>Ga0153999_1000674_pt1 | contig 14510 bp, 12 predicted proteins | sample TSNC083MetaG_FD_104675 | JGI IMG/M metagenome (GOLD analysis project Ga0153999, IMG submission 104675) | Attine ant fungus gardens microbial communities from North Carolina, USA - TSNC083 MetaG | ecosystem: Host-associated > Fungi > Mycelium > Unclassified | place: USA: North Carolina, Lumber... | reverse complement strand
TTTAGTAAATAATTTTCTGATTTCAATAACCAGTAATGCAATACCGATAAAAAATGCGAAGCCCCAAAATACGATTGCAGATGAGAGAAATAATCTTGGCATAGAAGCAAGAACTAAAAAAATTACCGTCGAAAAAATACCGCAGACTATGACCAGATAAGGTCTTCTGCGCGCTTTCTCAGTCATTAGTGCCCCTAAGCTAACCGCCTCTGTAAATAGTAATGGTACAAAAATATAAAACCCGATCTGTAATAAATGCATATCCCATCGGATGCCCACAAAAATAACTGCAAATGAAAGTGCAGCCAGATTACCAATACCCAGAAGCGTCAATTCTAAGAGTACGATCTGACTTACGTTAAAGTAACAGCTATCGGCTAACTCAGCCATGCCTGACGAAAAGGTGTTACAGATAATAACCATTGACAGACTACCCAATAGCGTGGACATAAGCATTGATAAAATTAGTATAGCCTGCCGGTCGACGTTATGGTAACTCATGAAAAAAAATAACATAATAAATGCCAGACACATTGCAAGATTAATCATCCATACCCTTTTATCCATATAATTTAATTGATGGTACAAGATTTGTTTCCAGTCATTTTCATTCACCACTTTTTTGTGTTCTATTTCGGAAGATAATAGTTCCAGTGTTTGTCTTCTTCTTTTAGCATCAATAGTTATTTCTGCGTCTGCATTATAAAATAAATTCTTTATTTCACTATTCCAGTTCAAATCCTTCCATCTCCTTTCTTAACCGTTCTATTCCCAGCCGAAAACGGGACTTTACCGTAGAAATATTGCATCCCAGCATTTTCGCAATATCTTTAAATTTTAGTTCTTCATGAATTCTCAGGACGATAACTTCCCGCTGTTCTACCGGAATCTCTTTTAATAGACCTTTTAAAAAGAATTGTAACTCGACATTGTCTATTGAATTTTCAGTACAAATTACTTCACTCGGTAAAACTACGGCTGCCCCATCATTTTTCTTGCGAAAATAGTCTCTGCAAAGGTTTCGCGCAATGATTAGTAAATAACCTTTTAGATTATTATTTGTATAGGAATCGACATATTTTATAAACCTCAAAAATACATCCTGTGTAATATCATAGGAATCTGCATCGTGACCGGTCAAATAAAAGCAAAACCTATAGATATCATCATAATACATCCTGACAATTTCATTTAAGGCTTCTTTATTTCCTGTATGAACTTTCCGGATTAGTTCTTTGTCGGTCACGCATTTTCTCCTCTCTGCAAGCCTTATATAATAAATAACCTCTTTCCTGCTAAAAAAGTTCACTTGCATCCAAATATTACTATTTGACGCCAAATAATTTGTATAATATAATTATCCAACACAATACAAAAATTGTCAATAAACAGGTGCAATATGGTAAGAATGGAGGATCCGTATGAGCGTAAAGGTAGAAGACTTGATGCAGCTTCCCTGCCTAAGGGGTGCCAGGGTTCTGGGAGGACACGGAGGGTTGCAGAAAACAGTGTCATCAGTCAGTGTGCTGGAGTATTCGCTGGTGAATGACCTGCAAAAAAATATCTATGACAATATTGATTTTTACGGTAATGAGATTGTTATAACCGCCTTTGCTAATGTGAAAGACAATGTGACGGAGCAATGTATCAACGTGCAGAGGTTGGCGGATGTTGGCGAGGTGGGGATGATTTTGTATTATGTGGGAATTATCATGCCGTCTGTCGGGCAGCAGCTTATTGACCTTGCCAACCAACTGGATTTTGTACTGATCTGTATGCCTGAAAATCGTTTAGATTTACCCTATAGTGAAGTGATCAGTGAGGTGATGGAAGCGATTATCCTGGATCAGATGACAAATACTCGTTTTCAAAATGATATCTTAGAGCGGGTCTCACGCTTACCGGCATACCAGCGCAGCATTGATACTGTTCTGAGAATGCTGTGCGATCGTGTACGTGCCACAATCGTTCTGGCTGACGCGTCATTAAATATTCTGAACTGTGTGTCCTGGCCCCGTACATTTACTGTGAACAGTGCTGAATTAATACAGTTGGAACCGCCGGAGCCAGGCATGTCCAGCTACCAGGCTGAATTGGGCAAGGAAAAGATCTGGGTGCATAAACTGGGGATAACTACGTCTCAGGGGGTGAAGCTTAAACTTTTTGTGTTAAGGCATGGCAGTGCCCTGAAACCAGATGCAGTACGCCAGATTGGCGAAGTTTTGCAGTTGTCAGTTAATCTCTGGAGTGCAGGGCATGGTAAGGAGATTCTGCCGGAGCTTGTACAGGCGATTTTGCAGGATGAACCCATTAAAATGCGCCGTATTGCAGAGGTTTACCGGGTGGACATCGCCTCGGTCCGCAACATGTGGGTGATCACTCCGCTTATGCCGTCTGACAACCCCTCCCGGCGTGACCAGGAGGAACGTGTTATGTTGGCAGCGGTAAGTGTCGAGCTTAGGGATATTTGTAAAACCGTAATAGCCGATATATACAACAAGAGCATTGTCGTTTTCATGCAGGATCCTCCGGCCGGTTATGATGCCGTTACAATCGCAAATGATGTTCTTGAAAGGTTGACCGCCGCGGGAGCGGCTGTCAGCATAACCCTTTGTCTCAATCATGACACTGCCACACAAATGCAGAATGCTTTTTTGCTTAATCGTGATGTTTTGTCCGCAGCCCGAATTGTCTACCCCGGGCGCCGTTTATTTGTACAGCAGGATCTGGCATTTGTAAAGCAGTGCCTGGATATCTTGAATCAAGGCGTGGCGCAGGTGGAACAACACACCGCGGTGCTTAACATTCTGAGCAGGGAACGCTCCAGCCGCCACGATCTTTCTGAAACACTTACTATATACCTGCTGGATGCAAATGAAAGTGTGGCTAAAACGGCGGAGTATATGTATTTGCACAAAAACACAATAAAATACCGGCTGCGCAAAATGGCGGAGTATCTTGGCTTTCCGATCGGGCAGATGCCCGCCAGCTTCGCGCTGTATATTGCAGCTGCATTGGAGCGGATTCTGCATGCGTCAAAGGACTTACAGGCAGAACCAAATCATTTGTCCAAATAGACAAATTGAAAGGTTTTCTTTTTGCCATAAGTATAATTACAAGCTGCCGCATTATCTTTATAATGAACAAATCATGTTTTAATAAAAATTATAAGGAATGGGGTGTATTTATGGAAAATAATCAAGATGGAAACCGAATTAAAGAAAGTGAACGGCAAAGCTGGGGAAGTCTGGCCATGATCTGGGTAGGCAGTATGATTTGCGTGCCGTGTATCATGGTCGGTGGATTTTTGGCATCCAGCTTTAATCTGGGAACAATCGCATTATGTACCCTGATAGGATATGCGATTGTCAGTATTTACATGTGCTTTATAGGAATGCAGGGATGTGACACGGGACTTTCCACAGTCCCTATGTCAGCAGCAGCACTTGGCGAAAAAGGCGCTCAGGTTGTAATTGGTCTGATTCTCACAATCTCCTGTATCGGTTGGTTTGGTGTGCAGTCCGCTGTCTGCGGATCATCTTTCAGTGCTATGATTGCCGAATTAACAGGTCTAATGATTCCACATTGGATCAGCAGTGTTTTCTGGGGTCTGGTTATGCTGTTGACGGCTATGTATGGTTACAATGCTTTGAAATACTTAAATTATATTGCGGTACCGGCATTGGCGATTGTATTAGTTATTGTAATCTGGAAGGGGTTTACTTCACTGGACGGGATTAACGTCATAAAGAATTATCAGCCAGATCAGTCGCTGAGCATGGTAAGTGGTATTTCAATGGTATTGGCCTCTTTCGCGTTAGCCGGAGTTATCAGTGCAGATTATTGCCGCTATGCGAAAAGCAGGGGCGATGTTATCAAATCATCACTCCTTGGTGTACTGCCGGCAGGGTTTGTTGTTATTCTTATCGGGGCGTTTATGAGTATTATAACGGGGCAGTATGATATCACTGCAGTATTAAGTTCACTGGGACTTCCCGTCTTTGGTCTGATAACCTTGATTTTGGCAACCTGGACCACGAATGTAGCGAACGCCTATAGCGGCGGCCTCGCAGTAGCCAATATGCTGGGTTTGGGTCAGGAGAAATTCAAAATGGCAACTGGGATTGCCGGTCTGATCGGTACGATCATGGGTGCGGTTGGTATTCTATCCAGATTTCAGGATTTTCTTAGCGTTTTAACGTCTTTTATCCCACCGGTGGCGGGCGTTATTATAGCAAATTACTGGATCCTTAATCGGGGCAAGCCGGAGAACTTCCGTGCTGTAAATGGTGTAAATCCAGCTGGACTTGTATCTTTTGTACTGGGCGCGGCGGTTGCCTATATCACCGGTAACGTTTATGTGTTTTTCCTGTCGCCGATAAACGGTATTATTGTTTCAATGGTGACTTATCTACTGTTAGTAAAAGTTATTCCCGAAAAAAAAGAGGCAGCTGAAAAGGCAGCCGAATACTAAAAGGAGTTGATCGAATTGAGAAAAATAGGAATCTCTGAAATTGAAGATATTGCCATGGGCGCAGCCCTGTTAGGTGCCGGCGGAGGAGGCGATCCCTACGTGGGAAAGCTGGTTGCCATCGGTGCCATTAAAGAACACGGCCCGGTGACCATGCTTGACCCGGAAGAAGTGCCGGATGATGCTTTGATTGTACCAATCGCGATGATGGGTGCGCCAACCGTACTTGCAGAAAAAGCCATAAACGGCGGAGAATATGACCGGCTTTATAAAATGGTTAAGCAGTTTTTTGGCCGGGAAATTTTCGCTTTTATGCCAATTGAGGCCGGTGGAGTTAACAGTATGCTGCCATTTGCAGCTGCCGCCCGCCTGAATATGCCGATTATCGATGCCGACGGAATGGGACGGGCTTTCCCGGAGCTGCAGATGGTGACCTTTACTATGGGTGGAATGAGTGCAACTCCTATGGCGCTGACTGATGAAAAGGGAAATACCGTGATTTTTGAGACCATCACCAATAAATGGACTGAAGATCTGGCTCGTGCCGTGACGATGAGCTGCGGTGGTTCGGTTTCCATCTGCCTGTTCTGTATGGAAGGTGCTATGTTGAAAAAATACGCAGTAAAAAATATCGTTACCCGCAGTGAGATGCTGGGAAGGGCTGTCCGAACCATTAAGGAAAGTGCGGGCGACCCGGAGGAAATCTTTCTGGCTGCAACCGAAGGTATTAAGCTCTTTAAAGGTAAAATTACGGACCTGATGCGGGAAGTGCGGGACGGATTCAATTTTGGCAAGGTATTACTGGAAGGCATCGGCGAGTTTAAGGGTTCAACCGCTGCGGTGGAATTTCAAAATGAAAATCTGATTGCCGCGGTAGACGGTGAAATCAAAGCTACAACCCCGGATCTCATCTGTCTGGTGGACACAGAGACCTTCATTCCGATCCCTACAGATGCGCTAAAGTATGGTAAACGGGTTCTGGCAGTAGGCCTAAAGTGTTATGAAAGCTGGCGAAGTGAGGCCGGTCTGGAACTGGTTGGTCCCCGCTATTTTGGATATGACACCGACTATATACCAATTGAAGAAAGGGTACGGTAATAATACATGTATAAATTGGGAATAGATGTTGGCGGCACAAATACAGATGCCGTTCTTATAGATGAGTCTCTGGAGGTGGCAGCCGAACTTAAGCGCCCCACTACCGATGATATTTACTCTGGTATATTACAGGCTGTTCAGGATATTTTGGCAGAATCCGGGGTAAAGGCTGATCAGATTGGGCAGGCCATGCTGGGTACGACCCAATGCACAAATGCGATTGTTGAACGAAAAAATCTCGCCAGAATTGGAATCCTGCGTATCGGTGCTCCTGCCAGTGCCGGCATTATACCGATGGTTGACTGGGCCGATGATTTACAGGTGATTGCAGAGGACATCGCCTTAATTGGGGGCGGTTTTGAGTTTGACGGAAAGCCGATGGGGGAATTTGACGAGGAAGCCGCCCGCTCCTTTTTTGAAGGGCTGCGCGGGAAAGTGCAGTCGGTGGCAATAAGCTGTGTATTTGCTACGGTGCGAAACGACCATGAGATTCTGGCAGCCGAACTTTGCCGGGAGGTTATGGGCGATGATGTGCATATTTCCATCTCCAGTGAAATCGGCAGCATAAGTCTGGTGGAGCGTGAAAATGCCACAATTCTTAATGCTGCGCTTCATAATGTTGCCAAAAGCTTTACGGATGGTTTCGCGAAGAGTCTTGCTCAGCAGGGGATTGTGAATGCGGAAATCTATCTTTCGCAAAATGACGGCACTCTTATGAGCATGGAGTATGCCCGCCGATATCCCATTTTGACCATTGCCTGCGGTCCGACCAACAGTATCAGGGGGGCGAGCTACTTAAGTATGCTGACGGACGCCGTGGTTATTGACGTGGGAGGAACCACAACAGACATAGGTATCATCAAAAACGGATTCCCCCGTGAGAGCGGTGTCGCGGTTACCATCGGCGGGGTTCGGACAAATTTTCGAATGCCGGATGTTATCTCCGTCGGACTTGGCGGCGGCAGTATTGTGCGGGAGAAAAACGGAGCCGTTACGGTTGGCCCGGACAGTGTTGGCTACAGAATCATGAAGGAAGCACTGGTGTTTGGCGGCAGTACCCTGACCGCAACGGATATAGCTGTTCGCTGCGGGTTAGTGGAGGACCTGGGTGACGCGTCAAAGGTTGCTCATATCGATGAAGCATTTGCCCATCGTGCACTTGCTAAGATCAATGAAATCGTAGAAGCGGCTATAGATACAATGAAGCTGTCCAGTGATGATGTGGATGTTATTCTGGTAGGCGGCGGGTCAATCCTTTTTACCGATAAACTTTCCGGTACCCGCACGGTTGCCAAACCGGAGCATTTTGCGATTGCAAATGCGATCGGATCGGCTATTTCAAAGGTAAGCGGAACCTATGAAAAACTGATTAATTATGAGGAAACGCCCCGCGATCAGGCTCTTTTAGATGCCCGGAGCGAGGCGGTGGAGATGGCAGTCAAGGCTGGTGCCGTAAGAGAAACGGTCGAAGTCATTGATATGGAAGATGTTCCTTTACAATACCATCCCGGCAATACTTGCAGAGTGAAAGTCAAAGCAGCTGGGGATTTACAATAACAATAAAAAGACTGAGAAACTTTTTTGGTTCCTCAGTCTTTTTATTAGCATAGTCGACCGTAGTATTCTTTTCCCCGATTAATCGCCTCCTTCGCAATAGGCGGTAACAGATCGTATTTGGTAATCAAAACTCCGGGTTCCGCCTCCGAAAGTGCGGAGAGCGCAATGTAGGTCATATTATTTTCCCCTTCTTTGCGGGGCAGAATGTCTTTTAAAATCTGCAGACGAATCTCATTTCGTGCCTGCTCCGGCGTAAGAACTTCCAGAAGTTTTTTCCGTTCCATCGTTGTCTTGATCGTAAATATCGCGCCTAAAAGACCTAACAGTACTGCACCGGCACAGGGAACCTTGAGTGGTAAGTCGGAAAGTAAAGTAATCAGGATTCCTCCGGTGAGAGACAGTGTCAGGTATGCTGCGACACGCAGTAAAACTGACCGGCCAGGTGAACGGATTGCGGCGCGTCTGGCTTCAACACAATGATCACACACCGAACTGTGGAGGATCGAACCTAACGCCTGGATCCGCTGCTCTCCGGCATAATCGCGAATGTGCAGAGTTTGGACTTCCAGCATTGCTTCCTCGTGGCTTGATTCTTGCTTACAGCAAATACACTGTGACATCTATAGCAGCCCTCCAAGCGATGACAGCAAGATACTTCCGATGATTAGAATAATTGCGCCGCCTAAACGGGAGGAGATTTGCGCAAAGGGCATCAGTTCCATACGATTAGCAGCGGAAAGTACGGCGACGTCGCCGGTGCCGCCCATGTTGGACATGCACAGTCCGGCCGTGATGGCAGCTTCTACAGGATAGAACTTGACGAATTTGCCCACCAGACCCGCACCGAGCGCAGCGCCGAGGCATGTTATCAGGCATAGTGCCAGGTAGGTTAAGGAGAAGGTCTCAATTACGGTATCCAGTTTCAGATAACACAGACCAATTCCGACCAGAAGGACGGTGGTTAAGTTCTTCATAATAAACTGGAACCACTGGTAGCAGCTCACCTCAATGGTCTCCGGGATGATGTTGGCAATTTTGCAGACGGCTACCGTGAGGATCATCCAGGCATAGGCATGAAGGGTAATGGAAGGAACTAAGGCGCTCCAAACCATAGCAAGGATGTAACCAACAGCGAAGAAAGTGGTTGAGGCAAAAAGACCGATGCCAAGGCTCTTCAGGTCAATTTTATCTCGCTTGGCCTGCATTTCCGGAGAAATATCATATTCTGAGGCGCTTCCCTTATTAGCCATCATCAACGTTCCCTGTCCATTTATATCCTTTCCTTTAAATACCCGTACCAGAATTCCGCCCAGCACTATGGAAATAGCGTTGCCTATGGCCACAGCCGGCGTCATTATGGAAATAGCCTCCGCTGCGCTCATCGTGCTGGAGCCTTCAAAGATCTTCGATAATGGGGTGGCACCGGCGCCCATACCGCCGCCCATGATGGGCAGAGCAATCAGCAGCAGAGTCTTGATACTGCCAAATCCCATGATTCCGCCCAGTGTCATAGCCAAAACGAAGGAGACAATGATTCCTCCGAAAATGGCGGGGAAGTAACGGGCCGCCGCACTGATCAGCAGCTTGCGGTTCATGCCCAGAATGGAGCCGGTAATCAGTGCCGCAATGTAGAAATCCAGAAAACCTCCGGTTGGGGTAAAGAAGTTATTAATGTTTTCTGTAACCAGTTCCGGTATACCACCGAAGTAATCGATCAGAGCTACACCGAAGAGAATGACGATCGCACCCCCGCCTAAATAAGAGCGGATAATGGGAGTTCTGTCACCTATTTCCTGAAGGATGGTGCCGAATACAACCATCAATGCAATGCAGCCCGCCATGCCTGCCGGCAGAACTCCCAGATAAGTGGCAGCCAGGACGGCGAAGGAAAAAATGGCGAACACCTGCCACGGCAACGCGTATAGCTTATAAATTGGCTTGTTTTGGGCTAGTGTTTGTTCTGACATAATGTGTTACCTCCTCAAAATTATTTAAATGTCTTGCCACACCGGACTTCTTAGCGGCCTCAGCCACCGCCTGCGCCACAGCGTCCTTGACACGGGGATCAGAGGCTGCCGGAATGATGAAATCTTTGTCCAGCTCCTGTTCGGAAACGAGGTCTGCCAGTGCAAATGCGGCAGCAATCTTCATCTCATCGTTGATATCGCTGGCACGTACATCTAAGGTGCCCCGGAAAATCCCGGGGAAGGCCAGTACGTTATTGATCTGGTTGGGAAAGTCGCTCCTGCCGGTAGCCATTACTGCGGCTCCCCCGGCATAGGCCTCATCAGGAAAGATTTCCGGCGTCGGGTTGGCACAGGCAAAAATAATGGGATCTTTGGCCATCGAGCGAACCATCTCGGTGGTAACGGTGCCTGGAGCCGATACACCGATGAAAACATCTGCGCCCTTAATAACATCGGCGAGACTGCCCTTCTTCATCTTAGAATTTGAGATCTCTGCCATCTCGGTTTTTACTGCGTTGAGTCCGTCACGCCCCTCGTAGATGGCACCCTTGCTGTCACACAGCACCACATCTTTAAGCCCCATAGCCATTAGCAGTTTGATGACAGCGATTCCAGCTGCCCCTGCGCCGTTGGTAACGACACTGATGTCTTCCAGTTTCTTGCCCACGACACGCAGGGCATTAATCATCCCGGCCAGGGTAACCACCGCCGTACCGTGCTGGTCATCATGGAAGATGGGGATATCACAGCATTCTTTGAGCCTTTTTTCAATTTCGAAGCAGCGGGGTGCAGCAATATCTTCCAGATTGATGCCGCCAAAGCTGCCTGCCAGCAGTTCCACGGTGCGCACGATCTCATCCACATCCTTGGAGCGGATGCACAGGGGAAACGCATCCACGCTGCCGAAATTCTTAAACAGAACACACTTGCCCTCCATAACCGGCATAGATGCTTCCGGACCGATATCCCCAAGTCCCAAAACGGCGGTACCGTCAGTGACCACTGCCACCGTATTCCAGCGACGGGTCATTTCGTAGCTCAAGTCCGGGTCCTTCTGAATCTCCAGGCAAGGCTGGGCAACCCCTGGTGTATAGGCAATGGATAGATCATCCCTGGTGTTCGTAGGACATCGGGATATAATCTCAATTTTCCCCTGCCATTCCTTGTGCAGTCTTACCGCTTCCTTTGCATAATCCATTAAAAACCTCCTAAATAAATTTTATTCCCGTTCCGGTCAGCTGCCCTTCCCGGGTTGTTTGATTCTGAGTATATTTTAGCCGGCAGCCGGGAGTAAGGAAAGCATATGTAACTAAAAAAAGTAAAGAAAGTTATGACATGATTTCCATGATTTCCAATATTGTGATTGGCAAATAAAACTGCTAAGATTTTATTAAAGAAGTAGAAGGGGGAAAACTATGGCGATATTCGGGTTCCGTCCTTCAACCTTTGGTAAAGTGGTTATGGGCTATCTGGCATTGGGTCTGGTATTGCTTTGTGCATCTCTTTTTATTACCATAAATCTGGCAGTGCACACCATGGAGGGAAAGATTGAAGGCTTGCTGATGTCGACCGCGCAGAACCTGGCTGGCAGCAGCTGGGTAGTAGATATGCTGAAATATGAGCACACAGATCCCGCCCTGTCTGACTATTTGGATAATCTGATTGAAACCACCCAGGACATTTCCCTTATTACCGTGGCGGATCAGAATTCCTTACGTTTTTACCACTACAATAAGGAACGTATCGGCGAATATTTTGTGGGCGGGGATGAGGAGCTCGTCCTCCGGGGGGAGAGTTATTTGTCCAATGCTGACGGTACCATGGGGAATCAGCGCAGAGCTTTTGCGCCGGTATACGATGAAGGCGGGAAATTGATCGGGTTTGTCATGGTCAGCGCAATGATGGCCAGGCTTGAAAATGTAGAAAATGAAGTGATTTCCGCCTACCTGAGGGTGACGCTGGTTTTAGTACCCCTGGCGGCACTGGTAGCCTTTGCTCTATGCCGCAGTATCCGTAAAGAGCTGATGGGCTATGAGCCGGATAAACTAATTCATTCCTTCGTGACCAGAGGAGAGGTTTTGGACGCATTGGCGGAAGGGATTTTGTCGGTGGAAGAGGACGGAAGCATTCTCTATGCAAATCAGTCGGCAGTCCTTATATTGGGAATAGAGGAAGACCTGTCAGGGCAGAACCTGCTTCACCACTTGGACGACTGTAATAAAGAAATACTTAAACCCGGTCCTTCGGTATATAACCGTGAGATGTTGGTAAAAGGCTCACCAATCCTTTATGATCAACTTGCTCCCAAAGAAAAAAATCAAGGCTATATTCTTATCTTACGCAATAAAAATGATGCTACCCGCTTAGCTGAAGAGCTAACCGGTACAAAACATATCATAACGGCACTCCGGGCCAATACCCACGAATTTATGAACACCCTGCATGTGATCTGGGGTCTTTTGAGCATGCAAAAGGTTGAGGAAGTGTGCAGCTACATTTCCAACATTTCCAGGCAGCAGGATGAGAGCATTTCTCCGATTATGCAGACAATCGAGAATCCCGCCACAGCCGGTTTGCTGCTGGGTAAAACCAGTCACATGCGCGAGGCGAATATCTGCCTTGTGCTTAATCGCCGCAGTTACCTGCCGCGGCATAGCCGCTATCTGTCCACCCGGCAGTTGGTGACGGTAGTGGGTAATCTTATTGAAAATGCCATTGAAGCGGTCAATCAACAGAGTGCTTTGGAGGAGCGCAGTATTGAGCTGCAAATCACAGAAGATGAGACCGGCCTCGCCATCTGGATCGGCGATACCGGAGTGGGTATGGAGGACGGTGAGGAAAACCGAATCTTTCTTCAGGGTTACAGTACCAAAGGACAAGGGCGCGGCACCGGCATGTTTCTGATCAAAAGCATAATAGATTCCTGCAATGGAACAATCAAGGTGGAAAGTGAGAAAGGCGAGGGTACTTCTATCTCGATACTCGTAAACCACCCGAGACAAGGAGGTTCTTTATGATAAGCGTTGTGATTGCTGAAGACGACCCCATGGTTGCTCATATCAATCGTCAGTACATCAGCCTGTTTCCCGATATGGCTGTGCCGATTGTCTTTTCAAATGTGCAGGATGCCTGGGAATACATCTCGTGTAAGGCTCCGGATTTATTGATTTTAGATGTGTACATGCCTCTGCTTTCGGGCATGGAGGTGCTGCGTAAGATGCGTGGAAACAACATAGTCACCGAGGTGATAATGGTAACTGCGGCTAATGAAATTGCAGATGTGGATACAGCTTTAAAGTTAGGTATTGTAGACTACCTGATTAAACCCTTCGAATATGAGCGATTCCATCAGGCGATCATAAAGTTCCTGCAGCGCAAGAATCTGCTGGGCACAGGCAGCCCCCTCAACCAGGCATCAATAGATAATCTGCTGCAAAGCCCGGCAGCCGCTGACAGCCCCCGGAAAAGTACAATATTAACCGATCATTATAGCGCTATGAGTAAAGGTCTCAATGAAAAGACCGCACAGTATATCGTTCGGTATTTGAAGGAACATGTGGGGGAACAGCATACCTGTGAAAGCTTGTCCCAATGCCTGGGCCTGTCTAAGGTGACAATAAGGAGGTATCTCAACTATTTTATTGAGAAAGGAGGCGTAACCAGCTCGATCGACTACGAAACAGGCGGCCGCCCCAGTATGCGGTATACATGTAGTTTTTAGTGAAGCTGACTTAATTTTGCACCTCGCTATGCTGTTGTAAGATCATATCAAGGTGAAATTTCTTGACTTTCATTAGGTTCACGTGTAAATTAGAATCATACTTCTGGTTGTAACGGAGGATAATCTATAAATGGAGTTTAATGAAAAATTGCAGCAGCTCAGAAAAGAAAAAGGATTAACGCAAGAACAGCTTGCGGAAGAATTGTATGTATCCAGAACGGCTATTTCAAAATGGGAAAGCGGTAAGGGATACCCTAACATTGAATCGCTTAAAAGCATATCAAAACTTTTCGTGGTTTCCATTGATGTTTTACTTTCGGGGGAAGAATTGATTTCTCTGGCTGAAAATGAAAACCGCAAGAATATTAATATGATTTCCAGTTTGTTTTTTGGGATCATTGACTTAATGGCGCTTACCTTTTTATTCCTGCCGCTTTATGGACAGTCGGACGGTGAGGGTATAAGAATGGTAAATTTATATGCATTTAATGATGCTTCTGCGATTACCCGTATTATTTATTTTGTATTACCATCCTCAATGGCCTTACTAGGTATTATTGAATTAATTATTCAGTATATAGGCAATGATAAGTGGTTAAAAATCAGTAAGATAACTTCGATATTATTACAGGTGTTTACGATACTTGTTTTTATCAATACACGCCAGCCATATCCAGCATCACTTATCTTTATGTTCTTTATCATAAAGGTGGTTCTATGGATCAGGATTGCTGTATCAAATATAGCGGCTTAACCCTGGGGAAAATCCCTCTGACACGAAAAGTGTCGAAGGGATTTTTACGTTGTGACGATTCGTTTCTTGCTTGTTTCAACATCTGGTCACACAATGAAGTGAAACTAAATTTGGAGAAGGATGACCTTTCTCTGCCGGATTACAAAAGGAGATATAAATGAAAAATCACAAGTATTTTATTTTTAGCGGAGTATTATTTTTATTATTTATACTGTTTACAACAGTGGTTCAAGTATTTGATGTCAGTTCCATCGGGCCGAAACAATCCAGTGTTGGATTAGCTGCGATAAATGGGTATATGTTTAACCTGTTAGGTGAAAATCTGCTTTGGTATCACATAACCGACTGGCTTGGTGCTGCGGCAATTTTTGTTGCCTTTGGTTTTACAGTGTTAGGGGTGGTTCAATTAATTAAAAGGAAAAGCGTTTGGCGAGTCGACGTCGATATTATTGCACTTGGAGTATTTTATATCATTGTGATAGCCGCATATATATTTTTTGAAGTATTTATCATTAATTACCGGCCGATTATTCTGGGGAGCGGACTGGAAGCATCCTATCCATCTTCTCATACAATGATCGTGTTATGTATTATGACCACCGCGATCATGCAGTTCCATAAGCGGATTAAGAATAGCGCTATTAGAATTGCGGCAGAGTTCATATCAGTTGTCATTATTTCGGTGACGATAATTGGACGTTTCATTTCCGGGGCGCATTGGTTTACGGATATTGTTGGTGGCTTACTGTTGGGTTCGGCGCTTATTATGCTGTACTATGCAACTATCCGGAAGTAGAATAACTGCGCGAAGACCCCTGGGGTGATTTCTTTCCACAGAAAAGCTGCCATTATGTACCTTAGCGATTTTAGCAACGATGGAAAGACCAATTCCATGTTCAGGTGGGACCGGGGAATCGACGTTGTTTTTTTCTGAAGGCAGAG
>Ga0153999_1000673_pt1 | contig 14526 bp, 16 predicted proteins | sample TSNC083MetaG_FD_104675 | JGI IMG/M metagenome (GOLD analysis project Ga0153999, IMG submission 104675) | Attine ant fungus gardens microbial communities from North Carolina, USA - TSNC083 MetaG | ecosystem: Host-associated > Fungi > Mycelium > Unclassified | place: USA: North Carolina, Lumber... | reverse complement strand
TTGAAGATGAACGTGATCAGTTGAAGAACACTATCAAGACTCTTCAAGTTAGCTTCGATCAATCTCAGCAGGACATATCAAAAGCGGCAGAAGATCTGAAGACCGCTGAATCGCGACATGTAGCTACCATCGGAGACCTTCAGCAGAAGCATGCTGGGGAGCTGGCGGAAGCTGCCAAAAAGCATACGCAAGTATCACAGACTCTGCAGGACATACAAAGAGATTTGGAGGCTACGAACACTGAGTTGGATAAGGCAAAAAAGGCTGCCGTTGATGCCGAGGAGGCCCACAAACTCAAATCATTGGAAGTCGAGCAAGCCTACATGGCAGTTCAAAACGAATTGACAGAGAGAATTGCCTCCATCGCTCAAAAACTTGAGGTTAGTCCATCCCACGTTGTGTTTTGTATTGAAGGGTTACGTTATTAAATGCGCAGAGCCAAGAGACCCAATACAATGCCAGAGTTCAAGGCGTCAAAGATGAGCATGATCAACTTCTCCAGCAGGCTTTTGAGCGTGCCAAGGTATCTTTTTCTTCTCTCTTGATATTTGGATTAGAGGATTGATTTAGTGTTTCAGCATGAAGCTGGAGAAGACCATGCCAAAGAACTTCAAGCTCTGCGTGCTCAATCCAAGGCTACCACTGAAGAAATCCAAGCTGCCAATTTAAACACTCTTCGGGAACTTAAAGCTGAACATGCGTCGAATCTCGAATCCGAGATCCAAAGTTTCAGCAAACAACTCAACCATTCAAAGCTTGAACTCAAAGCAACGCAGGACGACTTGGCAAAAGCTAAGACTGCGCTTGAGGTCTCTCGTAGCGAGGTCCAGTCTCTCAAGGAGCAGCTTGAAAAAGTGAAAGCTGCGGCTGAAGCTGAAGTCCATTTGACGCCCGAACACATTGCCGAGAACGAGAGACTGAAGAGGGCGCTCTCGGGTGCAGAGGCTGATCTTTCTGTGACAACCGAAATACTGAACCTGACCAAGAGTTCAATGACAGCAATGTCCGATCATCATGCTCGAGACCTGGAGGAGGCTGCAAAAGCACGCGCGGAAGAAATGTCGAAGCTCAAAGCTATACACGAGGAAGAGCTTATATCACTCACAAAGGAGAAGGATGTCCTTTCTGTGAGATTATCAGACACGGAAGGAGAACTAGCGACAGTGAGGGCGGAATTAGGCAGTTTAAAGGCATCTTCAAAAGTGAACAACAATGGTATCGTAGCCAGCCATGATGCTACCTCGCCTTCAATTGGTGTTGTGACGGACGAGATGTTGACTCAGGTGCATGAGGCGCATAACTTGAAGCTTGGTGACTTAATGGCTGAGCATGACAAGGCGGTGAAGATGCTTCAGCAACAATTGGATGATGCGCAGAAGAAGATCAGAGATCTGGGTGACGAGGTGTCGAGAAAGACGATGGAGATCCAGTTCATGGAGTCGGAGAATGATGAACAGTCGGAGGCCGTGACGAGGTATGTGCAGTTTTTCAGACTCAAGAGCTGCATTGGTGGTCTTGTCGCTTTAGCTTTCATTTTCGGTTTTTTTTGAGCTCTTTCTGAGTATTCGGTTTCATCGGTGATTTGGGATTTGGTCAAGACATCCGGCATGTCGATATGTTTGCGTTGCTATTTATTGCATCTCATTTTATTTATTCATTTCCACACTTGCATCGAGTTCATATATGTTAATTTCCGTTGTTCCTGCACTCGCCTGTAACACATCTGGAGCCGATCATTGACCCGCTTTTGTCGCAGATTAAAGGATGACACGCGGATCCTCAGAGACCAATTGGTGAAAGCCGGAATAGAGCCTCAAGTGAGAGACGATGCCGATGAAGAGTAGATCCACGCCTAAAACACGTGTGTATCCCCCTCACCCGTTGAACATGCATCAACCGCGTTGGTGTCGCGACCACTTCATCTAATTACCCTGTTCTGACCCATCTAGGTTCTTTATTGTTTGTTGGTTTTAAACTATCGTTCAAGTGAGAACAGCTTTTTATTATTCTCTATAAGTACATATGCCCATATGCAAGGATTTTTTTCTCTTTTCTCCTGTCTCTATTAGCTTTTTACCCTCTTGCTCACTTTTACATACCCCGCTGTAATTGCACTCTGATCTGGCTGTAACGGAGGGTTCTGATGTTTCGGTTCGGTAGCGTCAATGATATCATCTTTGCAGAACATTGTCTCGGTTCCTGCTATTGGCATTGGTTTCATATAGACACCTGTGATGGCAGGTGCCATAATACAATAGTCCTATACAGCGGGCGGTCGGCCGGAGAAGATTGGTGGGTTGGTCCGGACTCATCCGATTGGGACAGCAGATAGAAATTTGCCTGTTTTGGACTAAAATATTTCTTCTTTTCGGTCCTCTCTTTCTCTTCTTTCTTGTCTTTGCTGTCGGTCCAAATCTTTATTATGGGTGTTCAAAGAGAACCTGGTCAGAAGGGTGTCAGCTGGTCTAATATTGCTGTTGGTGTGTATACTGCCACGTGGATATATACAGCTCATGTGTACATGGTGTAGGCGGTATCATGAACATGGTATGAACTTTTGCACTTGCTTCTATGTGTGCATGGGCTCGCCATTTCTGACGTCTTCTTATGCGATACGCACTCATCTTGGCTACACCAATAGTTTGTAAGTAGCTTGTACCTTTAAACGCCGTAAATTCACATGACTGACAACATTTTACAGGAGGCGAGTGTATCCTATTTGAAGCACGAAGTACATGTCTTTGTTTATGCTGTCCTTATTGTTCAGGTTACGACACTTGGCCAACCTCTCGAGGTTCTAAAGACCCAGATGGCTGCCAACCGGTCGCAGACAATGCTACAGGCCTGTAAAACTGTCTGGTCTCGTGGAGGTGTCACTGGTTTCTTCCAGGGACTGATCCCATGGGTGAATATTTTGTGCGTTACTCCATTGACGGGATCTGAATTTTCTGCGTTGGCGTTGTAGGCATGGATTGAAGCTTCGACTAAGGGTGCTGTGCTTGTATTCACTGCCTCAGAGGTTGAGACAGCAACACTTGCTGCCGGTATCAACCCAGGTTTTGCCGGCCTGCTTGGTGGTATGACTGGTGGTATAGCACAGGCTTATGCTACTATGGGTGAGTGATCTTTCACTAGTCAAATTCTTGGGTTTTCCGACCAGTTGCGTGGGCATGTTCATTCTGACAATATCTTGTGCAGGTTTTACGACATGTATGAAGACAGTTGAGATCACCCGCCACAAGACCGCTGCTTCCGGTGTCAAACCTCCATCAACCTTCGCAGTCTTCATGGAAATCTACCGTCGAGAAGGTATTCGTGGTGTTAACAAGGGTGTAAATGCTGTCGCTGTTCGTCAGTGTACCAACTGGGGTTCTCGGTAGACTTAAACAGTTTTGTCCCTGTCCGTGTTCGTGCTAACGACCTGATATAGTATGGGTTTTGCTCGTCTTGCAGAGTCTATGATTCGCAAAGCTCGTGGCAAGGGCGAGAACGACAAGCTAACTCCTTATGAGAAGATTGGTGCCTCGACTGTTGGTGGCGCATTGGCGACGTGGAACCAGCCCATCGAGGTCATTCGCGTCGAAGTTCGTTCAAAACTTTCTGTGCTTGTCTTGGGATTATTCTAATGGGTCTTACAATACAGATGCAGTCAATGGCTAAGAGTGCGAACCGACCCGAAAAATTGACAATCATGAGCACATTAAAGTACATCTATAGGGAGAATGGTATCAAGGGTTTGTACCGTGGGGTAACTCCTCGTATCGGTCTTGGTATTTGGCAAACTATATGCATGGTGTCGCTCGCTGATTATGTGAAGGCTTGGTACGTTATCTGACTCTGCTGAAAGTCTTGTTTCTAACTACTATGTGTATGTTCAGGGTGAAAAAGCAATAGGCGTTGTTTTATGATATATGATATCCTAATCAGTATTTGCATAATCAATATATACCATGGGAACGGTCAAGGTACTTTGCCGAAAAGCCGAAAAAAGCACTGGTTTCTTGGATTCGCATTTTACATTCCTTCATCATGAGTTCCGTGAAGAACGCCCCTCACCCTCTCCTTGTCAAATATCTTGATCAGCTTTCCACTCATCCTCTCCGTACCAAGGCATGCACAACCGGTATGCTTACGCCCCTATCGAACTCTGATACTTTGAGCGATCCGTAATACTTCCCAGCCACCTTATCCTTCTTCCAAGAAGTGCTAGGAAGCAATTTTGCAGGCGTACCTCGCCCAAAAGTCTCACCAAATGTTCCATTCCTTTTTACCTTTCTCTCGCGCGCACACATCGACATACGTGCTGTGAAAATGGCCATCTACGGTTTTTTTATTTCGGCACCTCTCAACCATGCCCTCGTCGGACAGCTGCAGAAAGCATTTTCTGGAAAGGAGGGTTTCAGATACAAGGTCGCGCAATTGGTTGCGAATAACTTGTTCGTGGCACCCGTTACCATTGTTGGTGAGTTGCGTTTGTCATTGTGTTCTACGTATTACTGACTTGCACTATCGCTCTCTCTCTCTCTTCAGTGTATCTGACCTCTATGGCTGTTATCAACGGTGCCAAGTCGTTGGATGAGATCATAAAGACGGTCAAGGCTGGCTTCTTCTCCGTTCTTTGGGTATGTGATCAGACAACTTGTACTTGCGTGTGGGGTTTCAAACTTGGTTTATCTACTTGCAGATTTCCTGGGTCGTATCCCCCATTTCAATGGTAATCGCTCAGAAATATCTTCCCGTAGAGGTACGACTCTTGAATGTTCTCCTGAATTAGGTCCATTGATGTTCTTCTAGCTTTGGGTTCCTTTCTTCAATTCAATTCAATTTGTTCTTGGAGTACGTCTTTCGAGCCAATCATCTGTGTCTGTGACCTGATCAGAGATTTAGACATATTTCAACACTCGTGTCAAGCGCCTGCGCCTCGCTGCAGCTAAGAGAACCAAAGACAACGAGAAGAAAGGTGGTTCCACTTGAATACCGCATTGCCCAGGCGCCCTTGCAACACGTACCGTACTGACGAATATCTTGGTGTCAATATATACATATATACATCAATCTAACCCTTGCTACCACCAGAAATCCTATTCCGAATCTGTGAAGCATCTCGCACTACAATACATGTCTGGTCTGATATTGGTTGTTCATGGCTGTATCGAAGCCGGACTTTCCGTTGTGCGAGGGAAGGATTTGTGCTCGCATTCGCATCCTTGGTCTGTTCATAGACTTCTGTATCCAGCCGCCAACCGTCGAGACTGTATGTCCCTGGCCGAGTAATCCATAGCTTGGGATTGATTGTCACTGAACCAGATGGTGGTATTATTCCTCGAAAATTAAGCATGAGTGAATAGGGCGGTGGAAGGACATGCCTAGAAGAAGTGTCCAATGAACTGGAATACACAAAAAAGAACTATTGACATACGAATTCATTGGCAGATAAGCACTGTTCCTACTGCGCAATTTGAGAGTATACCCAACTTCATGCGTCAAAGAGAAATTCCGTATTGAAAATTCAGCATTGGTCCAACAAGGCCTACATCGCAATAAATCAGATATAACATTATCTCATTAGGAGCACCGAAAACCCTACCCAGCAGAAAAATCATGGTTGATGTCTTTCGCACCTCTTACAGAGATATCCAAGGGGTTCATTTCCATATTCCATTCACAGCCCCTGATTGCATCAAGCATCTCCATATTCTCTCTCACAGTCTCTGCATACATGTTCCTCTTCCCCTTCACATTCTCGACCCCCTGAATCACATCTTGCAGCGGGGCATGTGAAGCTCCCAACATTAATCCATGAATTGTCACATGACCTGAGCTTGGTTTTCTTAAAAGGTGAGGTAAATATTGTGAAGTCGCTGACGACGTCTGAGAAGCAGAGGGCGAGGAGTAATTTGAGGGTAAGGTTGATATAGGAGAGATCGAAGGCGTGATGGATTCCCAAAAGATGATGATTTCAAAGGATGCAGGGTTATATAATGGAAAAACGTATGGATGACTTGAGCTTGGGATGTTTGTATGCATGTTAGTTGTCGATCTAGAGACAAAGTTGCGCCGGCTCCCGTGGATGAACGAGGACAACATGTCTTCCTTCAAAAAATCTTTCTGTTGAGATGACTGGTGAAGCTGGTAAGCATCAGTTTCTATGAGATGGGTCGGCATCTTACTTGAGTGATAGAACTACAACAAAGGTCTAATGGCGGAGGGTCTTGTTTCCCCACAGGTCGGCCGTTCAGTAGATCAGCAATTCGATCGTGAATGAAAGCTACGGTTTCTTGGGCTCCATGACCATCAGTCCACCGCTGAGCCTTGAGCAAAATGTTGCAGCTCTGAGAGCTTGGGAGTACAGGCCTGAGGAAAACGTCAGCCAATGAAAGGATGAAGAACACTAAAAACTCTACAGCAGATTCTCTATCGTTGATACATTCCTCCACATAGGACTGATAGTCGATATCTGCGTTAATCGCACTGCCGAATTTGAGATATTCCTCAAAAAGACATTCACAGAAAATTGGCTGATTTGAGATTGATCCGGCTCTACGGTTGAAGTAACGTGAAATAGGGGATGCACATCTATTATACGAGAGATTCGTGTTGTATGGAAAGCATCTAAATCTTCCTGTTTGCATTTGTATATGGTCAGCATATGTCGAACAGCGAGAATGACTTACTTCACGGTAAACGAAGAACAAGCAGAATTGTTTCTCTCCGGTCGTTTCTGTGTGTAAAGCCAACGGCACACTGAATCCGTCTTCAGGTCCAAGCACACCACCGGGAACCGGTATTCTCAGTGGCTGAGGCGACACCAATGAATTGGAGGACTTGATGATCTGGATGCTCGCACGACTGGCCTCTCTGGCAACACCAGCTTCGTGGTTAACAGCATCTCCGACCCAGATTTCATCTTCTGAGTCTGGCACCACCCAAAGTTCCCTTATAGGTCTTGAACCCAGATTGACTACCCAGAGATTCATCAACCTTTTCTCGCCCTGCAGCACTTTTATCTCTCCGTCCTCTACGAAACTCAGAGCCAGCTTATGCGTTGCCTCTGCAACTGTAAATCTCATGAGTACATCGGGAGCATAAGTCGGCTCCCGTCTCTGGGCTGGAGTGGCATTAAGCCTCTTGCCAGGTGTGGACAAGATCTCGGTCGTTGGTAAAAGCGAGAGAAAATCATATTTGACGAGTGGAAGGTAGAAGGTGCCAGAATATTGAGGAGTGATGGCCAATGGGATCTGAAAGGACGTCATCACCTATTTGGATGGATCAAATTGGGAACCTCACGGTTCGTGTTTCCTGAGGAGCCAAGACAACATCCTCAATAATGTCAACATCAACAAGCGGGTCAGATTCGCTTTCGGGTCGAGATCCATCTACATGTCGGACCACAAGAGTTAGGTTGGCCAGGCTGAGCTCCGCATCCAAGGGGTTTCGTACTACTAGGTCAATCCAGAAAGTCTCTGATGTCAAGTGATAATGTCAAAAAACTATCAGGCCGGGAATGCGGCATGACGCACCACCGACGATGATGTCTCCATTTTCGGCGAACCCCTCCTTCCCGCCTTGTCTTCTCCAGAAGGACATCCAACTCTCCTCTCGCTTCTCCCACGTAGTAGTATCTCCAAACGAACCATCCCCGGGGAAACGAAGTTTCGATTCCTTTACTTGACAAAATTTGATGGGCAATTTCAATTCAGTCGAAGCCGCCTGCTCTGGCTCTGTATCTTTTAGATGCTTGGAGAGGTAATGTCAGAACAAGTTGCAAATCTGCCTTCGTAATTGCAAATCTGCCTTCGTGAACTCACCCCAAAAGCAACACGAAAATCGCCAAGTGACAGTTTGTCCCTGCTACTAAGCTGCTTTATCTCCCCCTCTGGAACACAATTGACCTGCAGACCCAGCGGCTCTGACTCTCGCAAAAGTCCAAGGAAAAGTCGCACTGCCCAAGAAACGTTTCCAGTGGTGTACAACAATCTGCCTGGCGGATTCCACTTATCAGTTTTCTGCCTCCTCAAAAATTTTTCTCTACACTGACCAAGAGGATGTTCGATCCCAGACATGATAGAGTCAAACCAAGGGCCTTCTACAGAGTTAGATATACCCTCTGCAGCCCAAAACGATGGCGATAGTTCTTTAAGAGGTCTATTTTTATAGAGAGCTTGCGCTTTGCGCAGAAAGTGCACGGTGAGAGGTTTCTAGGTGATTTGTGAATGCGTACGCTGTGGAAAGAGAGGTGCGACTTACGATACCACATTTCTCCAACCGACTTGCAGCAACTGCGTACCAATAAGCAGCACGACGTCTCGACTGTTTTTTGAAGGTCAGATGAGCTCCATGGGCGATTAAAATGGCGGCCGGTGCTTCATCTGACTGTTAATCATGATTTGAGGAACACCGATAGGACAAAACACATGCAACCCACGTTTCCAGCAGCCCAGATGAGCCACCGTTCACCCTCAATATCACTGTTCAATAGCTCGTGCGGAGGAATTCCAGCTTCCCACCGAACCGCATACAGCAAAGCTCTGAACTGAGCCTGTGGCGGTACTTCATTGCTTGAAAGAATACTGGTGAGCGAATTTTGTGCATGAAGCGAAAGAGCCGGGGAGCGTGAGACGACCAGAGGTAGAATCAGAGGTAGAATGTCCTGGCGGAGTACAGTCAGAGATTTACAGACGCTTGATGAGACCAAAATGGCCTACAGAACCACCTTTCGAATCTTTTCTGAGTGATTCCCAAACCGTGACCGCAAGCTTATAGTCACCAAGAACAGTCGCAAATTCAGCTAGACGCCGTTGTTGCGTTGGTGGCGATGGCGCATTAGGACCATTATGTAACGTCGTTGATGTTCGAGGTAAAGATGCGACAGAAGGATTGGAATTATAAGAAGATGACGGGAAGGGGGAGGGAGATCCAAACAGTCTTCTCGTAGAGGAAAATAGCCTTGAAGGTAAACGACGATTATTTGAGAACTGATGATCTACAATCAAACTATATGGACCTAACAAGTTAAAGCATATGACTTACGGATTCACTCCACTCCAGGACGTTCTTCTCAATCCAAGGAATCAGACATCCCACAACAAACTCCCTCACGAATTTCGATGTTTGTTGGATATCATTCTGCACCAGACAAAGTGAATTCAAAGGAGGAGGATCTGACTTATTTACACTGCCATTAATACTTGCGTCCTTCGAATTTCGTGTCATCAGAGGCGAGTCGACAACATTAGACCGCGGAAGGCGGGGCATTGGTCGAGGAACAGGAACAGGAGGCGGAGGAGGTGATGGTAATAAGAGAGGTAATAAGTATACATCAATACCAAACTGCTTTTTGACAGCGTTAAATAGCGCATTAGCTCTGCAACAACTATCAGGAGGATCGTTAACTTGGCCCACAATGTAACTGCTTACTCTTCATCAGAAAGGGGAGAGTTTTGTGGGTGCACAATGAGGGTATATTTGAAGTAAGTTGTATCGACCCAAGATGGGAGTTGTATTGTTCTTCCGTGGAGCGATGTAATAGCCTGGAGTGGATTAGGTGCAGTTGTAGAAGCGGCCAGGATGACTACATATAGAGTTGAATATCCCATTCAATGATGACCGAATAGCACTCACTAGAAATTGGATGATTCCATCCTTCGTGCCTCGAAGGAATAAGATCTCCCTCAACACATTGTCGTACTTCATCCCACCATGGTGTTCTCCAGCCATCTCTGCCTTCTGGTCCTTCCATCTCGCTAACCCATTTCGCACATCTCTGATTAATTTTCCCTGATATCCAGTCGATTATCCGTGCAGATCTCTGCTCCTCATCTTCTTTGCAGGATTCTTCTATCTCAGACAGGTCTGAAAAACGCAACGCAAATGTCGTATGCGGTACCGAAGCAAATGATGTTGTTCGTGTCGTGACTAGAGCAACGAACAAAAAACAAGGCGTAAATCCTTTCGAACCTTTTGTATGATATCCAATCAAGAACCTTGAGGTAAGGGAGAAAAAGATTGCAAAATTTCTGGCAATGAAGGTAATGATGACGAGTCGAGGAGTTCGGTGAGGTCTGGAGATGGTAGTATGCAAACATGTGGGCTCAATGACAAGGGTATGATACGGGCCATTGTTGCAGGTTGGTCTAAACGATGTCAGAATGTGTGATGACTACTCAAACTACACGCACGAATGGATCTGAGGAGGTTAGAATGATAATTGAGTTCTCACGCCATGAGTTTGCCATGAGTTTACGATCTTGATCTATACAAATTAGATGACACTCAATACAACAGATATAAGCTGGCCTATAAGAGACCTAGAGTCCAGTGAGGAAACTATGACTTGGAATACACATAAGGATGGTCTCCCTGCCGACAATTAAGATGATGAATTATGTATCGTCGACACGAAGCTGGATGATTCATGAGCAGACCAAGATTCAAAAGAAAACCGAGACTAACCTGAGAGAATTGGTTCTGCCTAGCCTGGTCATTCTTTGAGGGTTGCTTTTCCCCTTTGTGATCATTTTTCTTTGTCTGTCGCTGGCGTCTACTTCCGCCTTGTTGTGGTCCGGAACCTCCTCCCCTGCCTCTTCCTCCTCTTCCTCCTCTTCCTCCTCTTCCTCCTCTTCCTCCTCTCCCCTTATCTCTTCCTTTCTGTACGACCCAACCGTCTCCATCAGAAACAGCTATGTTTTCTGGTTGTTTTTCTTCCTTAATATCCACAACATCACCCCAGCCTCCGCCCCCGTACCAGCCATCGTCACCGCCCCAGTCATCGCCACCGCCCCAGCCATCGTCTCCATACGCATTGTTAGATCCCCAGGCATCCAGTTCGTTCACAATACCCTCGAGAAACTCTTCGAATGTCCGGCGCCTGTGCCGCTGCTGGACCATCTGCAGTGCTTGCAGTGCGTGCTCTCCATTATCTCGACTCTGATCTGTCCCATTGTCCAGGGACAATCCATCCAGTTGCTCTGACACAGATTCAGGCTCCTCCTCAAGTGCTACTGCAACATCATGCACCCAAAATGTCACAAACTGATTCACATAGTTAATCCCGTTCCTCGCATTTGGCATCTCCATCATCAAATGGTTGTAAACTTGATCAGAGGATAATGGGTCACCGGCCCCCGGTCTCTGACCCATTTCGCATCGCCTGTTCTTCTCCAATAGTTCAGGATAACCGTCTAAGAAACTGTGAAATCGTTCAACACAGTCCTTATGTTCCGGAGTTTTTTCGTGCTCAACAGCCTGCCGTTTACGATAAAGTATCGGCCTTGCTGAGGGATCAGTGTTCAGCGAGAAACGGTCGCAGATGCGACACAGCCACTCGTCGTAACGAAAGTCTGTACGGCAAAAATCTGGAAGAAATCAGCTCGTTAGTAATGTGACAAGGGCCAAGAGAAGATAAGAAGAACCGTGACAACTCTCCAACGCAGGCCTCGGTTCTGTGTCCACGGTGGCCACAGGCACATGTTGATGTGACTAGCTCAGCATGCGTAGTGTGTATGTCACTTGATAATAAAGCGAAACGAGACTTACGCCAGTACTTCTCGAACATAACGTATTTGGTCTCCGGGCGGACTGGCACTTTAGAGGCTTCATGCCGATACTCTGGTCGTACCAAGACGGCTTTGAGGACTACGTCTACCGTCATGATAGAATATGGCCCAGTTGAGAGGAAGGTGGATAGAGAGCTCAATTGACAAGGAAGAGGTTCGAGAAAATCAAGAGATGATCAGCTAGTCTGGGAAGTCCAGAGTAAACTTGAGTGAAAAAAATGTTTACCGAGTCTAAATTGACTGTTGGGCTATCGGGATGGTGTATGATAAAAGTTTATCCTATTCTTGAGGATATACTCTATCCTTGATCCAAGTTGTTGTAATTAGATATGGCTTGTATAATCATTTTCGAACCAAAATCTTTTTATAAGATGAAACATCTCAACTACATTGAACATTAAGAGATGAAGCACATCTTACTTTGTCTTACTTTGTTCAATAAGAGTAGAGTCAAAGTCTACTGGCTGCGGCCAGGATTTGGCTAAACCCTGACCTTGTGTAAACATAGCTGGTTTTTGACTGCTGCCTTGTATCACACTGTGCCTATGATATTCAATTATTCATGGACGAGGATTCATCACGCTCAAATGCACTAAAAATTGGATTGAATAGAAACCACCTATTACAAACTACGAGAGAAATACGTGAATACATTTTACAAAAAATACATAATCAGCGAATGCGAACACAGACAAAACATCAAGATTCATGATTTGGATACACTAATACGACGGTCCAGGATCTGGATCTGCCCAAGTCCCATTAGGCCACAGTGTTGCTGCCATCGTAAAATCTCCCGTCTGTCCATCAGACGTAAGCTAGAACTATGGTAAACACTATGCTCATGCTATCAAACGGAATTTGACTTACCGCCAGCCGGAAGAAGTGTGGGATCCCCACCTGTAAAGCTGCCAATGAATAATTTAGAGCTGTCCCTGAATACCTCAATACATCATCCACAAGTAATTCAAAACCATCCCATCCATCTGGGAGCCCGAACCAAGATATGGTTTGATTCACCAGAGGGATGCTGGCATTAAAATTGGTGGAATTTGTCACGAATGCGGGTAATGTTGATCCTAGTGTTGCATCCTGTCTTAACTGTCATATCCGTCAACAACGACATAACTTGAAACCAGATCCTAGAAACCACTCACTTCACTTGGGGTCTGTAAAATGGAATCAAACCCAAATGCAGCACCTCCATTCAGGAACATGCCTAGAAGTAATCCCTGGTAGATAGCACTTAACCTGGTCGGCCACGCTGTCCCTGGTAAAAGCGCCATTGGAATGATGTAATGATGCAACCGTAACTGCAAGCCGGGCAAAAGCGCCAAAATCATGATCAACAATCCGCCACAAATATACCACATTGCATAATACGGCAACCACCCGGTTCTCCGAATGACTCTGACTTGGTTAATGACCAGGATAATAACGATGATGAGAACGATGATGAAAGCGACTAAGCCACCGGGACGTTTGCTGATGTCAGACACGAGGAGGCGCGATATAGGAATTTTATCAATGGTGAGATTGTAGAGGATTCCCACCCAATATCCAGACAAGTAGAGTATGCAAGATTCGACCGGTGCCTTGATCGCAAATTCTGGGAGAACAAAACGAAATGCAACTCGCCAGAATCCGTAGGCGATAAATAGAGACGGAAGAAACGTCTGGAAAGCGACATCTAATTTGGGTGGAGGCCCTGTGGGTTGCGAGAATAATATGACATGCCAGAAGCCAATGCATACCAGTGACCAGAAGAGAACAATAGGCTTTGGTCGGAGGACAAGGAATAAGGCGCAGGTCACGAGGATATTCAAAGCAAGAGCATCGTCACGGAGATCATCGCAGTGAGACAAAGAAGTCGTCGAAAGAAAACGAAAGGAGGAGGGAAAGTCACTCGGGAAGCCGATCGACGTGAGCCCGTTTGCCATCATTGGAAGGAAATTCGTGAAATTTCCAGTGAGCTGGAGGGACCCACAACCGCCTGTTGACCGTGAAATTACACCACTGATCATCGATATATCAGAATAATTGAGATGCCAGAGAAAGCACGTACGCTTGAATGGCAGCAGCACAGATGAACGAATCTCCTCGATAAGTTTGATTGGTATCTCCACCACCAACAATCAATGGTACAAACGCAATTTGTTCATCTCCTACCGTCCGGGGATTTTGCAAGATGACATTGTCGCATTGTGCTGGGCATCGAAAGTCGAAAGGACTATCATCTTGAAAAGGTCCACATCCTGCCCCATCCAACCCACACCCGTCTTTGGCAAGCCAATAAGTTGAAGTACAACCAACGAATGAGTCAGCGGGAGTGAAGAAATATTGCGCCTGTGCGAAAAATGCAAAGCCAATGATGTAGGCCACGGCAAGGACAGCGAACAGCCAGGGTGTAGAGAAACGACGAGTGAATTTGAGTAGAGTAGACTCGAAGGAAAGGGATATATAGTGATCACGGAGGCGATATTTCCTGTCGAGCAGAGGGTTTGTTGCTATATGACAAGGTTCAGATAGAGGACAGGCATGGTGGGAACAACATACATGGTAGATCCTCCTTCGGCCGAGGTCCTCGCACATACAGGATGATTTGTTTGGCCGACGAATATGCCCTTGGATGGCGGGATGCAACCCATTGCGAAAAACTTGTAAACATTCTCTGACACGTTGTTGACTGTGACGACGGCTGGTCAATTTCTGACATCGCTCTCAACTCGCCCGAAGTTGCAGTGAGATGGTCGGGGCTCAGCTTGCCAGAATCACGTTCTCGAAGCAAAAATGATGTAGGAGATACTGATGAACTTGCTATAGATGACTCCTGCATGGTATTGTGTCCAAAAAGAAGGAGCTCAATCAGTCACAAAGCTAAGTATTGACGTCCATCACTTTCTATCAAATAAGACACAACCATTAACAATCGTTCTTTCCCACTAGGCGACCATCAGCACAGGTCTATCGT
>Ga0153999_1000672_pt1 | contig 14572 bp, 15 predicted proteins | sample TSNC083MetaG_FD_104675 | JGI IMG/M metagenome (GOLD analysis project Ga0153999, IMG submission 104675) | Attine ant fungus gardens microbial communities from North Carolina, USA - TSNC083 MetaG | ecosystem: Host-associated > Fungi > Mycelium > Unclassified | place: USA: North Carolina, Lumber... | reverse complement strand
TAATTCCGCTCAATGCCGCAGTACTATTTCTCTCACTGATTGGAAGACTATTTGTAACAGGATCAGCTGATTGGTCGGATCCTAGTCCGCTGCTGCTTATTTATAGCGCTGGCTTCTGCTTTATTTTGATTACCACTTCCTCGGGTACATCAATCCTGATCGCCGTTTATTATTACCGAAATCTATTCTCCAAACATGGTTATTTAAGCTGGGCCATACCCGCTTCCACCGGCCAACACTTAGCTTCTAAAACCATCACCGGTAGTATTTGGATGCTGTTTGATTATATTATTGTATTAGGATCCACCGTACTCTTTATGTACGTGCCAGGCATTCCCTGGGATGAAGTGTCCGCACTCTTTACAGCAGAAATGGGTATTTCTTTTTACTCTTTTTTTGGCAACATTTCACTGGTAGGGCTGTTTGGCTGTTTCTGCGGAGTTATGACCTATTATGCAGCAATTGCGCTGGGACAGCTTTTCTCCAGCCACCGGGTACTGGGAGCCGTGGCTGTATACTGCGCCATCAACTTTCTGATACAGATATTTACCATGATTGTATTATACACCGGGCCGAACTCTTTTCTGCCGTTACTGCAAGCTACCAATTCCTGGGGAAACCAATATACCCAGATTCTATGGATGTCTGGCATTGCATCATTGATAGAGGGAATTGTATTTTATGTAATTACATATTTTATCATGGATAAAAAACTTAATCTAAGCTAATAAGTCAGATGGGATAGTCAAAAGACAGCCTGTATCAATACCATATATAATATCGTCCCACATCCAATACTAAGCAGGTTGTTTCGCTTCCATACATGCAGTATTACTACTGCTGCAACCGATATTAATTCAGGTATTCCGTATGGATAAGAAAACACCACGGTACCTTTTAGACAGTACACCACCAGCATTCCGATTACCGCTGGTGCCAGCACCACACCAAGATACTGTACTGTCTTCGGTACTTCCCTGCCTTTCGGAAATAACAAAAACGGAGCTACACGAGTGGCAAAGGTAGTCAGTGCCATAGCCAGAATAATTAAAAATGAGGTCTTTGCATCTAATGGCATGGATCATTCACCTCCCTGTCAATCTTTTTTCGGCCGACAAACAGAACCGTCACAATCATCAGCATTGCCGGCAAAACAAACCGGTCGACACCAAAAATCTGAAGGCTGATCAGTGCCGCCACTGCACCGATCAGTTCCGGAACTCGATTCTCTTTACTCATCCATTGCTCAATAAAGATCACCACAAACAAAGCCGTCATGGCAAAATCAATTCCTTCCGAGTTAAACGGTATGAAATCCCCAGCGATACCCCCAAGCGCAGAACCAATGATCCAATAACACTGGTTCATAATGGAAATGGCAAACAAAAACTTTTCTTCATCCACATCCTCCGGTACATTGGTGGTACAAAGCAATGAATAGGTCTCATCGGTCAGCCCGAAAATCATATACCATCGCTTTTTCCCCATATTATTGAATTTTTTCAGTAATGAGATGCCGTAGAAAATATGCCGGACATTCACCATCAGCGTCAAAAATATTACCTGTAAAAATGAAATACCGGGAACGAAAAAATTCACCCCTAAATATTGTCCTGATCCGGCATATACTAATACACTCATCAAAATCGCCCATAAAAAAGAATAGCCTTTTTCCGCATACATCACTCCGAATGCGATTCCGATAAATAAATATCCTGTCAGCACCGGAATCGTATACGGAAATGCTTTCTTAAATGCCTGTTTATACCCTGACATAGTAATTCCTTTTCTTTTGCTTTAGTTTTCTGCTTTATTATATGCATTCTGCAGATCCTGTAATGCTTCTTCCAGTAATGCATCAGAAGCGATCGCTTCCTGATACTCTTCCTGCACTTGTGTAAATAGTGTCTGGACATCATTATGTACCACAACAGCTTCTACTAATTCCTTTTGCTGCTCTGTATTAAGCTCAGTTGAAATACACAATGAATGCTTGGCATCCTCATATACATATAGTGTTTCCAACCCCGGTGCCTTTGTATAAATGCCGGGTATATTCATCTGGTATTTTACAAATACGACATAAGTTCCCTCGTATCTTCCTAGTTTTGTGTACACGCTGATATCATCATAGCTGTTCACAAAATCCGAATTTTCAGTCAGTCCTTCATAGTATTTTTTCACGACAGAGTTGACATCCTCATATTGATCCTGCTGCAGTGGATTATGGTTTTCATTTTCATAACCGATATTTTCCAACTTGACAAAATCGGATGTTACCTGTACCGCTTCATCCTTGGTTAAAAAGTATGCGCCCAGCATCACACCCAGAAAAGCAAATACACACCCAACTGTTACCTGGATCTTATAATGCTTTACATAGCGTATAATGCAGTCTCTCATCTCTTCTAACCACGTCATCGACTGCCTCCTACATATTCTATTGGATATTTTTACCGGAACTAGTCCGTATTTAAAATGATACTAACTAAAGCTATAAAAGTCAAGTAAGGAAAATGTTGATTTTTTTGAATAAATATGTTACTATACTTAAGTCTCTGTAGCTCAGTGGATAGAGCGTCGCCCTCCGGAGGCGGAAGCGCCAGTTCGACTCTGGTCAGAGACGTATGAGCCTAAATTGTAAATTTGTGTCGAACAATTTTCAATTCGGGCTCTTTTTCTTTGTCATAAAAGTATACCCGGTTCGATAAAATCTCTTCATCCTCGACCTGGGTTTCATTAATTTCAGTGACCATCGCTTCCAGTTCGACACTCTCCATGCTTTTGCTTTCCGGCACGATGATCACTTCATGCACACTGCTCGGCAGAACGTAAAAGGATTCCTTTATTTTATCAGCCAGATTTTGAAGCATCTGATCATACAGGATTACCGATGCACCAAAGCTGCGTATTTCATTAGATAATACGTACATGCTGCCTTCTTCGGCTTCACATTCCACTTCCTCTTCCACCCGATCTTGAAGTTCCAGTTCTTTCAATACTGTTTCCATGCTTTTAAACTCTGCCGGAAGCAGTCTGGCTGTATTTTCTGCCGCATACATGAATATTTCTTCCTGAGTGACCTGCCACATTTCCAAATGTTCATTTCGGATCATCATGGTTGCCGATCCATGACTGCCAACTTCCAGTAATAAATAATACACCACCGCCATATCCAGATAATCGCGATGCGGAACCTCTTCTAATAATTCAAGGTTTTTCTCCCTGCCGATTAACCGGTACGCAATTAAACTCTTAATTTGTTCAAACGATTCAATACCTGCCGCATCCCAATCCGGAGTATACCTAATTTCATGATAAAGGTTTAAAATACTGACGATCACCTCTTCCAATTCCATACCATCTTCAAATTGCTGATAATATTCTTCCATATATATGGTCGGAGATAAGCGTTCCTCTTCTTTCTGAAAGGCCAGCCCGGTCTTTTCCACACCATTGTTTTTTATCGCTTTGCATACTCGCAAAGTAACCTCACCGTTCATCCTCCTTTCAATTTCTTTTTTAACTGTGCTAATAAATATATTAAAATTCATTAATTCTCCTTTCTGACTTAGCACCCATCAATTGTTAATCGTTTTGGATTTTTTGTACGAATGTACGTTGATTAATAACTTGAAAAAATAAATCTAGGAATATTATGGTAAATTGATTATACCTCAAACGAGATATTTACACAAGTAATATTTTAAAAAATTCCGAGCATTAGCGCCCGGAACTTTCATTTTATTACCTATACTATACCCGCGATAAATACTCGCCAGTACGAGTATCGATCTTAATTACATCGCTCTGATCTACAAACAAAGGTACATAAACAGTTGCACCGGTTTCAACCACTGCGGGCTTGGTTGCACCCTGGGCGGTATCTCCTTTGAAACCAGGTTCCGTTTCCGTAATTGCCAATTCTACAAATAACGGCGGTTCTACTGCATATACATTGCCTTTGTGTGAACATATTTTTACTTCTACATTTTCTTTGACGAACTTAAGTGCATCGCCGATCACTTCCGAATTTACTGCGATCTGTTCATAAGTTTCCCCGTCCATAAAGTGGAATAACTCGCCATCTGAGTAAAGATACTGCATGTCCTTTCTTTCAATATGAGCCTTGGGGAATTTCTCCGATGGCCGAAATGTTCTCTCAACGGTACTGCCGCTGATAATATTCTTTAACTTTGTTCTTACAAAAGCCGCCCCTTTTCCGGGTTTTACGTGCTGAAATTCTAAAATCTGAAAGATATTTCCCTCCACCTCAATTGTAAGTCCATTCTTAAAATCTCCTGCTGAAACCATTCTAATCCTCCTATATGTTTCCTGTACTGCATATAATTCTATAATATATCGCTGTTTTTTTCAACCCTTACTTTTTTTATAAAAATGTAACACAACTTTCTCCAAGCGCCGCTTTAAAACAATCTGGATCTCTTCCCGGTGATGGATCGGCTTAACCAGGATATTATACAGGCCTGCCCTTTTCGCCCCCCAGACATCGGTAAATAGCTGATCGCCGATAAACACCGTGTTGTCCTTACTGCTTCCCATCTTGTGCATCGCTTTTACATAATTCTCAATTGACGGCTTATGTGCATTATGAATATACTCTACCTGAATCACCTCATTAAATTTTTTAACTCGCGGTTCTTTGTTATTTGATAAAAGACAACACGAAAAACCGATTTTCTTTAATCTGGCAAATAATTTCTTTGCCCGCTCATCCGCCGGATCTCCATGCGGAACCAGGGTATTATCGATATCAAAGATAATTGCCCTATATCCCTTCTCATACAGCTCTTCAAATGGTATTACAAAGGTCGAGGCTACATATTCATCGGGAAAAAACATTTCGAACATTTTTCGGTTCCTCCTGCTACTTGATTTTCTTTAGTTGTTTAGCGACGTCTTTTCGAAACTGTTTCCATGCGTCTTCATTTTCCACAAAATATTTTGGACAGTTTTTCCCCGTCACATCGTAATGACGGATAACCTCATTTTCAGACAGGTCGAATTTCAAACATAGCCAGGCAGTCAGCTCTACTACCGAGTTATAAGTCTTATCATTAAATTTGCCGCTCTCATCGGGATGGCAGCATTCAATTGAAACTGTATCATTATTCCTGTTGTTAGAAGCATATGCTACTTCCCACGTCGGGATGCATTGTACAATTTCACCTTCCAGTCCAACTATAAAATGACTGCTGGCCTGGGTTATCTGGCTGTCTTTGAGACCCTCAAAATAATCCCGGTTAGCCATCGCTGAGGCCTCCGGATTTGCCGTATAGTGAATTACAATACCATTAATTCGTTCGGTCTCATTGCCGGGCCTTGAATAGGGATTCACGGTCAAAAGAGCCACCTCCAGATCCGGTCGGCTGGCATCTATTTCATCACCGGTTTTCTCAACGTATTCCGTAGATTGAAACCGATCCGCAACCTTTATGATACCTGCTATCATTGCTGCTACCCCCAAGATGATCAAACCGATTTTAATATACTTCACACTCTCCTGCTTAGGTGTTAATTTTCTTTTTCGTCTTTTTCTCTTTTGCATGATCGTTCCCTTCAATAATATTCACTTCCAAAATTCTATCATATTGAAGTCATGAATTGCATAACGTTTTCTTAAGAAAAAATAAAGTTAAACTTAGTTCGGAGGGAGCTTATTAACTCCCTCCGAACATTTGTTAAAAGAATTTTATTCATCTACACTATAATTCGGTGCTTCTTTGGTAATATGAATATCATGGGGATGACTTTCTTTCAGTGAGGCTGCCGTTATCTTGACAAATCTTCCATTTTCTTTCAATTCTTCCACCGTTTTCGTTCCGCAATAGCCCATTCCGGAGCGCAGCCCGCCCATTAGCTGGAACACGGTATCTTCAACCGTACCTTTATATGCTACCCGGCCTTCTACTCCTTCCGGTACCAGTTTCTTGGCATCGGACTGGAAGTACCGGTCTTTACTTCCTTTTTCCATCGCTGCAATCGATCCCATGCCGCGGTACACTTTGTACTTACGGCCCTGATAGAGTTCAAATGTTCCCGGGCTTTCATCACAGCCGGCAAAAATGCTACCCATCATACACACATTTGCACCTGCAGCTATCGCTTTCGTCATATCGCCCGAATATTTAATTCCGCCATCGGCAATAATCGGAATACCATACTCTTTTGCCACCTTGTATGCCTCCATTACCGCCGTTACCTGCGGTACCCCAATGCCGGCAATAACCCGGGTAGTACAAATAGATCCCGGACCAATCCCAACCTTAACAGCGTCTACTCCCGCTTCGATCAGCGCTTTCGCACCTTCGCCGGTTGCGACATTTCCCGCGATTACAGCCAGATCAGGAAATGCTTCTTTTACTTTGCGAACGACATCTATTACATTTTTAGAATGGCCATGTGCGGAATCTAAAACAACTGCATCTACCCGGGAACCAACCAATGCTGAGACGCGTTCCAGACAGTCTGCCGTGATACCTACCGCTGCACCGCAGAGCAGTCGTCCCTGAGTGTCTTTTGCCGATATCGGGTACTTTATCTGCTTCTCTATGTCTTTGATGGTGATAAGTCCTTTTAAATTAAAATCTTTATCAACAATGGGTAACTTTTCTTTTCTGGCTTTGCCCAGAATCTTTTTAGCCTCATCCAGTGTAATCCCTTCCGGAGCCGTGATCAATCCTTCCGAAGTCATCGATTCACTAATCTTCTTCGTAAAATCCTCTTCAAACTTCAGATCACGGTTGGTAATAATTCCGACTAATTTTTTTCCTTCTGTGATTGGAACACCGGATATGCGGTACTTAGCCATCAGTTCATTGGCATCTTGCAGTGTGTGTTCCGGAGATAAGTAAAACGGATCGGTAATAACCCCATTTTCTGAACGCTTTACCTTGTCAACTTCTTCCGCCTGCATTTCTATAGACATGTTTTTGTGGATAATCCCAATTCCCCCCTGCCGAGCCATCGCTATTGCCATCCGATGTTCGGTAACCGTATCCATCCCGGCGCTCATCATGGGAATGTTTAGTTTAATATCCTTGGTCAGGTTTGTAGCCAAATCGACTTGATTCGCAACAATCTCTGAATATCCCGGCACTAACAGCACGTCATCAAATGTAATCCCTTCTCCGATAATTTTACCCATTAATAATTATCCTCACTTTCTTCTGCATCATCATCAAATTGTTTTAGAAATTATACTACAAAAAATACGGCACCTTGTCAACCCTATAATATAACTTTACGCGGTGCCATCATGCGTATTCCTTCTAAAATGGTCTGATTAGGTTCAAAAATAACCTTTATTCGCTGACCGCTGCTGGTAACAATCATCTCATATTTCTTGTTTTGAGTTGCTCCCGAACTAAAATCATAAGTCTTGTCCACCTGAAAATTTCGGGTCTCCGCCGCACCTGCCGATGCAAGCATTTCCATATCATTGATATTCATCGAAAACTTCTTCTTGCGTTTTTGCTTGTTTATGATGATATCCACATCCAGATCCCCGTTCACATACAAATATTCATATTCAATGCTTAGTCTCGGCAGCAGAAAAAAATCCAGTACTATGGCTATTACTAACAATATAATTAAAATAGGTATCAGAAATGCACCAACTGCCGCTACCACCGTTAACCCGATCAGGCCGGCCCTGGCTGCTGTTGTACCTGCCGTAGGCTGCCTTTTTACTAATTGTTCTGTATAAAAATCGCTCATGCCGTTCCTCCATCATCTTATATATCTCTATATTGTAGCACAAACTGATAACCTTTCTCAACCGTAAAAATAAGGGTATTTATTTCATATAACTCAATTTCCTAGAACAAAGAGTTTCGCTTGCGAAACTCCTCGCCTGCGGCGGTTGCGCCAGCAACATTTTCGTTGTACGCCGCAGTGTGATCCCCCGGAGGGTTTTTATATTATAGAAAAGCGCGTAGCACTTTCCTATAATATGAAAAAAAGACAGGAACCTTTTCCTGATTCCTGTCTTTAATAAATGGTTAAATTACATCATTCCCATCCCTGGATTTCCTGCCGGCATCGCCGGTGTTTCTTCTTTGATGTTTGCAACCACTGATTCAGTTGTCAGTAATGTTGAAGCAACACTGGTTGCATTCTGCAGTGCACTTCTGGTAACCTTGGCTGGATCCAGAATGCCCGCTTCCACCATATCAACATATTCTTCTTTGTATGCATCAAACCCTTGACCCGGTTTCTGTTCTTTTACTTTACTGATTACTACGGAACCGTCCAGTCCGGCATTTGCCACGATATAATAAAGCGGTGATTCCAGTGCTTTTAGAATAATCTTTGCACCGGTCTTAATATCGCCATCCAAAGTTTCCATTAAACTTTCCACTTCTTTTGCTGCATGGATATATGCCGAACCGCCGCCGGCGATAATTCCTTCTTCCACTGCCGCTCTGGTTGCTGCCAGCGCATCTTCCATCCGCAGTTTTGCTTCTTTCATTTCGGTTTCAGTAGCAGCACCAACACGGATTACTGCAACTCCACCGGCTAATTTTGCCAATCTTTCCTGAAGCTTTTCCTTATCAAAATCAGAAGTGGTTTCATCAATCTGCTTCCTGATCTGTGAAACCCGTGATTTGATTGCTTCTTTATCTCCAAGACCATCTACGATAACCGTATTTTCCTTTTGCACTTTTACTGATTTTGCCCGGCCTAACTGTTCCATTGTAGTTTCTTTCAAATCCAAACCAAGCTCTTCAGAAATTACCTGGCCGCCGGTTAAGATTGCGATATCTTCCAGCATTGCTTTTCTTCTGTCACCATAACCTGGTGCTTTTACTGCAACAACATTGAATGTTCCGCGTAATTTATTAACAATCAGAGTTGTCAGTGCTTCGCCTTCAATATCCTCAGCAATGATAAGAAGCTTTGCACCTGATTGAACAACTTGTTCTAACAATGGCAGCAGTTCCTGAATATTCGTAATCTTTTTGTCGGTAATCAGGATATACGGATCTTCCAGATTTGCCTCCATCTTGTCCATATCGGTAGCCATGTAAGCTGAAATATAACCGCGGTCAAACTGCATACCTTCTACTAAATCAAGCTCAGTCAGCATCGTCTTTGATTCTTCTATGGTGATAACGCCGTCGTTAGAAACTTTTTCCATTGCGTCGGATACCATCACGCCAACCTCTTCATTTCCCGAAGAAACTGCTGCTACTCTGGCAATCTGCTCTTTATCTTTCACCTTGCTGCTCATCTTAGCAATCGCTTCCACGGTTAAATCGGTTGCTTTTTTCATACCTCTGCGCAGGTCAATCGGATTTGCACCCGCTGCCAGATTCTTTATGCCTTCTTGAACCATCGCCTGAGCCAATACGGTTGCAGTTGTTGTACCATCACCGGCAACATCATTGGTTTTCGATGCAACTTCCCGAATCAACTGTGCTCCCATGTTTTCAAATGCATCTTCCAATTCAATCTCTTTCGCAATCGTTACACCGTCATTGGTAATCAGCGGTGCGCCAAATGATTTATCAAGGACAACATTTCTGCCCTTCGGTCCCAATGTTACTTTTACGGTGTCGGTTAATTGATTTACTCCTGATTCTAATGCTGCTCTGGCTTCTGCGCCAAATTTTATTTCCTTTGCCATTGTTACATCCCTCCTATTTAATTACCGCTAAAATATCGTTTTGTTTTACAATAATGTATTCCTGTTCTTCCACTTCAACCTCGGTGCCTGCATATTTAGAAAAGATGACCTGATCACCTTCTGCCACATACATGGTAACTTCTTTCCCATCAACCATTCCGCCTGGTCCTACTGCGATCACTTCTGCCTGCTGAGGTTTTTCCTTTGTCTGCCCCGGCAGCACAATACCGGATTTAGTTGTTTCTTCTGCAATCAATTGTTTTAATACAACACGATCTCCTAATGGTACTAATTTCATTGTATTTCCTCCTTAATTATAGATATTACTAGCACTCATCTCTAAAGAGTGCCAATTAACATAAATATAAAATAACACCATCTATTTTATTTGTCAATACTGTTTATAATTACTTTATATTTATTTCATAAAAACCTGCTTCTATACGAAAATGCAAAACCTGACCATGTTCACTCAGACACCGGTCTTTAATCATTCCTTTGCATGCCACCGGTGCCGCCTGATTCATAATTCTGCACTCATAGACCGCATCCAGGAGCATTTCTGGCAAAATCCCATCCTCCAAAATCAAATGGATGTGTTCACTGCCTTTTTCATGCTGCAGGATGCGGCAGCGATATACCCTTTGATCGAACGATGCCTGTTCAAGTAGTAAATTCTGCATTTGCAATGTGGCAATATCCCCTTCGTACATAAACTCTCCTTTTCGCGTACAAATGAGGTACCAGTTTATTCTGATACCCCACCCTTTACATCGGTTTTAATTTTAGCGAATTTTTTCCTTTTTAATATTTTCCAATTCTTTAAATACAAAATCATTCACAACTTTTATGTACGTCCCCTTCATTCCCGACGATCTCGACTCAATCACACCAGCACTCTCAAATTTACGCAGCGCATTTACGATTACCGAGCGGGTAATGCCAACCCGATCCGCAATTTTGCTAGCCACCAAAATTCCTTCATTACCCTCGAGTTCATCAAAAACATGCACAATCGCTTCTAATTCAGAAAAAGACAGCGTGCTGATCGCCGACTGAACAATCTGCTCTTTTCTCGTCTCCGCCGCGCTCTCCTCACTGACTGAACGCAGCATTTCCAGACCCACGACAGCGGTGCCGTATTCACTTAAAATGATATCATCAATATCATATAATTCCTTTTGCTTGTATACAAACAAAGTTCCCAGACGTTCTCCGGCGATATCAATCGGTGTAATGATTGCCTGATACCCCCTTACGTTCTCGGTTTCAAATCCCAACGTCTGAAGATTTACATTCTCTTTGGTTGACAGGATATTCAGCAAACGCTCATTCAGCATATCGTCAATATGCGCTCCTACTTCTCCCTTCAGTAAATCGGTAATCGGTTTCAGACCGCTGCGCTGACTGATACCCAACACTTTACCCTTTTTACTGATTACCAGAACATTTGACTCTAATATATCAGTCAACACCTCACAAATATCATTAAATACTACTTTGCTCGAACTGTTGTTATGCAATAATTTATTAATTTTTCGTGTTTTATCCAATAGCTGTACACTCATTCTTCGTCCTCCAGGTTATTATTCAATTGTTCGAAATTAATTTTCACAATAACACTTTATCATACTACTTTGATTTTTTCAATTAATTTATTGATTTTTCATTGTTATTATCCATACTATAGCCGCATTGTTCATTCTGACAAACAAGTTTCTTGCCCTTTTCCACCATATAATGCTGACATTTCGGACATTTTACATCTGACGGTTTCTGCCAAGACATAAAATCACAATCCGGATTATCTTCGCAGCCATAATAACGTCTGCCCTTTTTGGTTCTTTTTAGGACAACCTCTTTTTGGCATTTAGGGCAGGCCACTCCGGCTTTCTCCAGATAAGCTTTCGTATTGCGGCATTCCGGAAATCCCGGGCAAGCGAGAAACTTCCCATGAGGGCCATATTTAACAACCATATTCCGTCCGCACTGCTCGCAGATGATATCGGTTACCTCATCTTCAATCTTAACACTTTCCAGTTCTTTTTCGGCTCGTTTTACCGCATCATCCAGATCCGGATAGAAATTACTGAGCACCGTCTTCCACTCTACTTTTCCATCCGCCACCTCGTCCAGCAGCCCCTCCATATTGGCAGTAAAATTCACATCGACAATACTATCAAATGACTGCCGCATCATATTGTTGACAACTTCACCTATCTCAGTGAGATATAAATTTTTATTTTCCTTTACCACATAATGGCGGGCAATAATGGTGGAAATAGTCGGTGCATAGGTGCTAGGTCTGCCGATTCCCAACTCTTCTAAAGTCCGCACCAAAGAAGCCTCGGTATAATGCGCCGGTGGCTGGGTAAAATGCTGCTTATAATCAAATGAATCCTTAGAAAGCTTGGATTCCCGGTCAATGTTCTTTAGCAAAACATTACTTTCTTCCTTTTCTTCTTCCGACTCCGTATAAACCAGCCGGAACCCTTCAAAGATAACTTTTGATGCCGCTACGGAAAAATAATAGTCCCCCGCCGCAATTTTGACGGAAATCGTCTTATACCGGGCCGGCTTCATCCGGCTTGCCGTAAAGCGCCGCCAAATTAATTGATACAGCCTAAACTGATCCCGGGACAATGATTCTTTGATCGAAGCAGGTGTTCTGCTGATATCACTGGGCCGGATTGCTTCATGGGCATCCTGAACTTTTTTATCATTTTCTTTATTTTTTTTCTCTACCGTCGCCACATTTTCTTCGCCGTATACTTTACTGATATATTCTTTCGCCGATTCCTGCGCTTCTTCAGAAACACGGGTCGAGTCGGTACGAAGATACGTTATCAGGCCGACGGTACCATTGCCTTTGATATCGACTCCTTCATACAACTGCTGAGCAATCCGCATGGTTTTCTGGGTCGCAAAGTTTAAGACCTTAGAAGCCTCCTGCTGCAGTGTACTAGTGGTAAATGGCAGCGGAGCCTTCTTGCTCCGCTCACCCGTTTTTACATCGCTTACTTGATAGTCTGCCGCTTCTACTTGAGCCAAAATCTCCTGTAATTGTGTTTCACTCTTAATGGTTATTTTTTTGTCGGCAGTTCCATAGAATTTAGCAATTAAGGGTTTCTTCTCCCCAGCAACCTTAAATGTGCCTTCCAGTGACCAGTATTCCTCCGGAACAAAGACATTAATCTCTTCTTCACGATCGGCAATGATCCGCAGAGCAACCGATTGTACCCGTCCGGCACTTAATCCTCTTTTCACTTTAGCCCATAAAACCGGGCTGATCTTATATCCCACAACGCGATCCAGCGCCCGGCGGGCCTGCTGCGCATCCACCAGACTCATATCGATTTCTCTGGCATTTTTGATGGATTCCTTTACCGCACTTTTGGTGATTTCATTGAAGGTGATCCGGTACACTTTTTTATCACCGTCTTCCAGTTTTAAGGCTTTTGTTAAATGCCAGGAAATTGCTTCTCCTTCACGGTCAGGGTCAGTCGCCAGATATATTTTATCGGCTTTCTTTACTTCCTTCCGCAGATCCGCAAGAATATCACCCTTTCCCCGGATCGTGATATATTTCGGTTCATAATCATGCTCAACGTCAATGCCAAGCTGACTCTTCGGCAGATCACGAACGTGACCCTGCGACGCTTTTACCACATAATTGTTACCTAAAAATTTTTTAATTGTTTTTACTTTTGTTGGAGATTCCACAATCACCAAATTCCGTGCCATTTTCTGTCCTCCGTTACTAATTTACCGCTTCTTCACGTAATAATTCTTTGAAATTTCTTCTATATATTCCCGCAGTTCTAGTGTTACTAAGATATTCATTAGAACTGTTATTGACAATTTAGTTTCCTGTAAGATCACATCCAAACTCTTAGGAAACAAATCGAGACAACTATACACCAAATTTTCAGTACTTTCAAGTTTTATTTTATTTTTTGTTGGAATTTTCACATTTCGTTCATAAATTAATTTAACATCTTCGATAAAATCTTCAACCGATAGAAATATCCCCGCACCCTGCTTAATCAGGGCGTTGCAGCCGGCGCTCAAGGTACTGGTAACCGGCCCAGGAAGGGCATATACATCCTTCCCCTGCTCCATCGCCATATCAGCCGTTATAAGCGAACCGCTTTTCTCTTTCGCTTCGATTACAATTACAACATCGGATAATCCACTAATAATACGGTTTCGAGCCGGAAAATATACCGGCAGCGGCGCTGATCCCGGCGGCTGTTCCGAGATAATTCCGCCCTTTTCCCGAACCTCCGTATACAATCCGAAGTGCTCCCGCGGGTAGCAGATATCCACACCGCTGCCCAAAACAGCATACGTTCTGCCGCCGGCATCCAGTGCTCCTCTTCCGGCCGCTCCATCAATTCCTTTGGCCAGTCCGCTGATAATATCTACATCGACAGCGGCCAACTGCCCGGCAATCTCTTTCGCCATTGCCTGACCATAAGGGCTGCACACTCTGGCGCCCACAATTCCCACGGCAAACCGTTTAGGATCAGGTAATTGCCCGCATATATAAAGGGCGTATGGCGGAGCGGATATATTTTTAAGCTTTTCCGGATAAGCAGTGTCCTGATACAAAATCAGATTGATATTTTTTCCCAAAAGACGGTTATATTCTCCCAAATTCCAATTCCTTTTACTGTCGATAATTAGTTTTCGATCCCGATCAGTTAAGAACTGGATTTTATCTAATTCTGTTTCTTCTATATAATATAATTCTTCTGCTAATTTATACATTTTTCTCAACTGTCGCTTTTTATGGTCGCTTAACTTTCTAATTGACGCCAGCCAGTATTCATATTTCATCTTACCGCCCCCAGTATTTCCGATCAATCATACGATAACCTATTGCTTCACGTAAATGATGCATTTCAATCATTCTGC
>Ga0153999_1000671_pt1 | contig 14574 bp, 12 predicted proteins | sample TSNC083MetaG_FD_104675 | JGI IMG/M metagenome (GOLD analysis project Ga0153999, IMG submission 104675) | Attine ant fungus gardens microbial communities from North Carolina, USA - TSNC083 MetaG | ecosystem: Host-associated > Fungi > Mycelium > Unclassified | place: USA: North Carolina, Lumber... | reverse complement strand
GGGTGGTGACAAAGCGAGATCTACTCACGACATGTAAGGCATGTGGTCATACCCTAAAACGAGACAATGCTAAAGTCAACGATCGCAGATAGTGGCAATGCGATAAATTGAAGGCTCGCTCACAAACAGGGTCATGCAAACACAAAGCTTCGTAGCGATTCCTCCAACTATCGCCAACTCTCGGGTTTCGTTCGATGATCAAAGCCGAAACACCGATAGCTTTAAGTCTCGCAGAAATATCAAGGCCGCTTTGTCCACCGCCGATAATCACCACTTTCGGATCCTTATCTATGAATTCGCTTGTTCGCTGTCGTTCATGTTGCCACATTCCATGATTTGGGAGTGGATTCCTCAGTGGGCCGATCTGCTCTGGGAAGCCTTTGAGCTCCTCTAGGTTTGTGAACACGACATATGCTTTCCATTCTCCACTTTGTGTTGGGACCAACCGGATGATACCTGATGCTAGACCAACTTGAGTTTCAAAGTCGAACAAGGTGTTGATCCATACGACATCTGGATATGGTTGTTCAAGGCCGAGATACTCTTCTTTTAATCTGATATTTTTCATAGTCATTACAGGAAGTTGATCTTGCAGAAATTGAAGAATCTTCTCGTGGCCATGGAGGGTACGAAAGTCCCACGTAAGAGAAAGGAAATCTCGCCAGAAGGAGTCAGGGAGAAGAAGGTTGACAATTGCTTTGGGGTCCTTTAGTTCAGCTGCGTTTGAAAATGCAGCGAACCAGTCTTGGGCAACTTTCTTTATATCCAAGTCAGGAGGCACGGTCGCACTAAGGCGAGACAGAGAGGGCAACTCATGTTCGGGAATGTCAGTACATGACACCATTGTAGAGGAGAGGAGAGGAAAGAATGGACGGTAGGCGGTTTATTGTGTGATCACTTTTCTCTGAACGATTTATTTCCACGATGAGAAAAGCCATGGGAATCGTTGAAGAAAAAGGACCACAGGGAATATGGCACGTCAGGATAGTCTGACTAACAAACCCATCCTGGTGAGTAATCATCCATGTGAAGAGTACTTGTCACTGCGATATAGTAACACTGTTTAAGCTACTGAAGTCCGAGTTAGTCTTCGAACAACGACCATCACAACCTCCTTGATTGCTCTCCCCCAACCTATGATTTTATTTATGCCCCAATGCACCCCAAAGACAAGGAATTGCAAGGTCATGATAATCCCCACGCAGAAACACACGACCAAAACACCCAGTGGCCAGACTTCGAAAGCGACAAAACCGAGGAAAGCCGTCAAAGCGATAGCGGACGTAGACATACATATTACGGGCATCCTAGAACATATGGCAAAAAAGAAATATGATCCGTAGACATCTCGTGCACGGTACTGTGGAATAGTTTCAGTGATATACATTGTAGGCGGTTGGAAGCATCCTACAATAAAAGTTTTGAGATCTACCCAATTATATCGTAGGAGGAACCAGGCATCAGTTGCTATGCCAAGTCCCGAGGCTATGCCGCTCACAGCGATGGCAGTCTGTGCATAAGGATGTATCTGAAAAAGTGAATGAGGAGAGATGGCGAATACCCCAGTGTTTACCGCGGTCAGTGAAACAAGCTGGATGACAGGTTAGCGGGAGAAGACGACAAAGACTTTAAAAGGACCAACGAGGCCGCCCACATATTGCCATTCCCTTTGCAATCTTTCAAAAATTGTTTGATATTCTGATTCTTCCACAGCTTCTTTAAGTTCACTGTAGAGTGTAAAAGTAGACATTACACGTTCGGCGGAGCTCATGTGGGATGGAGGAATTGTGATAGGCTTAGCATGTACTGGTAATAATGAAGCTGAAATCCAGGAGTCAATGCGGGTGAATGACTCGATGAATTTAGTTGGGCTAGGTATCGGAGTCGGAAGGGTATCCTGGTCATGTTCATGTGCTACTTGAGCAAAACTCATAGGTCCCTTGGCATTTTCTTCTTCCTCGCCACCACTCGAGCAAAGCTCCTCATCAGAACATATCTGGTACCCTTTCACTCGACGGCGGAGAGTCTGAGGAGGCGTATATGGCACTGGCGATAGAGGAGAATCCTTTGGGGTAGGGAGTACATCGTCAAGGGTATGAGCTGTCGAATACATCAGCGGTGCAGACAAAAAATTACAAACGAACGACCTACAGGATTCACTATCAGAAGTATAGGCTGGGGACACTTTTTCCTCTACTTCCTCTTGGATTCGAGAGGATGAGGCAAACGATAGGGGAGGTTGAATGCGTAAAACGACTGAGGCACCGTTTTGAGGTTTTCCTCGACTAGCACTTGCGTTTTTGTTCTGTGATTGACATTGAAGGCGCAGCTCAAGTTCTGCTACAGGGATGAGAACTACGTTGGAAGTTAGTAAGAACACATCACTGACTTCGGTCTAGTGTTTGAGTCTTGACGAGACGACCTAATGGATGTCCAATTGTTGCAGCAACCTCTTTCTTTCGTTTTCCTTTCTTCTTCGTCTGTGATTGGTATAAAACGCGAATATCTAACAGAGAGTTGGCGTCCGCATCTTCACTGTGGGTGAGAAATGAATCTAGGATTCCTTAGTTCGAAGACTAGATCTATTCTTACAAGGAGAATGCCTCTGTCATATTCACGTTTTGTCCATCACAACCAAGGATGGTTTCGTATTTGTAATGGGTGTCAATCTCCATCCTGATTATTGGCCGCCATCTCTTCTCTGGCCGCATTAATCGTAGACCATGGGCGCGCACAACTGTAGGCGATTTGACCCAATGTTTAGATGACTCTGCCCGGTTTCCTCACCTGTAACATGCCAGTTCCTAGGGAAATTGAGTGTTTAATATAGCAATTTGTGTGGAGACATACCTCTCAGTAGTGGATGTCATCGCAAGATGCTGTCAGAGAAGTAATTGTGGGAGGGTGACTTGCAGATGCTGGGAAAGACTTGGTCGACCTTGACGGTTGAGTTGCGAAGGCCGCCCATGCCCCAGTATCCAGGACACCTAAACTCCACCAACATAACCGCTCATATCATAAAAAGAAAACTGTTCTCATGCCCTTCTGGCCATCATTAAAAAAGTGGTGAAGTTTGTCTCTCATGGTTAACTACACACTGCATCAATAATCCTGGTGTATTGTTGAATAGCTAGCTAGTTTAAATTGTTGGTGAGGCACGACATCGCGATGTTTTCTATCTTCGCTTTTTCTTACCAATCAAAACTGGCCTACGTTCCCAGCACAACTCCTTTCAACTTTTCTCATCACAACTCAGAAATGGTGACGAGAAATAGAAACATCATACCTGTAAAGCCGCCGCATGCCGTACACTCTCAGCTTTTGAATTCATACAGTTATATCCTATGTCTCTCCCACCTATAAAAACAGTCTAATCTGGTGGCTGTTCACACGAAGCGCTGAGGTGAGTAGCCAGATTAGACATAAAAATGTACTGTAGATTTGATTTGATGTATCTAGTGTACAAAGTAGCCATTCACACGAAGTGTGGGTGCCGAGCGTACGTCTCCAATGTGAATGATAAATGATGCAGAGAGTATTGATTAATAATCTAATAATCATTCCGCAGCCATGTAATGGTGGGATAGCAGATACCATACCAGTCGACGCCTCTACATAACCGCTCTCTATATTCCCTCCACCTCAATCTAGAGTGTTGACTACTAAGAATTACACTATAGAAATTCGATATGTATTGAATCATCCACAAACTCAGTATTCAGTACCACATGTAGTATAGTATTGGCCTTGGGCTAGGATCGACACTGGAGCATCTTCTAGGTACGAGAACACTTGCCGGGATGATGGTGAGAAATTTACAGACACGAGTTAAACTGAGGGGTGATTGAATACACTTTGTTCTAAAAAGAAACTGTGTGGATCGCCTTCTCGATGGCTAAGCCGAGTCCCTCCGTCGTTCCGTTCCCATGCATATCCGGCGTCAATAATTGACTATCTCCCTTGAGTTGTGCTTCTCTACCCTCCTTTAGAACAGTCTGAATGGCGAGCATCATCGCACTCGCAGCTTCCTTCTCTCCAAGGTGCTCCAGCATCATTTGTCCTGCCCAGATCATACCAACTGGGTTTGCGATCCCCTTTCCAGCAATATCCGGAGCACTTCCGTGAACGGGTTCAAAAAGACTTGGACACCAGTTCGGATCGCTTCGCTTTGCTGTTGGATTGAGATTAGCGGAGGGAGCAATACCAATGGTTCCAGTGCATGCGGGGCCGAGATCGGATAAGATATCTCCGAGAAGATTCGATCCCACAACAACATCAAAGATGTGGGGCCTCTGTACGAAATGGGCGCAAAGGATATCGATGTGATATTTGTCGACTTGGACGTCTGGGTAATCCTTTCCTATAGCTTCAACCCTTTCGTCCCAATAAGGCATAGTAAATGATATGCCGTTGGACTTGGTCGCGGAAGTAAGCCTTTTTGCAGGTCTACTTCTGGCTAGTTCGAATGCGTATCTGACCACCCTGTCCACGCCAATCCGAGTGAATATGGTATTTTGGATGACCGTCTCTCTCTCCGTGCCGCTAAAGATACGACCTCCAATTGAGCTATATTCTCCCTCTGTATTTTCACGGACAGTGATGAAGTCTATTTTTTTGCCGTCTCTGTTGGCAAGGGGAGAGGTGACACCGGGAAGAAGACGGCAAGGCCGTAGATTGATGTACTGGTCAAACTCTCGGCGAAATAAGAGAATGCTCCCCCACAGAGATATATGATCGGGGACTGTTGCGGGATCTCCCACTGATAAGCCATCAGTCCTCGAAAGCCTGCAGGGTAATTACTCATGTAACATACCTGCGCCGAAGTAAATTGCATCGCAGGCTTGTAAAAGCTGTTTCCAGTTCGCGGGCACCATAGTGCCATGTTTGCTATAATAAGTGCAAGATGCCCAGTCATAGTGGCAGAAGTCTAATTGGAAACCAAATCGCTTGGCCGCAGACTCAAGGCAACGCAATGCTGGGGGCATTACTTCAACACCGATGCCATCTCCAGCTAGTACAGCGATAGTGTACGAGCGTGGCTGCATCGCTACAGATGATAGTTCCATGTGAAGACTTGTCATTCCGTGGATTTATCTTCTGTCATTCCATCCAAATCCACGGACCGGTTATACCTCGCTCCCATCTCTGCATGTATCACGTGGCCACTTGGATTATTATTATCCTCCTGCAAATATTATTTCCAGCAGCAATTGTGATGGTTTTCTCTGGGCGACAGTGTATCAGATCGAGCCTGCGCCGCAGGCGATTGAACGGGTTCAAATTGGAAGCCTCAAAGTTTTAGATCAGGGACAACGTGGGTGTCAAGACAAGCGCTGCACTATCCCTTAGGGCTTCTCGTCACCCGGGACATGTCAACATCACTGGAAGAATGCATTTTTTTCGGTCCTATCCCCATTCTATCAATTGTCTTGGTTGATTCTTAAAGTCTCCCAAGACGTGGTCCAGTCATCGTCGCAATACTCCCCACTGCTTAACATGTTGTCGCTACACGCCTTTCAGAAACAATACCCGAGGAGACAACCTCACACAATGCTTTGTGATACTACTCCTCTCGTGCCTCTATCCCTCGACCGTGTCATTGAACAGCCCATCACATCCACCCTCCCACTTTTCCAACTCCCAGTGGAACTCATAAACCAAATCACACCCTACTTCTCTAAACTGGACATCCAGTCTCTCTCCCTTGTTGACCGCGATGCAAACCAACTTGCTCGAGCGCTCCAGTTTGCCCATGTCACACTCGACTATAGTGACCATTCCAGGGACATCCTGGCTAAACTCAAGTCAGAAGTAGAATCCCCCTCTCGTAGGCGGCATCGTCTAGGGGCTTGCATACGGCGCCTCAAAGTTTCCACCATTCGGGAGCACTTCAACGCGCGAGAGCAAATAAGCTTTGAGGAGCTCCAAGGCTTGTCAATGCCAGACCGACTTAGACGTATCGAGGCCGCCAAACAAGCTGAGGCATGTTATCTGCATTCCATCTGTGACCTTCTGCGACACTTGCCGAACCTTTACATACTGCATTGGAACGATGCTGGCCCGCTGACGGACCAGATGATGTCATCCATCATGGCATCATCCATCCGCCATCTCAAGTTGGATGGACCTATTCTCAACTCTCAACTGCTACTTCCATGCCATTGCAGTTCCTGGGCTCTTGAAGGCCTTTATCTCAATGTTGGATGGTCATTTATTGACCCAGCGAAGGGCAGTGTTGCCCCTTTTGTAACCAACATTTTGAAACTTGTCGCACCAACCCTTCGCCAGTTTGTCTGGTGCGGGTATGCAGAACGACTTTCCCCATCAGTATACCATATTGATGAAGATATCCGATTTGCCGTCCTCTGTGATGTTGTCCTCGATCAGGTCAAATTTAAGGATATGTCATCGTTACAACGCTTCTTCCCTGACGAAACTATTTTACGTTCCGTCTCAGTCGATTCTGACTTGACTGTATCCCGATTTCTTGCTTCCCGTGGTCGAATACCATCCCTTGACTCTCTACGTTGGGATTGGAGTCCCTCTGCCTCAGAGGACGAGATGATACAATTTATCCACTCCAATCCACAGCTCTTGTGCCTCGATGTGACGAAACCACTTATTCCTGAAACTATCGACACGATTCTCGTACAAAGGAAACAGCCTCACTTTGACAACCTAGTCAGCCTTCATCTGGTTTCGCAGACTTCCGCCTTCCTTCCGCAGATTCTGACCACAATTGCATCGATCGAGTCGTTACGACATTTGTGGCTTTCGGCGGGTGCCCAACATGGCATGCGATACCAGTGGGCAATTGACCATGACCTCATCATGAAATCACTTAAATCACTTGCCGACCTTGAGACCATCATTTTCACTCGCGACTCCTACCATGTTGATGGTCATACGTTGCTTGACACATCCCCAGAACGATACTATATGAATAAGGTCCTTCCCAAAGATCTTCTATTGAATGATTATTTGACGGAAGACGAGTTGAAAAAAGCTGATCCAAATCCTATCTTGTTTGATCGCTCTATCCGTCTCCAGGACGCTCTCCGACACCTTACTTGGGAGAGGTGGCATCAATCGCAGATGGTCACATATGCGACTGAATATTCACAAGTGTTTACTAATTTGAAATGGTGCTTCATGGGTCAGTTGTCAATGCGTATTGACGAGAGTATATTTTGGAAGATTGCAGAATTAGAGGTGGAAGAAAGAGATCCTACACTCACGAGACTCCACGCATACTGGGATCGAGTTACCAGAAATGTCAACTAAATTGCATCTACATTTATTAATAGGCTTGATTGATTGCATTTGACTACTTTATTGTTATATAAGTTTTACGATCTCATGTCGTCAGCAACGAGGCTGCAATATATCGAGCACGTCCAGTAGTATTTCTGAAGTGTTGGCAGGTGATCTGGAAATTCTGGGAAAATGTATATCTGACAGAAAAAGATAAGCTCAGTCTTCCCAAATGGAACTGTCTCTCCACATGTTCCTGTATTCCTTCAGTACTTTTAACTGTGGCACGAAGCCGGGTTTTCCCACAAGAATTGATACATGTCAAGTAACCCACTCGAAGGTCGCTGACCCACTTAAATTCCAGAAAGGTGGGTCATCTCACGGAAAGCTCCTTCGAGTTTACTACGTAATGTTGCTAGGTATATGATAGGCTGGGGCGAAAAATTCTTCTGATAGGCTCACTTTTCAGATCAAGAGTTCTTCTGCCAGATTTCAGATGGGCTGCGAGTGACATCAGTTTACATAACTGATTGATCACTTTCTCACTGGCGACGCGGAGGCCCAAAACAGGCTGTCACGTCGAGCCGACAAGAAGAATGACCCGCTTTTCGGAACCGTCACTGTATCGGATCAAATACAATGCCCTCGATCCGAGTTCATTGGAGACCAGTGAAACCAACATGAAGAATGGTTCTAGTATACTGAGTTACAAGTATTTCCTTCAGGTTTGTCAAAGGGTATGTTCAAAGTCTCTCTTTCTGAACGAGTCCTACGCAGATGAATATCAAATGATTAGAACGCCCCAGACTCGTTGGGGCAGCTTGAAGGGCTTGTGCATTCCGAAGATGTCCCGGCAAAAAGGAGACGTCATTTGCAATGTCAACCGTCGAGAGTGCTATATCCCCCTCATGCGCCTGCAGACATCACCCGACCCTATGCGAGATGTCACAATCACTATGACTCCTGGGCTTGCTCAGACCTCCGGTGCTCGCGTTACCCTACTCCTCTCAGACTTCACGGAAGCCGGGTTGCAAGCCTCTCCCTACTTATACCTTAATTCTCATATAAACACATCCAAAACCTGCGGAACGTTTATTGCATTCATATCTGATCATATCTAATGCAGAACATTCAGTAGCTGAGCCGTAATAAACCCGCCATTGGAGACAGAGACCACGGTAACTTCACCCAGGCTGAAGACGTAAGCTGACACTCCGAATTAGAGTTAAGTTTATGCGTTACGTCCCTCAATGCCGCAACCACACTACCATATACATACACATCTCCATCAGAACTCATTACCGGAGACAAGTCCCGCTGACTAGCATGCATCGTGCTGTCGTATGGTGTCACCTGCCTTCGAACACATCGCAACCCTCCCTATCTGCTAGTAAGCTTCGCCCACACCCTATTCCTTCCTCCTGTAGACATTGGACCTATGTGTCTTGGTAGCACTTTGCTTGCTGCGGAATTAGAAATGTTTTGATATATATATATATATTGTGTCACGTGAAGTTTTAAAATGGCTTGACGTGAAAATGTCTTCAATGACCCTGTGGTCCACCACCCGTTGTGTTCTCTCGACTTTTCCTTCTTCTGTATTGTCTTATCATCCTATCAATAATATACTTAGTGCTTGTATGCCTCGAACGCGAAAGTCAATCCATGGAACCGCCAAGGAGATGGCGAACAAATTCCAAGACCCACCGCCACCGTCCAAGAGGATTAAACTTGCAAGAACGGATACCAAAGAGCTAGAACTAGAACGTAAAGTTCTTGATGACTGGATGCTTTAGTGGCACTTAAAATCTACAGAAGTCAAAGTAACCCAACGGGCAAAGAAAACATCGGGGATTGAAACCTTTCTTCCTCGTGTCAACAGTCGTTGGAAGGTCGGAGCGCATGTTTCAGCAGCTGGTGGGATAGAAAATGCTGTAATAAATGCTGCTTCTATTGGGTTTGTTCGCTTGATTAACCAATCTTATCTGCGTTGTTCATCCGACCATCAAGGGCTAATGCATTTGCTCTCTTCTTGAAGTCGCAGAGAAAATGGACATCTCCTGCACTCTCAGAGCGCTCGATAGCATTTTTCAAGGAAAAGATGATTGAATACAAGTATTCGTCGGACGTTGTCCTACCACACGGAAGTTATCTCATAAACCTAGGGAACCCAGATTCGTACGTGGTTGAGATCATTTTCTGCTTTTTTTTTCTGACTCTCATCAGTGAAAAAAGGCAAAAATCTTATGATTGTTTCCTTGACGATCTGAGGAGGTGCGAATCGTTGGGCCTGAAATATTATAATTTCCAGTTCGTTCGACCGGCCCGGTGGACTTAATAGCACGCTAATTACATGCTCTGAAGTCCAGGCTCGACAGTTGGCAACACGACGAAGGAAGAAAGTATCAGTTTCATTGCTGAGTGTCTCAATAACGCCCACCGTAAGACGAGCTCAGTAGTGACCGTGATAGAGAACATGGTGAGCAGCATAGTGGTTTCACTGTTCTGTGTTTTGAACGGGATATTCAGGCCGGGGCCGGTAATATCATTGGCGGGGATTTCGCAGACCTGAGAGCAATAATTGAACAGGTTGTCGACAAGTCGCGGGTCGGTGTGTGTCTGGATACCTGTGAGTTCCTCAGCACACTCGAATACGAATAGTTCTAACTAACCTTAATTGAAGGTCACTCATTTGCTGCAGTATGTATTAGATGACTTGAAGTCGGTCAGATCTAACTCTGTTCTAGGGTTATGATTTCCGAACTAAGGAGGCTTGGGAGTTCGTTTTCTAATCTGTCATTTGGCTGTGACACTGACTCGGCTTCTAGTGATATGAGTAAGGTGACTATCTTGGCTGAGTGTGGCATGGACTAGCTGACTACTGTAGTGAACGAATTCGACAAAATTGTTGGATTATCGTACCTGCGAGGCATGCACTTGAACGATTCAAAAACAATGCTTGGGTCTCGCAAAGATAGGCATGAAAATATTGGAATGTACGTTCTTCTATTTCTTCATTCTCGATGCTATATTCGGCACATCAACAGAGGATATCTGGGTCTTAGTGCTTTTCGGAACCTAATGAGCGACGAGCGCGTTCAAGATATTCCTCTGATTCTGGAAACGCCAAGTTTCGAAGCTCCCAGGGAAGTATGGACAAAGGAGATTGCTGTTCTTCAACAGTTGTCGGAAACAGTCACAAATTCGACCGAGAATCAGGATGTGCTACGTTCAATTATTGGTGATGCGCAAGATGACGAAACTCTGGTTGATGTGATCACAGATGTGGTGAAGACAATGGAGGGAGCTAAAACTATAAAGACAGCAGGGAAACAAGGGACAAAAGCGGGCAAGCGGAAGAGGGACGAGGATAATGACGAAGTTGAAGGTCAAGAATAAAGATAGACATTTTCTAATTGTATTATTACGCCACTCATGCAGGTTATTTGTCCTTCTCTTTAAGGAGCATAAGTGTTGAGTGTCGTCCTTCGAGTCTTCTCTGACTGTCCTCTGTGTTTCCAAGATACTTTGATTTTTGAATTGACTGCCGTGTATTAAGTTACCTTTGTTTAACTGTTGGGAGTGATATGTGATGAAAGGACTGGATTCCCTTAGGAGCAGGACCAAATTTGTGATTACATCTGCCTCAGACTCACTCGTGCTGGCAACAACAATCGTGGCAAGTTAACTGCAGGAGGAGAAGTTTATACAATGCCGTTTTTCAGATTGAGAGAAGATTTCAACGACTCCGATAGAATTCTATATTTGTTTAAAGAAATCATAAATAACAGGTATTATTCTGCGTCAAGAAGCCTCAAAGACATGTCATGATTGTCACAGCCCCAATGCCCCTTCTATACCTATTTTGAAGATCCCCGGCGCCTCATACAGTGATTTTGCAAAGACACGACCTTAGGAGGGGTATGTTTTGTCCTCATGTATCATCTTTCACTTCATAGCATTCACGACTCAATCCGCAGTATTATAGTCTTGAATAGACCATGTGTCATCAGTATATATAGAGTAGGACTCTAACTTTGGAAAAGAAACTATCTCATTGATCCAATCACTGGATCTTAAGACTAACTATGTAGGACTGAAACTCGAAAAAAAACAATGGCCGGGGGCCAAGAAAACATATTTTCCTACGTGAATCCGAGCATGATGAACTTCAGAGAAATTAAATATAAAATTGAGGTATTATTTGTATAATTGAAATATCCGAACATTGTAATATTCCTGATTACTAATTATTCTACGAGATTAGTTACTTTTTTGTTGTCGTGCTCACCCGTAACGAGTCCTATACTTGAACCTCATGGTCGGGAGATTCTAATCACTAATCACGCATCGCCACTCTGACCTTGATGTCTCCTCTACCCAGGTCGAAGTAATTGACCTTGAATTAAGCAATGATAAGGATGATAGTGATATAGAAGTCGTTGGTCCACCCAACCATCAAGAAACCGAATCCAGGGGATTCTCAGACTTCAGTGGATCTGACGACGAGAAGGAGTGAATATGCGACTAATTGCCCGATTTTCGCCTTGATCTGACTCGTTTTTGAGCCACAGTGATACTGAACACTTAGAGACTTATATGCGGGATATCCTTGCAGCTGGATCACCTCTGTTGATAAATGGGGTTGACCCATTTGCAGATTTGGACGAGTCACAAATTGACGACATCACTCTTATCCACAAAATCAGGTTTCCCCCTGTCGTGGATGTAGAAACCAGGGCAGGAGATGAGAATCCCTCTATCCATGCAGGGAGGTGTATTTCACCGGAAACAAAGTAAGACTGTTCTGAGGCTATGAATATTAATTGACGTTTATTTTATAGTGAAAAACCGGCCGGTCAGGCCTGCATTGCTTCTGAGCAGAACTGTCTCCCCTTGGCGGAAAACAATTGTCATGATGTCGACCTCCTCCTCCACAAGGTGGATAGGATGAGAACGGTAGTAGGAGAGATGAGAGAACGTCTGAAGGGTGTTCTAGAGAGGATGTCAGCAAATGCACAGGAGGTCAGGAACTGGAGGGAGGAGTTGAGAAGAGACTGGCAGAGAAGAGAAGAAGCACGGAAGAAAAGACAGAGATAAGTGGCTGCTGTTAAATTCGCTATACATTCAAGAATTTTCGTCTATTATGCTATGCAGTAGTTGAAGACTAAAAGAGATGTTAAATGCAACCTTTCCATTGCCCGAGAACGAGATATCTCGTGGTCACAAGACACATTATACCTACAACAACAGTGCTCCCTGACAAACTGTCAGAACAGGGCACTTAGGCATTAATTAAAAACTGTACCTGCATAGATTCCAACCGCCTTGAACCCTCCCGTAGCGGCATTAATTGCACCAGATATCGGTGGACCTGCCAACGCGCCGACAGCAGTGATCGTCATGAACATCCCGATCCTCCTTCCAACATCATCTTCGCCTCCGAGATTCATGATTGGAACACATAAGAGAGAAACATACGTCCCAGAGCAGAATCCGTATATGAGTGTGACAACAATGAGGGATGCTGTAGAAGTCGCAAAGGGCCACGCGTATGTTAAGATACCTGCGAACAGTGTAAAGGGAATCATGACATTTAAATGGCCTGGTCGCGCATTGTAAGTAAATTCACTCAATTTTGAGTGAACCAGTAAAATTTTCGCACCTACTCTGTCGGCGAGAAGGCCAGACATCCAGCGGCCGAAGATGGAACTCGCATTTGCGAACGCGACGAAATAGGAGGCGAGCTGAGGTGAACTGCCAAGTTGTGTTGCACTTACATTGACATAGGTTAGGACTGGATGCATCTCAATTCGGAAAAACATGCGGCGAAAAGATGGGATTTCTTACGTGTATAGATTCCCAAGAAACAGAAAAAAGAGGAGGCACAATAGACTGTATAGGGTGCGTCCTTGAAAGCTGACAGATTGAGTAGCCCCCCTTTAGCTTTCATGGGGGGGAGGCGTCGTTTCATTGTCTAGGCCTCCAAGATGAGATTTTACATAGTTATTATTGTTATCATGCGTACCAGATTTGCAACCCCAAGCGTCGCAATCAATATGAACCCAACTATCCTTACTGCCCAGGGGAATCTTTCAAAATGACATGAATGATTTGTGACACAATTTTAGATATGAATGCTTACCCAACACGAGGAATGAGGTTTCTGACGGCAATGGGGATGGTAGTCCCACCAATGGACGAGCCTACCGCCGTAAATCCTAACGCTCGACCTCGTTTCTTCTTGAACCAATGGGCGATAATAGCATTGGCAGGTCCATATACGCCGCCACAGGCAATCTAAAATATCGATATTCCATCATTAAGGAGAGGGGACGCTGTAGGGAGAAAACGCACCCCGGTGGCGAAGCCTTGGCAGAGAAGGAACTGCCAATATTGCGTACACTGAGCGATGAGGAATGTTGCAACAACAAGCAAGACACTGGAGCCAAGAAAGATGGATTGGAAGTACCCGAGGTCAAATAGGCGTCCAACCACAAGGCCCGGTAGGAAAATCAACGAGTACTGAATATAGAGAGGAAAATAAGACACCGAAATGAGACGTGTAAAAAATGAACTCACTTGAATGGACCCTATCCACGCTCTGATTTGGGTAGAGGGAGCTAAGTGGTGCTAATGGTGCAGGTATCGTAAACCTTACATTGTAGAGGGAGAATACTCATTGAGCAGTGTGTTTTGATAATGCTCTTGAAAGATCTAGATATGTTATGGGCGATGGATAATCATGATTAGGGCGGGTAGACATACTCCCCAAGAGTTGACATATCCAAATCTGCTTTGAATTCGCAAGGTATACTTAGCCAATCATGTCAATGACTCACGTCGAATAACAATTACACATACTCTGTCAAAGTCTGGGTTCAGACATGAAGTATAAAAGCAAAGGGAAAAAAATGACATACACCAAGGACTACAAGCCAAGCTCGCAGTCCACCATCCGGAAATACGGGATCTATTGCTACTTTTAGTTCTTCTCTCTGGTTTTCCGGAGACTTTTCACTAGCTGGTTCTTTCAAAGACATAGGGAACGGTATCTAGAAGGAGGAAGCTGAAAGAGCTTTAGTGAGATCAGCACCACAGCATTTTGTAGAGATGAAGGCTGGATGCGAGGATGTACGGATAAGTGCGGATCATGCAAAGTGATCATGGAAGGAATTGCAGTATCTTCTCGAACTGACCGCTTCGTCAGATCGAAGTCGCAATGTGGCACGATTTTCAACAAATCATAGAAATTCTGCAACTCACTTGTATGAAGATGAATCGAAAAAAACAAAGCTGAGGCTGGCAGTGAGAGGGCGT
>Ga0153999_1000670_pt1 | contig 14577 bp, 15 predicted proteins | sample TSNC083MetaG_FD_104675 | JGI IMG/M metagenome (GOLD analysis project Ga0153999, IMG submission 104675) | Attine ant fungus gardens microbial communities from North Carolina, USA - TSNC083 MetaG | ecosystem: Host-associated > Fungi > Mycelium > Unclassified | place: USA: North Carolina, Lumber... | reverse complement strand
TTTGTTTGCCATGATGATAAAACCTCCTGATGTTTTAGGCATGAAGCTGCCAAAAGTTACAAAAATCCAAACCTCGTTTTGGCAAGGCATGGATTTTTTGCGAAGTTTTTATGCAGCTTGTACCAAATCTTCCAATCGGAAACGCGCGATTTTGTAGATCTCTCTGAGTGCTGTATTCAATTCAGTTTCGCGATCATTATCAATACGTTCCTTCATAGAAGCTTTGATGCTGTCTTTATTATGACCCTTTACAGCAATAATAAACGGAAAACCAAATTTATCTGTATATTGCTTGTTCAAAGAAAGGAATTCCGCATGCTCTTCTTCAGATAACTGATCAAGACCTGCACCTTTTTGCTCCGAAACAGATTCGTCAGTCATTTTAACTTTTCCGCCCAAATCAGGGTGAGCATTAAGCAGGTCCAATTTCTTCTGCATTGGAGCAGTCTCTACTTCATTCTCCATTGTACTGAAAAGTTCATCAATATTTGAGAAAGGACGCTTGCTCCAAGTCTGTTCTGCAACCCATGGAGAATGCTCCCAAATTGAACCTACTGCTTCTACGAAACCTTGCTGATCCTTCTGATTCAGTTCTTCAAATGTGTATGCCATTTCTAAATTCCACCCTTTCAAAAGCCAGTGCTTTATATAGTATGTTAATGTTGATTCCAGATTGCACTTGCTGCGGTCTGCAACATTACTTCTATATTGTATAACAAAAGGATATTATTTGCATATTCTGTCTATCCTTGCACTAAAAAGGGTGCATGCCACTACACAGATTCTATACTTTCCACTCCTAATTATTTATATTCAACCATTCACATGTTTTTTCTGTACACATACGGGAATACTATTTGTGTACAAAAAATTAGGAGGTATACACTTGGCTAAAATTGCTGTAGAAAAACCATTTGACGATATCAAAACTGTTCTCGAAGGAAAAGGACACCAAGTTGAAATGTTTGTTGATAACAGTGGCATTAAAGGAGTAGACCTAGGTGTTGTAAGACATCTGAATACGTTCGATGAGGCCCCTTCTAATATCCAACTTGTCATTGCTGATGGCAAATCAGTAGATGAAGTGGTGAAGGAAGTCGAAGACAGTCTGAGCCGTTTCAGCTAATTAGACAAAAAACAATCCACAACTGATATTTTATCCACCTGACTTGTTCATATTAGTGTGGAAAACTGTTGATATGTCTGTGGATTATGTTTATAACTATATAAAATGCCTGTTATATCAGTCCACAATCTGTGGGTATTATTGTGTATAACATAAATAGAATCCCCGTCTTTTGTAGAAAGACGGGGATTCTTGTCTTATTTCAATTTAAATTCGTCGATTAATTCAATAAGTTGCTCGGACATTGTCTGAAGCTTAGCAGAAGCTTCAGCCATTTCATGCATAGTTGCATGCTGCTCTTCAACTGCAGCTGCGACAGACTGCGCTTGGTCATCCGTATTTTCTGACATCTTAACAAAATCATCCACAAGGTGTTTAACATTCTGTGTGCTCGCATTAATTTCTTCTGTAATCGCAGATATTTCCCCTGCTTCTTCTGACACCGTGTTAACCTTTCCAGAAATCTCATTAAATCTATCCCCAGAATTTTGCATCATCTCGAGTCCTTCTTCTACAAGACCTTGAGACACATCCATTGATTGAATTGCTTCTCCAACTTCAACCTGAATAGATTGAATTAGATCACTTATATGCTTGGCCGCTTTACCCGATTCTTCAGCTAGCTTGCCAACTTCACCCGCAACTACCGCAAATCCTTTACCTTGCTCTCCCGCTCTGGCCGCTTCAATAGAAGCATTCAATGCAAGTAGGTTCGTTTGATCAGCAATATTTGTAATAAGGGAAACAATTTGGCTAATTTCTTTTGATTTGTTGCTCAGTGATCTAACAACAGTAGATGTCGACTCTGTAGAAACTTTGACATCGCTCATCTTATCAATGGTTTCATTCATTAACTTCTTACCCGCATCTGTAAATTCTGTCGCAGAAACTGATAACTCTGATACATGTTGAATTGAGGAAGAAGCCTGTTCCATGCCCTGGGCAATCTCTTCAATAATAGAATGGCTTGTTCGAGCACTTTGCATTTGTTCAGATGCATCTTCAGAAACCGATGATATAGATTCAGCAATCTGTCCTGCTGCAGTGCTTGTCTCATCTGCACTATTAGTAAGTTGCACAGATGTAGAGGCTACTGTCTCAATATGATCATGCAAGGAGTGGATTAGACTTCTCCACTGTTCAAGCATATGGTTGAAATGTTCACCAAGAAGCCCAATTTCATCATGTGTAGAGATTGATACCGGCTCCACAGAGAGATCTCCTTTGGCCATACTCTGGAACTTATCAGATAGAAGCACAATCGGCTTCTGAATTGTGCGGCGCAGGAAACTTGTCATCCCGATAGAGATCAACAGACCACCAACAGCACTAACAATAAGCACGATTAAAACAATCTTATAAATATTAGCCCCTTCTTCAGCAGCGAGCTGCACTTCTTTTTTGTGCATCTCACTTAACTTGCCAATCTCCTCTTCCAATTGATCCAGCAATATGACCGCATCATAATTTTGTTGTTTAGCCAGTTCATCTTTGTTTTGTCCACTGTTCATAATGATCAACTCTGCATTTTCTTTGTAACCATTCCAAGATACTTCTGCCTCATTCAAAAGACTTTTTTCTTCAGTGGTAGAGATTAACTTATTGTAATCAACAAGCAAATTGTCCATGTCACTTAGTGTCTTATTTAATTCATCTTCATACTTCTTTTCAAACTTCTCATCCTTGGACAAGATATGACGCTGGACCAAGGAAAGAACATCACGTGTACCTTTTTCAATCTCTCCTGCTAACTGTAGTTTTGGCAATACCTCTTCATTCATTTCTTTGGCATTGTCATTTAACTGCGAAGTGCTTATTGCACCAACGACGCTAATAACCAATATCACAGCCATTAGAATTGAAAAGATTACGCCAAGCTTCTTGCCTACCGTCCAATTCATTTAATACTCCTCCTATTAGAAAAATGAATATTTTTATTATTTCAGCTTCTATGTAATACATTATCGCCTATTCCATAAGAGAATTGTAGTGAAAATGTAAAAAAAGTCCTATACTTCACGAAATACGTAAAGCATAGGACCTAATCCCTCTAAACAATTGACATAATTGGTGTTTTCCTTTGCATTCTCTCGGCAGCAATAAGTCTCTTATAATCAGTAAGATCTTTCTCATAAAAATCAAAATAACTAGACATGCTATGAGTTTCTACCTTTTCAATAACAGATAAAGACAGAAGTCCATATTGATTATTTAGTTCTCGAGCATTGTCCCAAGCCGTTTCTTCAAATGAAATATCCATTTCGTGAGCTTCAATATCAAATGCGAAAAGCTTTAAATCTTCACGCCGGTTAATAAATTGATGTTCTTTTTTAATTTTAGCAATTTCTATCATACGCGGCATTGCATCTAGTAATGCATCCCTATCTAGGGCATGCCCCAACTCATGAAGAGTCAAGGTCATAATATATTCTCGCAAATGGACTGGCGATAGCATTTCCAATCGGGCCTGTACAACACGATCTAGATCGACATACACACGATTCTGGATAAAGTCATAGCTCATATTAACACCAGATTGCTGAACGCCTACGTCCATCTCCAAATCGACTGCTTTAATTGTTTCTGTAATTAGCTTGAGAATTTTCTTTTTCATAACTCTTTTGCTCACTTATCATCATTCTTTCATTAATTATGGTTTAAACTGAAAAATTAAGGGGTATTTGTGATATTAGGAGAATTATTGACTAAAACTAAAGTAGACTATAATGAATATATACCTTTTAAAGGTATTATATGTTCAAACTTACACTTTTTCAATATTTTTTTAGTAAAGAACAACATTAATTAATGGAGAGTTACTCCTCAAAATCATGCAAATAAGAATCGGGTAAATAACTGGACGTTTGCTATATAGAAGCTACAATTGAATAAGATACTATTTCTTATGTTGTATAAAGGAGCTCTCATATATGGAAACGTTTATTTATAAAACTACAAATGGTTGTGATATAAAAGGGGATTTTTATCCAACTAAAGAATTACATGCCCCGCTCCTTGTTTATATCCATGGTGGTGGTTTGATTTGGGGATCAAAGGAAGACTTGAATGATGAACAGCTAAGATTGTATATTGAAGCTGGCTATAATGTATTTTCTATTGATTACAGACTTGCACCTGAAACCAAACTTCCTGAGATCGCCTTGGACCTTGCGGATTGCATGAACTGGATTTTCCAAGATGGGACTTCAGAAATGGACTTTAATCCAGAAAAGGTTGCTGTAATTGGCAGTTCTGCAGGCGGCTACCTTTCCTTACTCAGTGGTACATTTCCAGTTAAACCAAAAGCTATTGTATCGTTCTATGGTTACGGTAACATTCTGGGTGGCTGGTACCGTATGCCAAGCAGATATTTCAATAAAGATACAAAAGTACCCGAGAATCTCGCTCGCCAGCTAATCGGTAAGGAACCTATTTCTGCAGCTCCGATTGAGAAGCGTTATGGTATTTATCTATTTTGCCGCCAGCAAGGCAAATGGCTCGATTATGTAACAGGTATGAATCCAATAATGGAAATGGATCAATTAAAGCAATATTGTCCTGTCGATATGGCAACACCCGACTATCCGCCAACTTTACTATTACACGGAGATGCAGATGACGATGTTCCTTACGATGAATCGGTAAAAATGGACAAGCGCCTGCAAGAACTTGGTGTAGAGAGTAAACTTATTACAATTCCAGATGGTCTGCATCAATTCGACTTGGAGATGGAAAAACCATTAGTCCAAGAAGCATTTAATGAAGTATTCGATTTCCTAAAAAAACATCTATAAATGTTAAATTAAGGGGCAGCAATTCCAATTTTGCTGCTTCTTTTTTATTTTAGTTTAGGACAGCTCTCTAAACGCGTGCAGGCATATGCCATCTTCTTCGCATAATCAATTGGCCATTCTGCATGTACATAGACCAACCGAAGCATCTCATATATCCAATGATTTTGAAAAAAAAACTGATGATCAATCTCTGCTGAACAAATGAATGCATAAAGCTAGGCATTTGATTTTCAAGTAATACCGCGCCAAAAATATTGAGTGCCTTTCCCTTCATATCTATGGATTCAAAAATGACATTACTCTCTTTATAGGATTAATGTTCCTACCTTGAATTTATATGCTCCGAGCTGAGTGAACAAATTCCTTTTCCCTACTTTGCCTTTGTATTGAACGCATCTCCAAAATGCTTGCAAACTGATTCATAACCAAGACATAGTTCAAGAAGTGCCTCCAATTTATTTTTTAACAGTATATGAACAATATGGTATGTCGGTTCATATTGCTTTTCCGTTATTTCCTCTTTATAATGAGAAAGTTGTACAAAACGTGGTTCGAAACCCTCCCACGTAAAAAAACTAAGGAGAGAAATTAAATGAACACAAGAATACTTGTTACAAATGGTTTGCTTGCTGCACTCTACGTCGCTGTTTCCTTAATGATCCAGCCATTTGCATTCGGTCCGATACAACTTCGGCTTTCTGAAATGTTGAATCTACTGATTGTGTACAATAATAAATATTTTTATGGCATTATTGTTGGAGTATTTATAACGAATCTATTCTCTCCAAACGGAGTTCTCGACTTATTCTTCGGTGTAGGGCAATCCATTATTGCTTTAGGTCTTACCATGTTGTTGGGCTACTTCATCAAAAACCATTTGCAGTTAATGATTGCAAACACTCTAATCTTCACTGCGACAATGGCAATCATTGCCTTTGAGATTATTCTTGTTAATAATATGCATAAAGTACCTAACGATCCTTTCTTTATACTTTGGTCTATACTCGCAGCAGGTGAATTCATCGCTATGTCAATTGGCATTCCTATTATATACGCTCTAAATAAGCGACTACATTTCAAGACTCTAATATAGAAAGAGACGTTCTCCGATTAACGGCGAACGTCTCTTTTTCCTTTAAATAAATATAATAACCCAAGTCCAATCAAAGCCCCAAATGAATCAAGCAGCACATCCTTGACTGAACCAGTCCTCCCTGGTACATGAAGCTGATGCCATTCGTCTGTTGCCGCATAAACAGTCACAATTAACCAGGAGAATAAATATGACCGCTTCGGTATAACAAGACATAGCAAGATTGCCAATGCTCCGAAAGACATCAAATGCGCCAATTTACGGAATCCATAATTGATCCAGGGTACCTGTTCAGGTGTTACAGGCAACTCACGGGCAATCCATTCATATGTATGACCGCCAGTCGCAGCGGGTGATTTCGTGACGAGAAAAATACCTATGCAAACAGCAAAAGCTGCAAGCGTAAAAATAACCTTCTTCATAATCCCCCCGCTTTCTCGTTTCTTCTATTATACAAGACAGAGCGTTGTTATTAAATGTAAATCATTTGGTGATACTAGATTTATCATAATGAAGGTCAGGTGAAAGAGATATGTCACTGAACGAACAATACACTCCAGGGGATATCGTATATTGCATTATCCGCAATCCTCACGCCCAAGATGTTGCCAATGTTCAACAAGCTGCTGTTGTTCAAGATCCGAGTAATTCAAACGGACTTGCGTTGTTTCTCTACGAAACGTATTATCCGCTAACAGATGAATTTGCCATTTATCCAACAGAATCTGAGGCAGAGTCTGCATATCAAGATGCATTTGGGACAGTAGATACGGAGGATTATTATGGTTAAGCCATTTGTTCCCCAGCTTGTTTATGTTGAACCACAAGCGATGGACTACCCCCTCGGCAAAAAACTCGTTGATAAATTTACAAAAATGGGTGTTGAGATCCGTCAGACAACTTCACACAATCAGATTCGCAACTTACCCGGTGACAACCATTTTCAGAAGTACCGGATGGCCAAGTCCACGCTTGTTGTGGGTCTTCGTAAAACGCTTAAATTTGATACGTCCAAACCATCAGCAGAGTATGCAATTCCGTTCGCTACAGGCTGTATGGGACACTGTCATTATTGTTATTTACAGACGACGATGGGATCCAAACCGTATATTCGCACATATGTGAACGTTGAAGAGATCTTCGAGGCAGCCGATGCATACATGGAAGAACGCGCACCTGAATTTACCCGCTTTGAAGCATCTTGTACATCCGATATTGTTGGTGTTGACCATCTTACGCACACATTAAAGCATGCAATTGAACACTTTGGAAAGTCCAAATACGGCCAGCTTCGATTCGTTACGAAATTCGCTCATGTCGATCATCTACTGGATGCTGAACATAAAGGCCGGACGCGATTCCGTTTCAGTATTAATGATGATTACATCATTAAATATTTTGAACCTGGCACTTCAAGACTGAAAGAACGTATTGAAGCAGCTGTAAAAGTTGCCGAAGCTGGATATCCACTAGGTTTTATTGTAGCACCAATTTATTTGCATGAAGGCTGGCAAGACGGCTATCATGAAATGTTTGAACGTCTTGAAGCGAGCCTCCCTGCATTCGCACGGAAAGATCTAACATTCGAAATGATTCAGCATCGCTTCACAAAGCCTGCTAAACGCGTCATTCAGGAGAACTATCCAATGACCAAACTTGAACTTGATGAGACCAAGCGAAAGTGGAAATGGGGACGCTATGGCATTGGCAAGTACGTTTATCAAAATGAACAACAAGAAGATATTAAAAGTACACTGGGTGGGTACATTCATAAATACTTCCCTGAAGCACGCATCGAGTATTTCACTTGAGTAAATTTATTAATAAGGTTAGTTTATCCGTGGATCGGGGAAATTGTTTTACAAAAAAGAAGATAGGTGTTGTCTATGCTCGCGCTCATCCTTAAGTTAACAATTTCTCTTTTTGCGGTGATGAATCCCCTCGGCAATATTCCAATCTTCATTTCACTAACAGGTGACTACACAAATGATGAACGGAAAGCAGCCGCCCGAAAAGCAACTCTTGTCTCCTTAATTATTCTAACCGTCTTCCTACTTGTCGGAAAAGTCATCTTTTCAACATTCGGGATCACTATTCATGCATTTCGCGTGGCTGGAGGCATTCTTATTTTTGGGATAGCCTATGGACTACTTCACGCTAAACCAACAAGTGCACAACGACCAGAAGGCAAGGATCGAATTGAGGCTCATATGAAGGACGATATTTCAATTACGCCACTTGCCCTTCCAATTATTGCAGGCCCCGGTACGATAGCTACCGTCATGTCACATTCTGCGAAAACAGCAAGTCTTATGTTTAGCGTCTTTATTAGCTATACGATTATACTTGCTGCAACATTCATCTTGTTTACGTATTCTCCTATAATTATGAAAAAGTTAGGCAGAAATGGTTTGAATGTTATTTCTCGATTAATGGGTTTGATACTTGCTGTAATGGCCATACAGATGATTGCAGAAGGTATAAAAGGGCTATTCCCGACTGTATTCTAAAACATGACAAGACGGAAGTTCTTCATTAAAAGAACTTCCGCCTGATTTTTAAACTATTTAAGCCATTGCTAGTGCTTTAATTTCTTCATCTGTTAAATGCTTCTTCTCGTCTATTTTCTTCTTGAAGTTCTCAAAGATTCGAGCAAGCTGTGCATCTTCCGTACTGCAACCAAGTTCCTCAAGCTTCTTCTTCAATGCATGTCGTCCAGAATGCTTACCAAGTACCATCAAAGTTGACGGTGCTCCAATTGTTTCCGGACGGATAATTTCATATGTTGTCGGGTTTTTCAACATCCCATCTTGGTGTATCCCTGATTCATGGGCAAATGCATTTGAACCGACAATCGCCTTATTGGGCTGAACGACAATGCCAGTAAGTCTACGCACCATCTCACTTGTCTTGTAAATTTCAGAGAACTTAATATTCGTCTTCGCTTGGTATACATCTTGTCTTGTATCAAGAGCAAGGGCAATTTCCTCAATTGCAGTGTTGCCAGCACGTTCACCAATACCGTTAATAGTTCCTTCGATTTGGTCCACTCCAGCACGTATAGCAGCCAGTGTATTTGCCGTTGCCATCCCAAGATCATTATGGCAGTGTGTGCTCAATTTAATACGATCAATTGCAGGTACATGCTCACGTACCCCACGGAACATATCTCCGAAAGTTTCTGGTGAAGCAAAACCGACTGTGTCCGGCAAATTGATAACTGTAGCCCCTGCTTGAATCGCAGCATCAATCACTTCATACATGAATTCTGGCTCTGTTCGACTCGCATCTTCAAGCGAAAATTCAATTTCTCCAATCTTCTGCTTACCGTAGCGAATGGCTTCAACAGCTGCTTCAACGACTTGCGCTTTTGACATCTTTAGTTTATATTGACGGTGTATTGGTGATGTCGCAAGTACGATATGCAAGCAAGGTGTTGCAGCACCTTGCAATGCTTCGATTGACGCATCAATATCCTTCTTGTGGGCTCTTGACAAGGCAGCGATACTCACATTTCGGACTGCCTTGGCAATGGCCTGCACATTTTTCACTTCACCAGGAGATGCAATTGGGAACCCTGCTTCAATCCGGTCCACTCCTAACGATTCTAGTTGTTGCGCAATTTCCACTTTCTCTTCCAGTGTCAAATGAACCCCCGGTGATTGTTCTCCATCTCTTAATGTCGTGTCAAAAATTTGGATTTCTCTCATCTAAAATCTCCTCCTTCGTTAATATTCGGATACGAAAAAAGCAAACTCCATATCACCCACTTGCATAAATTGCAAGGGGCGACAGGAGTTTGCTTCTATCGCGGTACCACCCTAATTCGCTTAGAACGATTCATGTAAAATACCTGAATTCGTTCTAAGCCTTCATTATCCCTGTAACGCCGGGGGCACGGATTTTCTTACTGCAATTTCAGAAAACCAGCTTCAAGGGGAGATGACGGGAGGCGATCCAATACTCTCAGCACCGTATTGTCTCTGTAAGATCGTAAGCTCCTGCCTAGTCCTTGTCATAGCCGTTCATAATTTAAGATTGCATACAACATTATCTCAAAGATTCAGTATTGTCAACCTATTCATTCATATATGATTAAAAATCCTAAATCTTTCATTAGTCTTCTGTAAAAACGGGTATGATACTTCTAACCAAGTAACTATGCGAAGGAGAAATAATTGAATGATTGTACGTGAACATGAAAATGAATTCATCATGATTGAACAAGCTGATCACTCTGTTATCTCTGGTGATTGTTTTGCTAATTGGAAATTGGAGCTTCTTAAGGGAGCTGAATTCGCAGATGCAGTACGTTACGCCATTACGAATCATGACTTTGGATGGCATGACTTTGACAAAATGCCGTTTTGGAATGACGTAACCGAAGCCCCTTATAATTTTATGGATTTCCCAGTTATTCCGAAACTTGTCTTCTATAAAAACGGAGTCGATGAACTTGAGAATCTGAACCCATACGCTGGAATGCTTGCCAGCCGCCATTATTCACATCTTTCTATTGGTGATTCAGATTGGGAAGAAGCAAAAGAATTCATTAAATTTGAACAAGAACGACGTGAGCGATTAGAAAATAATATAACCGACTTTAATTCAGATCTATTTGAATTTCATTATGCAACGCTTGCTGTATGTGATAACTTTTCGTTGTATGTATGTTTAAATGAGCCCGGATCCACTAAGCAGGATGAACATCCACTTTTTAAAGAAGGTTTCCCAATCCCTGCTGCTTTAGATTTATTCAAGGAAAAGAAATTCTCCATGAAGTGGCTATGTAATGACGAGGTTAAGATATCGCCATTCCCTTTTAATAACGAAACGAATGTAACATTGAAGCAAAGAACTGTTTCCAAAAACAGCATAAAACAGGACGGTCTGATCAAAAGTTACATGGATGCACCTGTAAGAGAAATTAGCATCACCTTCGTTCCATGAACAGATGCATAATTAAGAGACATTTAGCTCATAATAAACCTGTTGCAATATAAAACAACTAAGAAGCGGAGTGACTTAATGATGAGTATTCGTGAAGGTATCATTCCAACAGCACTTGGTTCAGCAGTAACAGCAACAGGCTATATTTTGAAACAGAAACAAAACAACCAAATGATAGCTGACACAGTCGTCGGGTTCGGAATGGCGCATATTGTACTAGGGGTCATTGATCTCGTACAACATAAGTAAGGTGCAACTTCTCGCCGTGAAGAGTCTATATTTTAAGACGTGTTAGTAGAACCAGTCGTGTTTTTTTAGGACCGGTTGATCTTTGATAAACAATAATGAAAAACCATGCACAATTTTCCTTTTGTGCATGGTTTTTTATTTTCTCATTACAAATTCGATTTGCGTTTTGTGAAATCAACGTCCTCATAATACGTATTCTTAACTAAAATATTAGGACCAAGACACTTAACAGCAGGGCAATGGCAATTGATCGACTTAGCTGTTTTTGAATCCATCCAACGATCATAAGCTGTCTGCAACTTCGTATCCTGAATATTACCGAGGGCAGGACCATCATCGCCAAAGTCAGTCACGATGATATCTCCATTAAATATGTTCACATTCAATCTTGAACGTCCGTCTGGATCATTACGGATCGACACATTTTTCTCTTTATACAAACGCTTCAGCATCTCTAAATCTTCCGGAGTCGAGCTGCATGGGTAGAACGGTAATGTACCAAAGAGCATCCACATCGATTCATCTCGCTCATCGAGTAGCCTTGTAATCGCTGTTCGCATATCTTCAAGACTTAATGTTTCCAAAGCGCTAGCAAAATCAACTGGATACATTGGATGGATTTCGTGACGTTGACAGCCCATTTCAATAACATGACGATGAATTTTCTCAAGATACGGGAAAGTACGTCGGTTCAGCATAGTTTCAGCTGAAACCATTACTCCTGCAGCAGATAGACGCTGAGAATTCTCTACCATGCGCGTGAAGAATTTCTTACGATTCTCTTCAGTAGGCTTACGCTCCATTCGTGCGAAACCTACCTCAGCGAACTCTTCTTCCGTCCCCCAGTTATGTGAAATATGCAACACATCAAGATATGGAATGATTTCTTCGTATCGACTATATGGAAGTGTCAAGTTTGAATTGATCTGTGTTCTCACTCCACGTTCATGCGCATAGCGCAGAAGTGGAACAACGTATTCACGTACAGACTTCTTCGACATCATTGGCTCCCCGCCTGTTATAGAAAGCGTACGCAATGTAGGGATCTCGTCCAATCGCTTTGTCAAGAGTTCCATTGGTAAAGCATCTGGGTCTTTCTGTTGCAATGTATAGCCAACAGCACAATGGGCACAGCGCATATTGCAAAGTGTCGTTGTCGTGAACTCAATATTAGTTAATGTCATTTTTCCATATTCTTCAACATCCATGTATGCTTCCCACGGATCGTAGCTTGGTGTAATCGTTCTTAACTGCTCTTTCGTTCCCATAAAAACAAACCCCTTCACTTCAATCAACCATATTTGATCATCTTTCTTACTATATTGTAGCAGAATTCATCCAAGACCTATAAAAATAGAGAATTATTAAAACAACAAAAAAACACAGACCGAAAGAATAAGGTCTATGTTTTGAAGTTACATTGTATTTAGAATTAAACCGATATGTGTGAAATAATTTAAAGCTCCAAATAGAACGAGCAAAAATCCTGAAATAATCCAACATATACCCATAATTCTATTGAGCACTGGCATCTTATTGTTCAATGAAAATGGAAAAAGAATTGCACCAATACCTGCCAGTGCATACAACCCAGAAATAAACGTTGCTTCAAGCATTGGGTAATCAGCAAATTTCCCTGATATCGGTTCTTCCGGAGGTGCAGCAAATAATTTGAAGTATACTCCAGCTACAGCAATTGCAATCAACACTAGGCTCATCGCAGCAGCGAAATAAGAAATTGGACGAACTGCATCCGCTAAGCAATGGGCAAATGTCTCTTCTCTATCGACCGATTTCTCAATTTTCCCTGCTGGCCATTGTTTTGCCTTTCTATAAAGAATAAATGCTCCAGCTAATAACATCACTCCAAAAGCAAGTGAAGGTTCTCCAAAAATAATATCATCAAAAGGTAAGCCTACTTTAGAAAGAGGCCACGTCATAGTCATTCGACCACCAAGTAAGGTTAGGATAAAGCCTGGTATTGCAAAGCCTGCCGCCCAGCCTTCTAGGTCAATTCTCCTTCCTTTCATAATTTGGCTACCGAACCGAACAAGCATGAGCAGACCTATTCCAGCAGCTACAGCCATTATTGTGTTATACATTTGTGTTTGAGACCAATCAATATGCAAAACGTTCTTCCTCTCTTGTTATTATCCATAGCATTCACCCAAATTCTACAAATGTATGACTGGTAAATTATGTACTATCTCATCATAAAAAAGAGAGGGCTCAGGGCTCCTCTCTATACAAGCTCTTTATATTTTCTTAGCGAGTTTTAGAAATCAATTTTCCAAAAACATGCTATCGACCTTCCGTTCATGATTTTCATAGCTTAAGATAATTTGTGAACAGACCACACAGTACCTCCATCATCGGAACCAATATTCAGGCCTATGGTTAACCCTACCGCTTCGTAGAAGAGACCTATTTGATCTCCTTGATTAAGTTGAACGTCCCCAACAAGTGTAACGGTCCCATTACCAAGAACTGTTCTTAAGTTCAGCAACAAAGCAATATTTACATTTAGCAATGGGAAAAGACCTGATATTAGTCTCTCAGAAGTGTTTATTCTTCTTACAGAGAATGCTGGTGAAATCCCTGCCCCCAAAGAAGCCGTAATTGCTGCAGTCGTCGAGTAGTCAATCGTTGCTTTAATTGCATACTTACCCGTAGAAGGAACTGTATAGGTTCCAGTCCCCGGGTCAAACCCTGGGCTAGTGTAAAAAGGCCCTGCCGGTACCCAGTTCAGTAACTGAGTACTTCCAGTTATTGAACTTGAAGCATTCTTTCTGGCAGAGAAACCTGTGGCCGTAACTGTAGTTCCCGTTGCTCCTGTAGCTCCAGTTGGACCTTGAAGGCCAGTCGCCCCTGTTGGGCCTGCTACTCCTGCTGGACCCTGGAGACCTGTAGCTCCCGTTGGACCTTGCAAACCTGTGGCCCCTGTTGAGCCTGCTGCTCCTGCTAGACCCTGAAGGCCCGTTGCTCCTGTTGGACCTTGGAGGCCTGTGGCACCTGTTGGGCCTGCCGCTCCTGCTAGACCTTGCAGACCTGTAGCTCCTGTCGAGCCTACTGCTCCTGCTGGACCCTGGAGACCTGTAGCTCCCGTTGGACCTTGCAGACCTGTAGCTCCTGTCGAGCCTGCTGCTCCCGCTGGACCCTGGAGACCTGTAGCTCCCGTTGGACCTTGCAGACCTGTAGCTCCTGTCGAGCCTGCTGTTCCCGCTGGACCCTGGAGACCTGTAGCTCCTGTTGGACCTTGGAGGCCTGTGGCACCTGTCGAGCCTGCTGCTCCCGCTGGACCCTGGAGACCTGTAGCTCCTGTTGGACCTTGGAGGCCTGTGGCACCTGTTGAGCCTACTGCTCCT
>Ga0153999_1000669_pt1 | contig 14589 bp, 13 predicted proteins | sample TSNC083MetaG_FD_104675 | JGI IMG/M metagenome (GOLD analysis project Ga0153999, IMG submission 104675) | Attine ant fungus gardens microbial communities from North Carolina, USA - TSNC083 MetaG | ecosystem: Host-associated > Fungi > Mycelium > Unclassified | place: USA: North Carolina, Lumber... | reverse complement strand
TTGAGCAGACAATGAACCGCGAATTTAACAAAGCGAAAACAACTGCATACTTTGATGAAGGCTTTTCATACGGTTATATGGGAGTTACTCAGTATACGTCTGGTTATGATCAGAAAACCGTTGATTTTGTTCGGAAAATGGGCTATTCAGATGTGAGTGACATATCTTGTTACAATGAACCGATACTTGCAGCAGATAGTTTATTAGGAATAAAGTACTTGCTCGCTGACGTTCCTTATGATGGGTGGGAAGCCGTTGAAAGCATTGAGGTTAAGAACGGTAAGCAGGCATATTATAATCCATATGCACTTTCGGTGGGATTTAAAGCTGAAGACGAGCTCCAAAACCAGGAGATTGATGAAACAAATCCATTTATATACCAAAACGAATTATACTCCCAGATACTGGGGAAAGAGGTTGAACTTTATAAAAAAGTATCATATGATATGGAAATTACTGATTCGTGTCTTAAAGTCGTTACTAAGATAAACGAAATGGAAGGTATTGTTTATGGATATGGCCGTTTTGGGGTATCGGATTTAAAGGTTTTGATTAATGGAGAGTACCGCTGTGACTATCAAAAGTGGCTCAGCTATCTGGTATTTAATGTCGGTACTGCGAGCGAGAGCGCGGCGATAGAATTTGAAGGGGTAACCAATGCCGATCAAATCAAAGAAATGGAGTTTTACTATTTGGATAGGAACGTATTTGAGACATGTATCCGTGAACTGCAGGGAAGACAAGCTGATGTCCGGGAAATGAGTGATGGCTATGCAGCTATGGAGATTGATGGAAAAGCAGGGGAGCAGATGCTGTTGACGATTCCATATGATACCGGATGGACAATAACAATTAACGGTAAAGATGTAGATTATGAATGTGTTTTTGGCGCTTTGATTAGGCTTGAATTGGAAGAAGGAGAGAATGAAATTGTGATGAATTATCATTTGCCGGGATTTAAGCAGGGCATCGCTCTTTCGATATTGGCAATTCTGGTATTTGGGATATATTGTTCGATGATGAACAGGGCAAAAAGGATAGCGTTCAAATAAGTAGGAGGATGTTTATGCGCGTATTAGTAACTGGAGCAAAAGGCCAACTGGGGCATGATATCGTAAATGAATTGATGCGAAGAGACCATGAAGCGGTTGGGGTAGATATTGAAGAAATGGATATCACCGATGTAAAAGCGGTTAGGAAAGTGATTGAAGAAACGGGAGCAGAGACCGTGGTTCACTGTGCAGCTTATACAGCGGTAGATGCTGCCGAGGATCATGAAGAACTATGCCGGCGGATAAACGCAGGCGGCACAGAAAATATCGCCCGAGTCTGCGGCGAGTTGGGACTTAAAATGATTTATATCAGTACGGACTATGTTTTTGATGGTGAAGGAGAACGGCCCTGGGAGCCGGATGATGAAAGAAAACCGCTGAACGTGTATGGGAAAACCAAATATGAAGGTGAGTTAACAGTAGAAAAATATGTGGAGAAGTTTTATATTGTCCGGATTGCCTGGGTATTTGGTGTGAATGGAAAGAACTTTGTTAAAACCATGTTGAATCTGGGCAGGACGCAAGAGCAGATAAATGTAGTCAATGACCAATTTGGCTCCCCGACTTACACCTTTGATTTGGCCCGATTACTGGTCGATATGGTTGAAGCTGAAAAGTATGGCAGATATCATGCTACCAATGAGGGGATTTGTACGTGGTATGAGTTTGCCAGAGAAATCTTTAGACAAGCGGATATTGATGTGACGGTGATTCCGGTGCTCAGCGAACAGCTGCCAAACAAAGCAAAACGTCCGCATAATAGCCGGATGAATAAAGATAAGCTGGAAACGAATGGATTTACCCGGCTGCCGGCATGGCAGGATGCACTAAGACGATATTTACAAGCAATCAACTAATAATGTAACAATTGGTAACAAATTGTAATAAAAACACAAGAAATGTTGCTATTTGATAGGGCTTGGGATATAATAGTACGAGATATGCAGCATGGAAGGTGGATATATGAAATTTTTAAAAAAATTTGAAAGTACAATGTGGTTAACGATCAAGTTACTCCTTTATGTGTTGCTGATGATTGCATTTATGGTCCTAATGTCCGGAGAGAATCCGACATTGGTTCGATTGTCAAGAACAATGGGAATTACCATTTCTACGTTTTGTGTGGTAGGACTATTGTTTTTATCGGTTTACGGAAAATATGATGTGGGCAGACGGAAAAGTAAGCCAATCATCTATTCTCTGATAATGACGACATTATTTACAGACATTGTAACTTATATACAATTGATGATTATGAATACGATAACCACTGTAAGGGCTTTTGAACTCAGCAGTATTGGACCTTTAATATTTTCTTATATGGTGCAGATCGTTATCATCATACTTTTTGTCTATGGCGGCAATGCGTTGTTTTTTATGTTGCATGATCCTGAGCGTTGTGCAATTATCACCTCATCTCAGGCCAGCCTGGATTGTATTGTTAAGGCTATTGAAAAGTATAAAAAGCAATACCGGATTGTTTATATTGCTGATTACCGGGATCAGAATGCACTAACTAAAATGCCGGAGATCGATACCATGTTTGTTTATGATATTCCGGTGAACCGGAGGAGTGAATTGCTGCGGCATTGTTATGAAAAAAAGCTCAATGTATATTTTAACCCTGAGATAGAAGATATTATTGAGGTGAATACCGAGTATTACCTGTTAGATGATGTCTCAGTCCTGAATAAAAATGTCAAGGCGTGGTCGATGGAACAGCGTATAGCCAAGAAACTGTTGGATATGGGAATGGCGATCATTCTGTTTATCATTACATCGCCGATTTGGTTGATTAGTGCTGTATCTATAAAAATGTACGATGGTGGCCGGGTGTTTTTTAAACAAAAAAGAGCAACCATTCATGGCTGGGTCTTTGAGGTATATAAGTTCCGGACGATGAAAGAGAATGTGGAGAACAAATCGGTTACCAGTGATGATGACCGGATTACGCCGCCGGGAAAGATCCTTAGAAAAACCAGAATGGATGAACTGCCGCAGTTAATCAACATTTTGAAGGGGCATATGAGTTTTGTCGGGCCGCGGCCGGAGATGCTTGAGAATGTGATCGCATATGAAGAAGAATTGCCGGAGTTCAAATATCGTCTGCGGGTCAAAGCCGGACTTACCGGTTATGCGCAGATTGCCGGGAAATACAATACATCACCTAAGGATAAGTTGATTATGGACATGATGTATATAGAACAGTTTTCGATTGTAAAAGATATTCAGTTAATGTTTAAAACCTTTATTGTTCTTTTAAAGTCAGATAGTACGGAGGCTTTTACGAAAGCTGATGAAAAAAAGAAGTATATTTTCCATCCGGTGGAAGAGGAGGAGTAACGAAACGTTATGAAAAAGTATGATTACTTATTGGTTGGAAGCGGGCTTTTTGCCGGAACATTTGCCTGCTTTGCCAAACAGCATGGGAAAAGCTGCCTGGTGCTGGAGAAACGGGGGACTCCCGGAGGAAATTTGTATTGCCAGGAGGTAGAGGGAATTAATGTGCATAAATATGGAGCTCATATCTTTCATACAAGCAACCGCAAAGTATGGGATTTTGTGAATTCTCTGGTCGAGTTTAACCGCTATACCAATTCTCCGGTAGCAAATTATAAAGGTGAGATTTACAATATGCCTTTTAATATGAATACATTCTGTAAAATGTGGGGGACAGCAACCCCGGCAGAGGCACATGCAATGATTGAAAAACAAAGAGCGGTCATTAATAAGGAACCGGAAAATCTGGAAGAACAGGCGATCAGTCTGGTTGGTGAGGATATCTACCAGAAGCTGATTAAGGGATATACGGAGAAGCAGTGGGGCAGAGATTGTAAAGACCTGCCGGCGTTTATTATCAAGCGTATACCGGTTCGGTATACATATGACAATAATTATTTTAATGATTTATATCAGGGCATTCCGATCGGCGGTTACAATGTGCTGATCGATGCGCTGTTTAACGGGTGTGAGATTCATTTAAATGTCGATTATAACGAAGCCCGGGAGAAATATAATGCGCTAGCAGATAAAGTGCTCTACACGGGAACATTGGATTCATACTATGATTACTGTTATGGAAAGCTGGAATACCGCAGTCTCAGATTTGAAGATGAATTATTAGCGGAAAGTAATCATCAGGGCGTTGCGGTGGTGAACTATACCGATCGTGAAATACCGTATACACGGATGATTGAACACAAGCATTTTGAGTTCGGAACCCAGGATAAGACGGTGATAACCAAGGAATATCCGGCAGACTGGAAGGATGGCATGGAGCCGTATTATCCAATTAACGATGAAAAAAACCAGATTTTGTACCAGCAATACCGAGCCAAAGCGGATGCCGAGGAGAGCGTAATGCTGGGGGGAAGATTGGCTGAGTATAAATATTATGATATGGATAAAGTGATAGAATCAGCTTTTGCATTAGTGGAAAAAGAACTTGGCTGTTAGGGGTGATAGAAAATGGATAATAAGGATATCAAAGTAAGTATCATTATGCCTGTATATAAGGTGGAAGAATATGTAGGCAAAGCAATTGAAAGCATACAGGCGCAAACTTTGGAAGAATGGGAGTTTTTGATTGTGGATGACGGAACTCCGGATCGAAGCGGCGAGATCTGCGATGAATATGCTGCAAAAGATGAACGCATTAAGGTATTTCATAAGGAAAATGGCGGTGCGCCCAGTGCCAGAAATATGGCAATTAAAATTGCTATGGGTGAATATATGTATTTTCTTGATTCAGATGACTGGGCCGAACCAACCATGCTTGAAGATATGTATTATCTGGCGAAAAGGGATAACGCACAGTTAGTTGTAGCGGGTTTTTATATTGATACCTATTATGACGGCGTGAATTATATTACCGATGATTATGTTGTCAAAGATGCAATCTATCCTGATAAAGAAACATTTCGAAAGAATGCCTATAAGCTGTTTGATAAAAACTTATTATATACACCATGGAATAAATTGTACGAGTCCAGGTATATATTTGATAATGATCTCTGCTTTCCGACCACATTCTGGGATGATTTTCCATTCAATATCAGTATTGTACGTGACGTTGAACGGGTTACGGTTACGTCGAGTCAGTACTATCATTTTTTACGTGCGCGGGCTGAGTCGGAGACAACTGCATATCGTCCCGGTATGTATGAGAAGCGGGAAGAGGAGCATACATGGATGATGGATTTGTATCGCGAATGGCATGTTGGTGATGCTGCTAGCACGGAGATGATAGCCAGGCGTTATATTGAGCGATTTATTGGCTGCGTTGAAAATGTTACCAATCCGAACTGCAAAATGACTGCAGCGGAGAAGAAGCGGGAAATTACAAAAATGCTGCGTAATCCAAGAGTAGGTAAGATGGCTGGAATATCCAGGCCCCGCTCTATCTACATGAAGCTTATGATACTGCCGATTAAATGGAAAAGTGTGTTTCTGACATATTGGGAAGCAAAGCTGATAACCTACGTGAAAAGTAAAAATACGAAGTTGTTTACGAAGCTTAAGGTAGGACGATAATGAGTAGAGAAAATCCCTTTATCAGTATTGTTATACCGATATACAATGCGGATAAATTTTTGGAACAGGCATTGATAAGTATTCAGAAACAAGAATTTGAAGACTATGAAGTGATTATGGTTGATGATTGCTCTAAAGATCGAAGTTTAGATATTTGCACAGCATGGAGTGAAAAAGATTCCCGCTTTAAAGTGGTTCATCTGGAACAAAATGGAGGGGCCGGGCCTGCCAGAAATATTGGTATTGATAATGCAGCAGGAGAATATCTTGCGTTTATGGATGCTGATGATACCATTGATAGTGAATTATACAAGAAAGCTGTCGATAGTATTCAGCAAAATAGTGTCGATCAGGTACTTTGGGGGCTGACTGAGAATTATTATGATCAGACGGGAAAAATAGTTGAACAGAATGTATTATGCCCAATGGAACAATTATGTGATAATCGGGAAAGTGTATTGGAAACGGTAATTCAGCTTGAGAAAGATACACTTTTTGGCTATCAATGGAACCGCCTGTATAAATTAGCTGTGATTAAGGAAAATCAGATTTATTTTGAAAAGTCACATTTATATGAAGACTATTTTTTTAATCTGGATGTCATCCGGCATGTGAATTCTTTGAAAATTATACCGTTTGCCGGATATTTTTATAATAAACGTGAGAATCAGAGCCTAACAGGACAGTTTGTAAAAGAATATTTTGGGTTGAGCCATCGGCGAATCAGAAGTATGTTGGAATATTATCAAAAGAATGATGCATGTTCAACTACGATTACGAATATTCTGGGAAATATTTATTTACGGTACATTTTATCGGGGTTGATGAGAAACTGTGATAAGCGTTCAGATTTTAGCTTTCGAAGAAGAAGGGCGTGGATCATCAAAGTGAGGAATGATCAACTGTATAAGAATACTGCCAGAAGTGCAAACGTTGATTCGCTTGTATTAAAGTTACTGCAAATGATGATCAATGCAAAAAGTGCAATTGGGTGTTTAGCAATTGGGAGAATTATTTATATCATACAAACTTCGGCTCCGCTATTTTTTGCTTTAAAGAAAAAAAGGAAGGCAGCACATGGATCAAATTAAGTTACTGGTTATCTGTTTTTCGCGGTTTATTATGAAGATATTTTATATTTTCCCATTGAAACGTAATAGAATATATTTAACTTCCGACCGCGGCAAAACAATGAGATGTAACCCAATGTATATTTATAAATATATGCATCAAAATTTACCCGGCAGGTATCAGTATATCTGGGAATATGAAAAGAGCGTTAAGAGTGCAGAGAAAGACACTCTTTTTGTAAAACCGAAAACAATAAAGAGTTTCTATTATATCTTAACAGCTAAAATAATTATATCAAACTCAGGGCTGGGTGCCTATATACCGAAGCGCAGCACCCAATGTTTTATCAACACCTGGCATGGCGGCGGGGCTTATAAAAGAGTCGGCGTAGAATCGTCGGCGGAGGCTCAGGCGGTAGAAAAAAAGATTACCAAAATATGCGGCAGGCAGACGGACATTTTTGTATCCAGCAGCAGAAAATTTACGGCGGTGATGACGCAGTCAAAACTGATACCCAAGACTCATTTTCTGGAATGCGGGATGCCGCGTAATGACAGAATGGTCAATGGTGAATATGGATCCAGCGTAATGAAAGTAAAAAGGAAGCTGGGAATTTCTGCTGATGAAAGTATTATATTGTTTGCGCCAACGTATCGCGGGACGGAAAAAGGCAGCTATTTCGATGCCGACATTGATATAGAGGCCTGTCTGCAGGCGGCTGGGAAAAAGTTTGGTGGTAAATGGGTCTTTTTGATGCGAAACCATTTATTTGTTAAAAAGACCGGACAAGCTGACTGCATTAACGCAAATGACTACCCTGATATGCAGGAATTATTAATCGCTGCCGATATATTTATAACGGATTATTCATCGACGATTTGGGATTATTCATTGCTTGCAAAGCCCGGGTTTTTGTTTGTCCCGGATATTGATCGTTGTAAGAATACAATTGGTTTTTATACCGAACCCGAAACATGGGCATTTCCATTGGCAAAGACGAATGATGAACTCGTTGAATTGATAAAAGCATATGATACTGAGAAAAATCGAGAAAAGATTAATAAACATCATGCATTATTGGGGAATTCAGAAAGCGGAAAAGCAACCGAAACAATTGTTAATAAAATCAGGGAGATGACAGAATAAAGATGAAGAATAACGATATGAAAGATTTTTATGATTTGAATACATTTTTAGCATTTTTATTAAAGAAATGGAAAGTTATTATCTTGATAGTATTGATAGTCGCATTGGGTTTTGCGGCTTACCGGGGCTATGATTTGCTGACCCAATACAGAAATCAGGAAAATACACAAGCGTCCTCTGAAAAGGTGGAAAGCAGCAGCGAAGAACCGATGTGGGTAACCGTAGGAAATATTATTAAAATTGCACCAAATTATCACGTAGTAAATGGTGAGATTGTTGACACGTCTAGTGAAATAGCTCAGGCATATTATGTATGTGCTTCTGATGAAGAGATCAATGATCAGCTATACGATAATTACTATGAGCAGGAAAAGGAAGAGGATGTCACTCGTAAGACTCTTTTTAATGAGTATGGATATATTTTAGATAAAGAAGTAAAATATCCATATGAGCGTTATGATTTCTTGAGTCAGGGATCTGTCAAGAGAGAAACAGGCACTTATACGGATTCTAATTATAATTATATTACCGTCGAATACAGGTCAACAAATAAACAGTTAGCAGAAAAAATTTCTAAATTCTATGCCGAAATACTTACCGAAAAAGTAACTGCAATCGCTGGTGATTATGAGTATACCTATGTCGGAACAACAAAAACCTATGGTCTCCCATCGAAGACAGAAGGCGCAGTGCCATCCAGAAATATATCGGGAAGTAAAAGCGTGGGCACGGTTATAACGAAAACCGCCATTATCAAACAGTCTATTAAGGGATCAGTATGGGGTGCTCTGATTGGTGTTTTCGCATCCTTGATATGCTTGTTCTTTGCGTATATGATGACCAGAAAAGTAGTCCTGCAAAAGGATGTGAAAGAATTAGGTATTGGTGTATATGGCGTAGTATATGGAAAGCGCAGAAATTGGCTGGCCAGGCTGAAGTCATCATTGGCTTTAAAGCTGGAAGGCGGAAAAAAGATTTATACCGGTATGGAAGAGATCGCAAGGATGATTTCTGCCGATATGCAGATGGATAAAACGGTTTCTGCGGATGCGGTCATAGTTACGAGTACTTGCGGCATAAAATACGCACAGCAGCTTGGTGCGGCAATGGAAGAGCAATTCAAGGTATGCGAATGCGTGATTGACTCTGCTTCAGGAATTGATGCATGCAAGAATTTTCAATATGCAATTCTGGTTGAGAAATTTAGTGTGTCATATAAGGATGAGATTGAAAAAGCGATCAATCAATATAAAAAATACGGTGTAACCGTATTAGGCGTTGTTTGTGTTGAATAGCCTGCAGAAAGGAAATGATGACATATTAAAGTATATTTGATAATGCTCGCCCTAACCATGCTTTTTGCATGGCAGTGGCAGCGGACAGAACAAAAAATAGTCATGCCTGCTTATGCTCAGAAAAGAACTTTAATGCTAAGCAAGGCATGGATGCTATGCACTTTTTTACCGATGTTTCTGATATGTGCATTTATGTATGATGTCGGAAATGATTATATTAATTATTCAGTATATTTTAGAAGAATAGCGAATGGTCAGGAACAATCTGTTGATCTTGGATATAAATTGATGAATTATTTAATTGCCAAAATGGGACTAAACTTTCAATGGGTAATAATTATTATATCATTGATATCGTTTGCATTATTGATTATTGCAATACATAAATATTCAGGCAATTATGCATTAAGTTACCTGTTATTTATGGTAAGCGGTTATTTTTATCTGCTGGGAATTAATCAAATACGCCAATTTACTGCAGTTGGGATTGTGTGTTTAGCTTATCAATATATTGAAAAAGAGGAATGTTTAAAGTATATTATTTTGGTTCTTATTGCCGGAACATTTCATTTTACTGCATTTATTTTGATACCATTTTATTGGATATTAAACAAAAAGTGGAGAGCTTCGATATTTTTCATGATATGTATGGTATTGCTGCCATTTAACTTATTCTATAATAAGATCATGGTATTTCTTTTCGCCACTTTTTTACCCAGATATTTGAATTCTAATTATATTAGTAAAAGTTTTTCGATTGATATACCATATTTATGCATGATATTAACTGTTTTTCTGCTGACACTGATTTATGCACATCTTTTAGAAGAAAAAAGATATAACAGAATATTTATAAACTGTATATGGATTGGAACAATAATCGCATTGTTTGGAAGTTGGCTGCCGGAATATAAACGTTTTGTTTATTACTTTTTTGTACCGGCATTTTTTATTCTTCCCCAAATTTTTGTTGTTGAAAAGAGAAAAATATTACGCTGGCTTGTTTTAGGGGCAGAAGTGGCAGCATGCTTATTGTATTTAGTGATGGCGAGTGGGACATGGTCGGTCATTCCATATAAAAGTATACTATAATAGAATTGTCTAAGAAAGCTTGGTAATCATGGCAAAAAATAGTTTTTTTAAAAATTTATCATATTCTGTGCTGGCCAATGGGACGAATGCCTTAGTAGCGCTGATCTTAGCTTTGTTTGTCCCCAAAATATTGGGAGCGGATGAATATTCCTACTGGCAATTATATCTGTTTTATGCTTCTTACGTAGGTTTTTTTCATTTTGGCTGGGCGGATGGGATTTATCTGCGATTTGGCGGAGAAAAATACAGTGATCTTGATAAAAATTATTTTAATACTCAGTTTTGGATGCTGACATTTTTAGAAATCATACTTGCCGTAGGGATAGCGGCAGTTACGATACTATTCGTCGATGATGCGAATAAAAGTGCTGTATTTATCGCGGTAGGTGCATGCTGTTTGTTGCAGATTCCGAGGACTTTTTTACAGTATGTGCTGCAGGCGACGGATAAAGTGGCAAATTATGCGAAAAACTTCCTGCTGGAAAAAATTATTTACGCTGGATTAGTGATTGTATTACTTGCGGCGGGAAGGCGGGATTTTCAGAGCCTGGTCGGGGCAGATCTGATATCACGAGGAATAACGCTCGTGCTATTGGTTTATCAATGCCGGGATATTGTTTTTAGAAAGCTAACGAAGCTTAGCAGCGGCTTGTATGAAGCGTGGATCAATCTAAGTATTGGGATTAAGCTGATGGTTGCTAACATCGCCGGCAATCTTTTGCTGGGAGTGGTGAGGTGGGCAATCCAGAATCATTGGTCGGTAGAGACATTCGGACGGGTAACTTTAAGCATTACGGCATCTAATCTTTTGATGACACTTATCAGCGCAGTCAGTATTGTTATTTATCCAATGCTGAAAAATATATCAGTGGATAAATATCCTGGTGTATATGAAAAAATGCGTAATATGCTGATGATACCGGTGTTAGGCATGCTGATTATTTATTATCCGGCCAAAGAGTTACTGTCCTGGTGGCTTCCGCAATATGCCGATAGCTTAAGGTACATGGCGCTTTTGTTTCCAATGTGTGTGTTTGAAAGTAAAATGACGATGCTCGTCTCCACATATTTGAAAGCGATGCGCAAAGAAAGAGCAATTATGCTGATAAATTGGGGCGCGGTGGGCATAACAGTTATTACGACTGGTATCCTGGTATATGGGATGGATAATTTGATTTTGGCAATCGCCTCGCTTTCATTGTTGATCGGCATCCGTTGTACGATTGGGGAAGGAGTTATTGTAAAACATATTAAAGTTTCGATTTGGCGGGATGCGATAGCTGAATGGATACTGGTAATTATTTTTGTGTATTCAGGCTGGGTGATAAATTCTGTCTGGACTACGATTATTTATTTGGCAGCCTATGTCTGCTATCTTATTTGGAAGCGCGAAGCGCTTAGGCAATTGATCGCGCAATGCCGAACAGTTTGGGGGAAAAAACGTAATGTCGAGGGAAGCAGCAAGGATTAAGGTTAGTATGATTATACCGGTATATAATGCCGAACAGTATTTGCGGGAGACTCTTGAGTGTGTCAGAACGCAGTCATTGAATGAAATAGAAGTGATATTAATTAATGATGGCTCACAGGACGGCAGTGGGCAGATCTGTGATGAATACCAAAGAAAGGATCCGCGATTCACAGTAATTCATCAGGAAAACAAAGGAATGTGTGCGGCACGTAATCTGGGAATCAGCCTGGCAAAAGGTGAGTATATTGCATTCGGTGATAATGATGATGTAATTAGTGTAGATTTTCTGGAAAAAAACTATTTAGTAGCAAAACGGAAAGATGCCGATATAGTAAAATATGGAAGAAAAACAATTTACGTTAATGCAGATAACAAGGTTGTTGGCGAAGAAATAAGGGCATTTCAACCAAGTAGTTATGAAGGGAAGGAATTAAAAGAAAATTATTTTGTGCTGCAGCGAATAGGTGCGTTAACCTCAGTATGGGATGGTTTATATCGAAAGGAAGCGGTGCTTAAAAGCGGTATACGATTTCATGAACAGTTTCGTTATGGAAATGAAGACACGCTGTTTTGACGAGAGTTGATTCCGCACATTCAAAAGCTAGTCTTAAATGAAGGATGCTATTATTTCCATTATATCCGTTATAATTACAGTGCTTCAGCAAAATTCAATAATGCTGCCCTGGACCGTTATAGAGTGGCTTGCGGATTGGAAGAAAAGGTGTGGGAACAGCTTGGAATTGACCGTGATCAATCAGGGGAAAAAGAGCTGGCTATTATGAAGGATTACTTAATACCAATACTATTTATGTTATGTGATAAAAAATGTGATTATAGTTATAAGAAGAAAAAGCAGTACTTGAATAAAATTTATGACAGCAAAGGCTTTCAAATGAACCTTACAAAGACGAAAGTAAATAAAATTATGCGTCTGAATAAAAAGCAGGGAGTACTATTATGGTTATTTGAAAAAAGGCTATATATAATTGTGCTGATAATTGCAAAGCAATATAAAAGAATTATCGCCAATCGATTAAACAAAAGACTACATGATCAAGAGAAAAGCTAGGAGATGGAGAAATGGCAAATATAGCAGTAATTTTTGCTGGCGGAATTGGACGTAGAATGAATAATAAAGCCCTTCCGAAGCAATTTTTAAAATTGCGGGGGAAGGAAATTATCATTTATACGTTGGAACATTTTGAGAATCACGCTGAAATAGACGGAATCGTCATTGCTTGTGTAGAAGAGTGGATACCGTATTTGCAGAAAATGATCGATAAATATCAATTGAAAAAAGTTGCAGGTATAGTGCCCGGAGGAATTACCGGTCAAGATTCGATTTTTCAGGGGCTGGATGCGGCCGGGAAGATTTACGGCCGGGAAGGCATTGTATTGATTCATGATGGGGTAAGGCCGTTAATTGAAGAAAAAACGATTACTGATTGCCTTGCTTCCGTTAGAACATATGGCAGTGCCATTACAGTGGCGCCGGTTGTGGAGACAATCATTAGAGTCGATGATGATGATCGGATTAAAGATGTTATTGAGCGTTCGGAATGCTTGGTGGCTCGTGCGCCGCAGTGCTTTTATTTATGTGATATTCTGGAGTCTCATCTGAATGCCCAAAAGGAACAGCTTCATGATTTTATCGATTCTGCTTCAATAATGCGGTACTATGGGTATTCGCTGGCGACCGTATCCGGCCCGGTGGAAAATATAAAGATCACTACACCAATGGATTTCTACACCTTCCGGGCACTTTATGATGCACGGGAAGGATCTCAGTTGTTTGGAAGTTGAAAGGAGAATAGAAGAATGTTTTCTGATGAGATCATACAAGATGATATGAAAATACTGTATCAGCAAAAACTGCCTTATGAGGATTTTCGCGATAAAACGATTTTGATAACCGGTGCAAGCGGCATGCTGGCCGTCTATCTGGTGTACTTTATGATGTATTTAAACCGGATCTTAGGGTACCGGATTCATGTAGTAGCACTGGTAAGGAATGAACAGAAAGCCTGGAAAAAGTTCGGTGAGTTCAAAAATGATGATCATTTTTGTTTGTTGGTTCAGGATGTATGCGACAAGATCGAACTTGATATCTCGGTTGATTACATCATTCACGCAGCAGGAAATGCAAGCCCGTATTTTATTATCAATGATCCTGTTGGCATTGTCAAAGCAAATACGTTGGGAACTTTAAATGTCCTCGAGTTTGCCCAGCGGGTAAAGTCTAAAAAAGTATTGTACCTGTCAACCCGCGAAGTCTATGGAAAAATGAATGATGATGTAGAGGAAATTCCGGAAGAGTTATTCGGCAGCCTTGATCCCTTAGAGTTTCGCTCTTGCTACCCGGAGAGTAAACGCATATCTGAGTCGATATTGCAGAGCTATTATCGGCAGTACGATGTGCCGTTTTGTGTTGTCCGCATCGCTCACTCATATGGACCGGGAATGAATATTGATAATGATGGGCGGGTTATGGCTGACTTTATGGCAGATGTGTGTAACAACAGAAATATTGTTCTAAAAAGTACCGGTGATGCCGAAAGAGCTTTTTGCTATATTACGGATGCGGTATCAGGGATGTTATATGCTTTATTAAAAGGTGAATGCGGTGAAGCTTATAATGTTGCCAATGAAAAGGAACCGAAACCGATACGTGAAGTCGCACAGCTGATGATAGGAGTTTATCCGGAAAAACATTTAAAAGTAGTATTTGATATTCCTGCATCAGCCGGTGAAGGATACAGCAAAATGGGGCGGGTGAGACTAAACACATCCAAGCTGGAAAAGATGGGATGGAGATGTCAGGTAGATTTGGCGACTGGTATAAAAAAGACGGTTGATTATTTTAGTTGTTAGGGATAGATAATATTTCTATGCGATACGAAGTGTGCTTTTAAAAGTGCGCTTCTTTTTT
>Ga0153999_1000668_pt1 | contig 14589 bp, 15 predicted proteins | sample TSNC083MetaG_FD_104675 | JGI IMG/M metagenome (GOLD analysis project Ga0153999, IMG submission 104675) | Attine ant fungus gardens microbial communities from North Carolina, USA - TSNC083 MetaG | ecosystem: Host-associated > Fungi > Mycelium > Unclassified | place: USA: North Carolina, Lumber... | reverse complement strand
AAGGTCATTTAAGACTTTGGGGACACCTGGCTGATTTGTCCGTTGGCGCAGGCGTTTCACCTTGCGGATTTCTTATGGTTTTGTCGGAGAACTTAGTCTTAGAATTTCAGTTGCAGTAGTTCCATCGGTGATAAGCGTGTTAATCAATTTGCCTTTTATGGCTGATAAAATAGCCTGGCTTTTTAGTTTGGACGAGGCAATGGCAACAACATTGGGGATGCCTCTGGTATTACTAAAGGAGATGGTCACGCATTTGTTGTTCCATTTGCAGTCAATCTCTTTACCATTCTCATCAAAGAAACGGGCAAATATGGCTCCAACAGCGCCTTTGCTGCAGATTTCCTTGTACATGTCATCGCTCATATACCCCAGCCAGAATTCTTTGTTGCGGATGGTGGCAACATCACTGATACTGGTTAATACCATATCAGCCAGCATGCCTTTGTTTATGATTTTTGCATTGTTGACATCATTACAGATGACTTTACGGACATAATCGTCCTCAATAAACAGCGGCAGGTTCAGATACTCGGCTCGGCCGCCAAATTTCCCGGCCATTGAAGCGGCAATTGACTGCGGTGTACAAGTGGAGGTCTGACAATGTACGGCTCCCATCAGCTGGACGATTTCAACCGGAATATCAACGGGTTGCAGGAATTTTGCCATATCAGCCAGGGTGGTACCCCAAGAAGTACCAATTATCATGCCCTTCTTTAGGTTTTCCATAACGTAGCGGGCAGCCAGACTTGCCACATCCCGCTGGATAAAGTTAAAATCCCGGTCACGGTTATTTAAAACCCATACATTTTTTAGACTGAAACGGTCTTTAAATCGCTCCTCCAATTCATAATGGCGTTCAAAATGATAATTAATTGATACCTTAACGATTCCTTTTTCTTCAGCCTCTTTCAGAAGCCTTGAGATCCGTGTTCTTGACAGGCATAAGCGTTCAGCAATTTCGTTTTGGCTAAGTCCCCGCTCATAATAATCGCAAGAGACTTCCGCAAGTAAACTGAGTTTTTTTAACTCTTTTTGTGTCACAAATGCCCCTCCTCTCCTCTGAATTATCTATATTGTACCAAAACGTTGGCGCGATGGCTAGTCACAAAAACTGCTATGATTATTATAACGCAGTGTAATTGAATAACGGTTGTACTAGGTGACACCTGTGTGCTATACTTATCTATAAGGTGATATTATATACTGCAAAGGATGGATAACAAAGTTATTTTTGTAAAGTAAGGGGGGAAATTGAAAAGAATAAAAATAAATCAATCACTTATAATGAGCGTTTCTTTATATCGTAGAACCGCTAACATACATAACGCTATTAGGACGGCAGATGATGATGTGATTGAAATTATTGTTGATGTAGATGGACGGGTTGGTCAGACGTTTTTATTCTTTTTATGTACGTTGCCTTTCATTGGTGAAAAATACGGTAAAACTCTTATTATCCGCTGCAATCAAAGGTTTATTACTCTTTTGAAAAGGGTAGGGTTTATTGATACTTTGTCGGCTGATATGGAAATAATACCAAATGAAACAGACCTGACACCTTTTCTAAAATCAAGTGCGAAAATTATCACGACTCCGGAAAGTATATTTTCGTTGGTTACTACAATTACAAAAGAAGCTCCCGTGGAAATGAGCGATGAACTTTCAGCATTGTTCATTTCGAAAGTTGGTGAGATGTTTAACAATGCTACAGAGCATTCAGTGGCAGGCCATGTAATAGGCGCTAAGTATTTTAGAAATCAAAAATATACATATTGCTTCTCTTGCTATGATACAGGTGTCGGAATACCTGAAAAAGTAATTGCGGCGATTGACAAAGGGTTTACGCATAAAGAAGCATTTATGTGGGCTATAAAAAAAGGTAATAGTACTGCAAATAGGATTGAAACAAGAATCCCACGTGGATTAGGATTAGATTTGCTTCATAGCTTTGCAAAAGCTAATGATGGAGCCATAAGAATATGTTCTGGAAAGGTTCTGTATACATATAATAAAAGAGATGGTGCAAAATACCACGAATTAGAAATTCCATTTGAGGGAACACTATACGAAATGGATATTATTGCAGACAATAATTATAAATACATATTAAAATAATTGAAGAGAGGTTCTATTATGATATTAGCGAGAAATTATATTGAAACAGGCTTTTCAGCTGATGATGCAGGAAAACTTGATGTAATTATTAAGCCATTGTTTGATAAACGTGAGCAAATTGTAATTGATTTTGAAGGAATAAAAATCTTTACTACGCTATTCTTTAACACAGCTCTGGCAAAATATGTGATGGAGATAGGTCCAGATGAGTACGAAGAATTATTTGAACTGAAAAATCTATCAGAAGTTGGTGAGGTTACTTATCAGCATTCATTAGATAACGCAAAAAATTATTATGTAATGACTGAGGAACAGCGGAAGAAGCAGGATGAAATCCTTGCTGACCCCGAATAGAGGGAGGAACAAAATGCCTGTAAATAAAATTGGCAGCTTTAATTTAAGCACTTTAGATAAAACAGTATCGTTTATTTTGGATACTAATATTTTGTATTTTGTTCATTCCGGATACTACTCAAGTACCAATTCTAAAAATATTGCATACTCAAATTTGTTACAGCAGATCATCAGCAATGGGAATGCTTTGTTTGTAACATCCCTAAATTTGCAAGAGTTTATTTTTGGCATTGAAAACAAGGAATATGAGTTACATCTTAACACAACAGGTAAAAATCGAAAAGGATTTACAAAGAAAGATTTTAGAAAAGATGTTACTTTAAGAGCTGGCGTTCACTCGAAAGTGAAAACAGCATTAACAGAGATAAAAGCGGCATATGAACTTTGTAATATTGATGTTACAACCAAAAGCATTGAAAATTTTGTTGATGATTATCTCAAATATTTTTATGATCCGATGGATTATCTTGTGGTTGATGCTACTAATAAAAAAGATATCATTTACATAACAGACGACACGGATTTTCAGAGTGACAGCCGTGTTGAAGTATTGACTATGTAATCAGGTAATTAGTGTTTTTATCATGATCATTTAAGAAAATAGCCCGAAAATCAATGCTTTTCTATTGATTTTCGGGCTTTACGTTTTCAAAATATATTTCTTTATTTATCATCTATCCTCATAAAAATCCCAAGGAGTTGCTTCATCACAACCACTATGAAATGAGCGAAAAAGCACAAATGTGCAAAAATGACATAATGCGTTTTTCGGCTTCACTTAATGTTATAGTTAATTTGTCAAAAAAATCAAGGGAGGTCATTAAATGGCAGATAATTACAGAGAACCAGAAATCATTTTTGGCGGCTGGGCAGCACCGGCAGGAACCGGAATCATTGTAACCGGAGCAGCAAGTGGAATAGGAGCGGCAACAGCAATTTTAGCAGCTCAGAATGGATTGAAAGTAGCAGCATGGGATATGCTTGTAGAAGGGATTCAGGAAACGATTGAGCGTGCTGGTGAATTTGGTGTCAATATTAAACCGATCCAGGCGGATTTGGCATCGGATGAAGCAGTAGAGACAGCGATGAAAGAAACGCTGGAATTCTGTAAGCCACTTTATCTTGCCAACGTAGCAGGACCAAAGATGCTGAACAGTCAGTGGGATTTCCAGGAGGTAATCGGAATTGCAGTTAGTATGATTCATCGAGTATGCCTGGCATTTGAAGCTACCGAACCGGGTGAGGGAGCATCGATTGTAAATGTTGCTGCATTGGCTGGTGTTTGGGAAGGCGGCGGCGGCGACCCGTGGTATGCTTCGGCAAAGTCAGCAATTGCCGGTTATACAAGGCATCAGGCAGTAGAATTAAAAGGAAAATTCAGAATGAATTGTGTTTGCCCCGGTGGTCCGATTCATACGCCAAGAAACCACAGTGCAGTTGAAGGTGAATTCATGCAGAATCTGGTTCGTGTAAATCCAATGGGCAGACCGGGCAGGCCGGAAGAAGAAGCAGCAGCAATTATGTTCTATCTTTCCCCGGCTTCCAGCTACATCAACGGTACAATCCTGGCAGTGGATGGCGGACTTCATTTAGCAAGATAAAAGAAAGGTGGTTTAAATAAGAATGATCACAGATAAAAGAAAATCAGATTTATTTCGGGCAATTGAAACATTAGAGGCTTACCATGAGATCCAGAATGAAATGGGAAGAACCATGGCAGCATTCAATTTTAGAGAAGCAGGCAAAGTGTTATCTCATTTCGCTTTAGATAAAGAGGGCGTTTCTCTTGAATACGCGGATGAAGGGGTGTTTGAAGGAAAAGAGGCAGTTACCGCTATTATCAATGAGGTCGTTGGGGCAAAGCCGAGGAAAGGGGAAATGCTGGATCTTCAGCTGACAACACCAATGATCGAAGTTGCCGGCGATTTACAGACAGCAAAAGCGGTATGGTGGTGTCCGGGTGGTGGAGCAATTGCATATGAGGATAAAGATCCGGAAGCTATCTGGGCCTGGGGTATGATTGCTGCTGATTTCGTGAATGAAAACGGAGTTTGGAAAATCTGGCACTTCCATTATTTCCGTTATATTAAGTGTCTGTACACGAAAGGATGGGTGGAAGATACCAGCTTGATCAATCGGCCGAATATACCGGTACATCCACTGGCTAAGGCAACAACCTATCATAATCCATACTCACCGCTGTCAGTGCGAGAAGCAATTCCGGCTTGCCCAAGACCATACGATACATATACGGATAGGAACTGGATGCTGGAGAAAGACAAAACAAAATAAGAACGGAGGAGTTGCAATGAATATTAGCAGAAAAGACCTGGACTGCCTGACAGAGGAAGAATTTAATCAACTGGAAGTAAGAGTCGAAAAAATGCTCTCCGTTTGGGAAATTCAAAATCTGCGAGGCCAGGCCGCAACATTCCATGATGATCAGCATATTGGGGAAAAACGCAGAGAGCATAAGGCGCTGAAACATCCGGCTTTTGATGTAGAGGGTGAAATGGCATTCCGGGCCAGGGCGGTGGTTGACAGCCTGGAAGGCAATTCATTGATTCATCCACTGACCACCCCGGTGATGGAGGTCAATGAAGACTGCACCAAGGCCAGAGCGGTATGGTGGTCTCTGGGCGTGGAAGGGCTTTCTAAATACAGAGAACAGCCAATGGCAATTATCAGTTTGGGGATGGTGCCGGGAACTCATGTAAAGGAAGACGGTGGGTGGCGGATTTTATCCGGTGCATGGCAGCGGACAACAAAATGTGAATACCATAAAGGGTGGGTTCACAGTATGGAACCCACCAATACCAGACCACCCCTAACTCCGGAACAGGATCGGAATTTCCTCGGGAAATATGCATATCAAAAGGATGAGGTGCGTAAAGCATCTCCGGAACCGCCAAGGAAAGATACTTGGGAGCAGTTCCCGGATGAGACGGATACAAGCTGGTTATATATGAATCTTGGTTAGTACCGCTGCCGGACGCTTGTATATAATCATCAATAAACCCGCTTGGCGAGTGGAGAGGAGCAGATATGTTAAAGTACATCGGTAAAAGGATTCTTTGGATGATTCCGGTGTTGATTGGGGTAACGCTGTTGCTCTTTCTCATGCAGTCGATAACGCCGGGGGATCCGGCCGATTTGGCACTGGGAGAAAATGCAACGGCGGCTCAAAAAACGGAATGGCGTGAGCGCTATGGGTTGGAGGATCCAATTCTTGTACAGTATGGAAAATACATGTGGAACATAATTTCAAAGGTTGATTTTGGTAATTCCTATAAAACCGGAAAGCCGGTAACCCGGCAAATTCTCCAGCGTTGGCCGACAACCTTTTTACTGGCTTTTCTGACAACTATAGTTTCCGCTTTGATTGGGGTTACATTAGGGATCTTTTCAGCTCTTTATCGGGGGAAGTGGTTTGATAATGTTGCCAGATTTTTTGGTATGTTAGGAATATCAATGCCCAATTTTTGGTTTGCACTATTGTTAATACAGCTTTTCGCATTGAGGCTTAAGGTTTTGCCGGTATCTGGCTGGTATGGTCCGAAATATTGGATTTTGCCATCTCTGACACTGGGAATTCTGGGTTCTGCTTCGCTGCTGCGAATTACACGCTCGGCTATGCTTGACAATATTCAGGCGGATTATGTTCGGACGGCAAGGGCAAAGGGGCAGCGGGAGAGCAAGGTGACGCTGCATCATATTTTAAAAAATGCGATGATTCCGATTACCACTAACATTGGCTTTCAATTTTCAATGGGACTGGCCGGAACCATGGTTTTGGAGCAGATTTTTGCCATATCGGGTCTGGGCAATCTGATGGTAACAGCAATCAACAATCGGGATTACCCGCAGCTACGGGGAAGCGTCATACTCGTGGCTGCAACGATCTGTGTTGTTAACCTGCTTGTAGATATTCTATATGCTTTATTTGATCCTCGGGTAAAAGCAAGATACAAGAATAGTTGATAACATGAGGAGAGGAGGGGCATGAAATGAAGAATAAAAACACACAGGTTCCACCTGCTGAAGTAAAAAGAAGAAGTATGTTTGGAGAAGCGATGCGCAGATTACTCCAAAATCATATGGCGATGGGCGGACTGATTATTCTGGTTGCCGTAATTCTTTTATGTCTGCTGGCAGGGGTCATATGCCCGGAAGGGTATGATGCACAAAATATTGCGGAGCGATTTATCAAGCCCTGTGTCAGGTATCCATTGGGAACAGATCCGTTGGGCCGTTCCCTGTTGGCAAGAGTGTTATATGGCGGCCGAATATCTCTTTTGATTGGTTTTGTGGCAACCATAATCGCTGCTTTTGGGGGGATTTCGCTGGGGGCAATTGCCGCTTATTATGGTGGGATTGTTGATGATGTGATTATGAGAGTTCTTGATATTTTCAGTGCCATTCCCAGTTTGTTAATGGCAATTGTAATCACGGCATCAATGGGATCCGGGCTTTTTAATTGTATGTTGGCAGTTGGAATCTCATCTGTGCCAAACTTCGCCCGTATGGTCCGTGGACCGATTCTTTCGATTATGGATCAAGAATTTATTGAAGCCGCCAGGTTGATTGACGCAACCGACCGGAGAATCATCCTAAAGCATGTGATTCCCAACGTCTTGTCACCGATTATTGTACAAATGACAATGAATCTGGCTTCTTCCATATTACTGGCAGCATCACTCAGCTTTTTAGGGCTTGGGGTTCAGGCTCCGATGCCAGAATGGGGTGCCCTCCTATCCGAGGCTCGCCAGTATATTGCCCAGTATCCGTATCTGGTTACGATTCCCGGATTGGCAATTGCATCTGTGGTATTATCCACAAATTTGTTTGGTGACGGACTGCGAGATTCTCTTGATCCAAGGCTAAAGAATTGAGGTGGCAGGAGATGGGGACAAAAAACAATATAATTTTATCAATTGATGATCTGACAATACACTATATCACTCAGGATTTAGGAACCTGTCGGGCGGTAAACAAGTTAAGTCTTGATATTCAGGCGGGAGAAACGTTGGGACTGGTGGGCGAAACCGGAGCCGGTAAGACAACGGTTGCATTAGGGATTCTGCGATTGATTCAGAGTCCGCCGGGGAAAGTTATGAGCGGAGATATTCGTTTTCAGGACAAAAGCATTATGAAAATGTCGAATGGCGAGATAAGGAAAATGCGTGGGAAGGAGGTATCCATGATTTTCCAGGATCCGATGACGGCATTGAATCCTATTGACACAGTGGGAGAACAGATTGCAGAAGCAATTCGTCTGCATATGAAAGTGAATCAAAAGGAAGCCATTCAAAAGGCAACTCAGATGCTGGAAATTGTCGGAATACCAGGGGAACGGTATCATGAGTACCCCCATCAGTTTTCTGGCGGAATGAAACAGCGGGTGGTAATCGCTATGGCTCTGGCCTGTGAACCGCAGCTGCTGCTTGCAGATGAACCGACTACAGCTCTTGATGTAACGATTCAGGCGCAGATACTGGAATTGATTAACAAGCTGAAACGAGAGAATAACACTTCGATATTGCTCATTACTCACGATCTTGGCGTTGTTGCTGAAATGTGCGACCGGGTAGCCATTATGTATGCCGGTGAAATTATTGAGATGGGAACAGTAGACCAAATTTACAACAATACCTGCCATCCATATACGTCAGGCTTGTTTGGTTCCATACCGGGGTATGATGAGACATCCGAACGGCTAAAGCCGATTAAAGGCCTGATGCCAGACCCGGCCAATTTGCCGGAGTTCTGCAAATTTGCCCCCCGCTGTGAGCAGGGATGTGAATCAGGAAAACAGTCTGTGCCAGATTATTATGAGGTGGAAGCCGGACATTTTGTCCGCTGCCATATGTGCCGGAAAGGAAGGAAAACCGCAGATGAGTGAAATTTTAAAAGTAAACAATCTAAAGAAATTTTTTCACGTTAAAGCCGGTACTCTTCACGCAGTTGACAACGTTAATTTTTCTATTGAAAGGGGGGAAACACTGGGAATAGTAGGCGAGTCAGGGTGTGGGAAATCCACCTTGGGGCGGGTACTGGTACACCTTCATGAGAGTACCGGGGGAACCCTTGAATTTGAAGGGCAGGATATTACTAAAGTTGACAGGAAGCGGTTGAGTGAACTGCGAAAAGATATGCAGATGATTTTTCAGGATCCATTTTCCTCATTGAATCCGCGCATGACAATTTTTCAGACACTGGCTGAACCATTAGAGATTGCCGGAGGAAAGCTCATTGGTAAAGATATTGAGGAGAGGGTCTATCAGATGATGGATACGGTTGGTCTGGCAAGGAGGTTAGTTAATTCATATCCTCATGAATTGGACGGCGGCAGAAGGCAGCGGATCGGAATTGGCCGGGCTCTGATATTACAGCCGAAGTTTATTGTTTGCGACGAGCCTGTTTCCGCTTTGGATGTTTCTATCCAGGCCCAAGTCATCAATCTCCTTCTTGATATCCAGGAAGAGATGGGACTCACCTATGTTTTTATCACACATGACCTGATGGTGGTTAAGTATATCTCAGATCACATTATGGTTATGTATCTGGGACAGGTAGTGGAAAAAGCAGATAAGAATGACTTATTTGCACATCCGCTGCATCCGTATACCCAGGCATTGCTTTCGGCAGTACCAGTTCCAAATACAAAGCAGAAAAAAGAAAGAGTGCTGCTGAAGGGAGAGATTACATCTCCGATTAACCCAAAACCTGGATGTCGGTTTGCGGTTCGGTGTCCTTATGCAATGGAGAAGTGTAAAGAGGAGTCACCAGAGCTTTTGGAAGTGCGGCCGAGGCATATGGCAGCGTGTCATTTTACAAACAAATTAATGAATTTTTAGAAGGGAAGGTAAAATTATGGGAAAAAAAGTTGTAGTATTATGTTCAGTGGTATTATTAGCAGTAATGACGGTAATGGGATGTGGGGGCAGTAATGGAACGACCGGGACAACTGCCGGAACATCGGCAGCAGCATCCGGTGAAAACAGCACAGAGGCACCGGCAGCAGCGGCAACAGCAAAGGATACTCTGGTTATCCGGATTCAAAATGACCCAGGGTCTCTGGACTACCATTATTCCACGGTTTATCTGATGTATTCTTTGCGAGATTGGGTAACCAATGGGTTATTAGACCAGGAATATGATGAGACGAACAGTATCAACAGTGTTATTTCCGAAGAAAGTCTGGCAACGGAATATATCATTGATGAAGATAACAGTGGAATCCTGTTTAAATTGCGGGAGGGTGTTCAATTCCATAATGGTACGGTCATGACTTCAAAGGATATCAAATTCTCCTGCAACCTGTATTCAGATATTGCGGATTTTTCGTTTGTTGATTTTGAAAATATTGAGTGCATTGATGAATATACAATACATATTCCGTTTGTTGCACCAAATGCTAATGCACTTTATTTGATTGGCGTAGAACTTCCAATTTATTGTGAAGAATATTACTATGAAATTGGTGCCGATCAGGATAATGCAGACTTCTATTCAACGGCAATGGTTGGAACCGGACCATATAAAGTGTCAGGATGGGAATCTGGTGATAATATCAAGTTTGTTGCAAATGAAAATTATTTTGCCGGAGCGCCGATTATTAAGAATATTATTTGCCGGGTTATCTATGAAAATTCTGTAGCACTTATGGAATTGCAGTCAGGTGGAATTGACCTGATGACAGATCCAAGTTGGACTGAGGTAAATACTTCTCTTAACAGCCCTGATATCCACGTACTGGATAAAGACAGTGTTGCATCAGCACAGTTGGGATTCAATATGGGCAGTAAAGCAATTCAGGATATCCGTGTCCGGCAGGCTATCTGTTATGCTATCAATAAAGCAGATGTGGCAGTAGGAGCATATGACGGAATTGGCAAAGATATGTTTACCATTGTTTCGTCCTCTTATGAATTTGTAAATAATTACTCAGATAACTGGCCTTATAAATACAACCCGGAAAAAGCAAAGGAATTGTTAACAGAAGCAGGTTATGCGGATGGATTAAGTCTGACGATGATTTTGGGCGGTGATTCCAATCGTGAGTCGGCAGCTGAAATTATTGGGAATCAGCTTTCACAGGTAGGAATTACCCTTAAGATTGAAAGCATGGAGGGGGCAACCGTTGTACAGAAAATGGCAAATGAGATAGATACCTGGGATTTGTATATCCGGAACTGGGGCCGGCCAGCCAATCCATATGTATATTTTGAGATAAATCTTCCGGAAAGCTGTCATATTGATCTGGATACCGATAACCGGGAGACGTTTGTAAAGCTGGTCAGCGGATTCAAAACAGAAATGGATAATGACGCAAGGCGTAAGCTTTGGAGTGATTTCCAGGATCATTATCTTACTGATTATCTGTATTCTTATCCACTGGTTCAAATGAAAGATTATACACTTCTTTCTGGGAAATTAAAGGGGGTGGAAAAGGTTAGCTTCCAGACATATAAGCTGAAGGATGCGTATTTTGAATAATAGTAATTGGAGGTTTTAGATGAAAAGCCAGGGGAAAAATATGGTTTATGTCGGCTCATGGATTGATGATGCTGTAAAAAGAGGCGGTGTTCATGTATATGAGCAAGATGGTAAGTCGGGAAAATTGATTCATAAAAAGGACTACGCTGAAAATATTGCAGCAGGATATTTGTGTTTTTCACTGGATCAGAAGTATTTGTATGTGGTGGATGAGAGAAAAGAAGATGCTGATGAAGGAACGGCAGGGGGCAGTATTTATGCCTTTGGAGTGAACCAGGAGAACGGCTCACTCCAATTTATGAACCGTATCTCGACGTGTGGCGTATATCCTAATTATATCGCTGTCAATGGAAGTGGTTCCCATCTGATAGTTACTAATTATGGCTCGGAGGATTATCTCGTCAGTGCATATATGGATAGTGACGGTGTGTACCGATTAAAGAAAAGGTATGATGAGGCCAGTGTTATCACAATATCACGAAACACAGATGGCAGCCTTGGAACATTGTGCGATTTATATATTCATGATGATGAACCAAGCCGTGCGTTTGAACTTTTTCAGTCATCTCCGCACCCACATTCTGTCAATGTGTCACCTTTAGCATCACTGGCGCTGGTTGCTGACCGTGGGTGTGATGCCCTGGTAATGTATGCTCTGGACCAAAGAAGGGGACGGTTGGAGCGGTTATTTGTTTTGAAAACCCCAATCATTTCAGGACCAAGAAATTCTGTGTTTCATCCTACCCGTCCTTACTTTTTTGTTGTTAGTGAGTTAATGCCTTTCGTGGCAAGTTACCGGTATGATACAGGAACGGGGGTGGTCAGTGAGATTTGCATGTTGTCAACGGTACCGGAAAACGAAGTGTCTTATGATTTATCCGATTTTTTTGCGTTATCCCATCCGGCAGATATCAGAATTACTGCGGATGGCAGATATCTCTATGTAACAACAAGAGGAGCAGACACAATATCGGTCTATGCAATTGATGAAAGTACGGGAAAGCTTGCTTTTTTGGCAGGTGCAAGTACTGAAGGACTGCAGGCCTGGACCTGTGCATTGTCAGCTGATGAAAAGTATTTGTACGTAGGAAATCAAAATTCGGGTAATATCAGTGTTTTTAAGGTTGATTCAGAGCACGGAACTTTATTAAATGTGAGTAAGGATACATTGATTCATCGGCCGGTGTGCGTTCAGTCGATCATGATTTAAATTATCATTGGTGGTTGCGAAATGCTTCAGAAGGGGGGTATGCAGACTTATGAATATTTTAGTAATTGATATCGGAACATCCAGCATGAGGGGAATTCTGTTTACCGAAGCAGGAGAAAAGCGATTAAGCAAACAGGTTCCATATCAGTCGGTTCATAAATCAAACGGGCATGTGGAACAACCGGTAAAGGATTGGGAGGATGCGTTGCTTTTAATTACGCAGGCAATCAGCTCACGGTCAGAAGTCAAGGAGTTACCGATTGATGCAATAGCCATAACAGCCCAGCGTTCGTCAGTGATTCCTGTAAATAAGGACGGAAAACCGCTGATGCCTGCGATTATGTGGCAGGATACCAGAAATCAGACCGTTTGTCAGGAGTTAGAACCTTATCATGAAATGGTAACTGCTCGCAGCGGTGCCAACATAAATACGGTATTTTCCGGTGGGAAGATGGCCTGGGTAGCAAGAGAGGAACCGGATATTTTTCGCAAGGTATACAAGTTTGTCAATATTCCGGAGTATGTGATGCATTTGATGACAGATGGTTATGTCACCGACTATACATATGGAAGCCGCTCTAATTTAATGAACATCCGGACCTGTGAATGGGATGATGAGTTGCTGCGGATTTATCAGATTGAGAAAGGCATGTTGTGTGAATTGCAGGAACCAGGTAGTGTCTGTGGCGTTGTCAGTAAGTCATTTTCCGAGGTTTCAGGGATAAAAGCCGGGCTTCCGGTTATTAGTGCCGGAGGGGACCAGCAATGCGCGGCAGTCGGACAGGGGGCTTATAAAGAGGGACGGATTTCGATTGTAGCGGGAACCGGCGCTTTCCTGGTTACAGCAATTGATCGCGTACCGGAGCAGATATCACCCAATATTATCTGCAATCATTCCGCAGTAAAGGGGAAATATATACTGGAGGCCAATACTCTGACCTGCTGTTCCGCGTTTGACTGGTTTTGCCGGAATTTTTATGATGCCGATCCCATTGATTATAATCGCATAAATAAAGATTTGGTGGATGTGTATGGTGATCATGGCAGCTGTATTGCCTTGCCATATTATCAGGGACGCAGTACTCCGGAATGGAATCCGGCAGCGAGAGCGGTATTTTCCGGAATCAGCTTATCAACGACAAGACGGGATTTGCTGAAGGCCGTGGTTGAAGGAATCTGTATGGAAATCAATAACAATATTCTGCTTTTGAAAGAATATGTGGATATTGATTGTGCTTACATCAGTGGCGGCCTGACAAACAGCAAGGTAATTAATCACATCCAGTCCGATGTATACGGAATTCCGTTGTATCATATGGAGGACAGCGAGTCTACAGCACTGGGAGCACTGATGGTGGCGTTGTTCAATATGGGAGTCTATGCTTCGATGGAGGAAGCCTTTCAAGCGCTGCGTTCAGCCAATCTGGTCAATACCTATGAACCGAGTCCGGGCAAGCATGATGAATATGAAATAAAGCGAAACAACATGAATCTTTTATATGACAAAATTTATAAGTAAAGCAGAGGGTAGCAATGCAGATACTAAAAGATATTTATATGGTTTCCGGAAATGTCTATGGGACGGATGCCAATGTTTACGTAATTGATGTGGGCAAAGAATTAGTCCTGATTGACAGCGGCTTATCGGAAAACTACATCGAGCGGATAAAAAGTACATTGAGTTATTGGGGACTGGAGAAGAAACCGATTACCCACGCATTTTTCACCCATTGTCATTTTGATCATGCCGGGAATGCCGCATATTTTGAGAAGCATGGAGCTGTTCTCTATGCGGAAAAGAATGATGCGGAAGCGATGATGAATGGGGATGACAGGACATTGGGATATGCCTTTAATGGACTGGTATTTCCTTGCTGCAAGAAGGTAAAAGTAATAGGCGGCGGAGATAAGATTCCTATTGGAAATATATGCATAACGGTTATCCCTGTTCCTGGGCATACAAAAGGCAGTTTGCTGTTCTATTGTGAAAAAGATGGCAAGAGAGTCCTTTTTGTGGGCGATTTCATGACCGTAAAGGGGAATTGTGATGATGCTGTGCTGGGATGGAACGGAAGTCCGGATTATGATGCGGAGTCCTATTTAAAGTCGACCAAAATGGTTAAGGACAGGGTCCTTGCTGATGTACTGTTATGTGGTCATGGCATTCCATGCCTGAAGGAAGGGTATCGACTGCTAAATATGCTATATAAGGAGGCTTTGGTGAATTTGAGATAAAATTTAAGCACTGCCAGAAAACAACTGTCTTAACCATTTGTGGTTGGGGCAGTTTTTTTGTGTTAATAATGAAACACGGTCGAAATTGGTAAATATTGGAAATAAATTGCGTAGAAATATTCCCATAATGCATAGTAAAATTGGCACAAAAACAGAAACGTAAATCTTCACCATTT
>Ga0153999_1000666_pt1 | contig 14628 bp, 6 predicted proteins | sample TSNC083MetaG_FD_104675 | JGI IMG/M metagenome (GOLD analysis project Ga0153999, IMG submission 104675) | Attine ant fungus gardens microbial communities from North Carolina, USA - TSNC083 MetaG | ecosystem: Host-associated > Fungi > Mycelium > Unclassified | place: USA: North Carolina, Lumber... | reverse complement strand
TGATTGGCCGCATCATACTGATACGTATTTGTTTCACCTTTGGCATCTGTATCAGTTAATTTATTTCCGTACGTGTCATATGTGCTTTTCGTTGTATAGCCAAGTTCGTCTTCTGTCTCCGTTACATAGTTTTGGTTTGCATCGTATGTGTTCTTTGTCGTGACAAGCCCATTTATCAGACGGATGCCATTGAACCAGACCGTTCCGGTATAGTTCCCCTTGAAAACAGGTAAGACCTCAATTTTTTCAATTGGCTTTTCCGCCGGGATCTTCACTGCAGCCCTATTCCATTCCTGTGTGCCTGTAGGGAAACCGGCAACATAGTCTTTCATGGTACCATCTGCATAGAAGACTTTCCCCATTAGGGAGTAATCCTGATCAGCAACGGCTCCTGTACCTTTTTTAACGTTATCGGCTTTAGAAAGTCCTGTCAATGTCATATCAAATGGCTTTTCAGCCATGCTTTGTCCAATATGAATTGCTTGTTTATATATACCTCCAGGTGATGTAACTGAGCTTCTTGTGACCTTAAGCGATGAATCGTCTTCAAAGCCCTCTGTGTTATCTATACTTCCGCCAGTTCCTGTCCATTCTGTCAAACCATCATTAAAGCTGCTGTTGATCACAGGGTTATAGCTTGACGATCCTTCCGCCTTCTCCAATTGCACCGTGTCAAACCATGCTTCACCAACGGCCGTAGCATTCTTCTGATCTACTTCCAGATAGATGATAGCCTTAGCAGTTCCGACCGGAGCCTTGAAAGAAAACTGGCGTTCTTTCCATGATTGTTTGCCCGTCATTTGGGCGTAGCGATTATCTGCCCAGCCCAACCCGGTATTGGTCGCGCTTAGGAAACGCACATTATAAAAAGCATTTGCCTTGGACAAGTTTGTTTTGATACGACCGCTTAGCGTATAGTAGCCATTCGCATCCATTGGTACTTCCTGTGTCGCTGCCACGTAGGACAGCGTGGAAACTGACGGTGCAGTCGTTACCTTAACAGACTTGCTTCCAGAAAGTCCTAGATATGTGCCTGTCGTTGTATCAGATAAAGTTGTCCCCGAGTTGTTCGAGGCTTTTACTGTCCAACCAGTCAACCCACTTTCAAAACTGTTATTCTGTAGCAGATTGGTCCCTGTACCCAAGTCATAACTGGACTCAATCAAGTTCCCGTTGCTGTTTCCTGCTGTATTCTTCTGATATTTTGCTACAGAAGAGGATTTACCTGTCTGATCTGTTTCCGACACAGCATCCAGATCATCATAGGCAACGGTTGTTTTGTCCCCCTCCGTATCTACCACGGAGGTTACGTCATTGTTTTTGTTATACTCATAGGTTTCTGTTCCATAGCTGTCTGTGGCGGAAATGACATTTCCATTGCTATCATATTTATAGCTTTCCGTTGGTGTTGTGGCAGCGAGGTCGTTCGGATCTTTCGTCTCAATGAGGTTGTTGCCCTCGTATTTGAAGGTTGACGTAAGATTCAATCCATCGACATCTTCAATCTCCTGCACCGGGTTTGCAGCCGCATTATACATATACTGCAATTTTCTTCCATTCGGTTGGGTAAACAACAAAGTCTTGTTTGCAAGGTCGTAATCCAGCAAATATTTCTGATTGTTCGGATTGATAATTTCTTTGACATGATCATTTGTTTTATCATATACAAATTGATTGGTGACTGGTTTTTCTGTAGTATTGTTCGGCTCCGTCACCTTTGCCAGTTTCCCATCTTCATACGTATAGGTTGTCACTTCTCCTGCTGTTTGTGTTGTTTCAGACAAAAAGCCATCCGTGTATTCATACGTAATTTTACGGTTTTCTGGATCAGTAATGCTCTGGACATAATTATCCGGATTATAGGAAAACTTCAGTGTTCTGTCAGAGGCATCTTTCATGCTAATCAACTTACCAGATGTGTCATACGTATATGATAGCGTGTTGTCGTAGCCATCCACCATCTTTGTCAAACGGCCTGTTGTTTTATCAAAATGCGCTTTTGTCTGATCCTTAGTTGTCAGCACGAAAGCATCTAGTTGCTCTTCTAGCTCAAGATAGACACCCGTAGGTGCTTTATAACTTCCGCTTGCCTGCTTTGTAAAGGTATGAACTGTTGCATCATCATCTATAAAGGTTGCTTTTGTCTTATCAGAGGATGAAGTAACCGTCATTTCGGTGTCGGAATGCCAGCCAAAGCCGAAGATTCCTGCCGAATTTGACAGACTGTTATACGTCCTAGAAACGCCCAACTCTGGACCACGTCCGGAAATGGAAACATCATCTTCACTGATAATCAGATTTCCAGTGGCCATATTGGCTTTACCGTATGGAACATCCAATATTGACCAATAATCTTCTTCCCCTAAAAACTCAACCGGTTCGCCAAAGGTCGGTCTAAAAGGGTTGGAATAGACCGTTTCACCTTTGGCATTATAAGCGCTGATGCGCAGCCAATAGTTCTTACTAGCTGCGTAAGAACCGCCTGAGTTTTTATATACTGGAGACGGGTCAACTGCAAGTTCGGTACCTTTGCCGTCTGTGTGCAGCTGATACTTCCCGGCAGCGATTTCTGTTGTAGTTGGCCAGATTCCCTTGTTTTGAGTAGTCCATGCTGTTTCTTTTCCTACATCAAATTCCTGGTAATCTTTTCCGTTATAAAGCCAGACTTTATAGCCGGTTGCACCAGCAATTTCATCCCAGTTGAGCATAATATAGCCGGAATTGCTGGAGAGTATATTTGTATAAGCAGCCCCTGTTGGAACAGTAGGCTTATTAATATCCGTGATGGACGGTGTATATTGAGGAGAATTTACAGTTTCTCCCTGACTGTTATATGCAACTACTCTTACGAAATAGTTTGTCCGAGTGGCGTACGTGGGGCCAGCATTAGCATAAACAGACGATGGGTCCACAGCAAGCTCTGCACCTGTATTATCGGTTAGATGCGGCTTATAACTGCCCGTTTTGATTTCAGCATTGGTCGGCCAATACTTTTTGCCTTTCGTTGTCCATTCTGTGACATTACCGACATCAAGAGATTCATAGCTTTTCCCATTGAACAGGAGCACTTTATAGCCTGTTGCGCCTGTTACTGGCTTCCAGTGGACATCCAAATAACCTGTCCCATTGCCATTGGAATAACTGGCTCCTGTTGGAGCTTCAGGTAGCTTCAAATCTGGCAATGTCGGTGCGTAGGCCGCAGATGTCGCGCCTTCTCCCTGTGTAAATTCAGCACTCACCCTAAACCAGTAATTTTTCTTTGTCGGATAGGTACCGCCTGAGTTCCTGTAGACTGGAGATGGATCTATTGCCAATTCGGAACCTTTGCCGTCCGTATGGAGCGTGTATTTCCCGGCTCCTATTTCAGCTGATGTCGGCCAAATGCTTTTTCCCTTTGTTGACCAAGATGTCACGTTACCAACGCTGTAATCCTGGTAACTTGATCCGTTAAATACCCATACCTTATAACCAGTTGCTCCTTTGACAGCCGGCCACGATAAATTGGCGTAACCAGTGTCATCACCATTGGAAAACACATTTCCAGTTGGGGTTTCTGCTTTAGGAATGGTATACGTGACAGACAAATAAGGTTTTAAAGTAGAGTTCGTGGTAGAAACGATTTTCTTCCAGAAGCCCTGTCCATTACCGTTTGTATGGAGTTTGAACCCATAATTTTTTCTAGTACCGTCCGCCCATGCTTTCGCAACAGACGTCACATCGAATTTCGCCCATGAATCCCTCGTCACATCAACCTTACCAATATTTGTAGATGTTGGTTTGGTATCCCATGTAACGGTGGTAGGACTCCAATTCGCATCTACACTGTCAAGCCATAGGCCAGTCGCTGCGGTTGCAGAATAAGTATGTGTCACATAGGTATTAAATGTAGCGCTGGTTACATTCATATTATTAAAATCAGTAATGCTGTGTTTCAAGAAAGCATAATTTGTACCTGTGGTCGCATCATAATAGCCGGTTTTCAGGACATATTGGCCTTGACCGGCATCCCATTTACTCGATGCAGAACTGTAATTTGTAGTAGGATACTTGCTCATCACAAAAGTGTCAGATGAAGAAGTAATGGATGTAGTGGGGTCGATATATACGGGATAGACTCTTTCAGGATCTTTAAGCCATTCCGAATCAGCGTTTACAGTCAGGGTATATCCGTCATCTGCTTCATCAAGTTGATAAGTCACATTATCGGATTTTTGTGTTTCACCCAGGTGTTCATCATAATTTGAATCTGACATAAAAGGCTTAGGCAACTCAAAAACCCGATTACCTTCTTTGTCCTTAAAAAGAATTGTGCCATCATCTTGTTGCTGGGCCTTTAAGGATGTATGTAGCTTGAACTTAAAAATATGCAGTCCCGTATATTGACTAAGGACAAGATCTTCTTTAATATTATCGCCAAACACGATGTTTTGCATGTCAACGCCAGGATAGACTTGCTTATGAATAATTTTATTTTCCTCTTTAATTGTTTTCACATTAGCCGGTTCTATCGGAGCTTGTTCTGTTCCTGATGCTTCTAAGAGTCCATACTCGATTTTATTACCATTTAATTTGAAACTTGCATATTTACCTTTTTTAATTTTTTTGTAGAAGGTCGGTTCAATAATGGTATTTTTTGCTTCAATTTCGTCCGGATCTGTATCGTTATCAATTAGCGAAGTCGATATTTCCTCAAACTTTTTGGTTTCATTGTTTTTTTTATGAATCGGTTCAAAATAAAGTTTTTTCGTATAAGTTCCATTTCCATTATAGAAGGTTTTCGTATCTTCCGTTCTATTTTCTACGATTTCTCCCACTTTTTGATTGATTTCAGGTGCTGGTGTAGTTTCGGTAGTAACCACTTCACTTTTCTTCGGTGTTTTGATTTGGGCTTTAACTCCTGTTGGAGGAATGCTGCCAAAAGTCAGCAGGAAGATTAATAGCCAAACAAACAATTTCTGATGTGTTTTAATAAGAACCATTCCCTTTCTTTAACTAATTTACAAATAAAGTATATTTATTGATGTTACTATATTACATATTTCGACAAAATAAAACATTTTTAACAAAATACATAATATTGGTATCAAAGGTTAATTACCCTATATATTACTGTGTTAATCGATAATTCATAGAAAAATTAGGTAATTCATTCATTCATTTATAAGCCTTCGATTTCCTAACTCAGCTTAGTTGGTTAAGAAACTCAAAAGATTTACAGAAATATATTAATATCTCAAAAAGAGCTGTTACATAGCGAAATCTAATACAGTGTCCAAATAATTTTTAAACAATAAATAGTGATATATTACAGCCTTTTCAATATTCCGCTAGCTTCCTGTTAATGTAGCTCCTAAAATTAGGAATCATTTAATTATTAGGAAGGTTCATTATTTATCATCAGTTGTGGTTGAATTGCGCCTAATTGAGGTGATGGTTCAAATCGTTTTGTTTATTCTTATAGCCTTATTTGTAGAAGTATCATTGATTAATACGTGGATTTATTAATGAGGCATTGCATGGAAATAAGCTGGATAATCAAAAGAAGTGCAACGCAATTTGTAACGTTACTTTAGCTAAAGATGTTATTTGTTTCTTCGTTGTCTTTGTGACGCCCACAAGAATAACTAACATTGGAAATCTAGTCAGTGATTACATTAAGCTTACGAAACTACGTATTGTCCTGTTCATTGCCAGGCTTATAAAAAGGACAGAAAAAATATCTGCCTATTATTGCACTGACTCTAAACCTTTCCTTTTTCATACTTTGACTTATTGTCATAATTCTTTTATTTAAAAAAACAATGGATTTGGTCCTTAAATAGAAGCCCTAATCCCAACTTATCATCATTGAATATTTTTTCTTTCCCCTTTGATTACTGTAACACTCAGTTTCTAAATAACAGATTACCTGCTAACCAAATTGTTAACAAAATTAGTTTTTACGTTAAATTCAATATAATGGTGTAAATTGGAAAGTGCCAAAACCCTTGATACATTAGTCTTTTCTGAATTCAATTGAACTCTATTTTTTCAGTTGAACTACTAATATAATCTTGAATAGTTGTGTAGTGATCTTCTTCAGCTTTTCCTGGCTTTGAATTTAATCGAATTTTTCTCTTAGGCTTTTTATAGGCTCAACATTAATTTTTCAATTTTAACCAAGTTATGCCACTAAGAAATCTTTACGGGCTTCTTTCAAGTTGTTTAAAGAGTGTTGCACTTAATATTACAACTCGTCTAAACAAAAAAGTGATACCTAATTTAAAGTATCACTTTCAAGCATTTTAAGACGTTTATATAATATTTCATAGCGCTCATACTTTACTCTGTTTACCCATGGTGATCTTTCAAATGAATTCCATCTAATTATAGAACTTCAATTCATGACAACCTGAAAACTTTGTATATTTTCTATTTCACAAGATATTTATAAAGGTCGTCAATTATATGATTTGCAGCCTGAACTCCGAGACCGGTAAGCCATGTCTCATCACTGACTTGATAGACCTTATTTTCTTTTACTGCATTTAAATTTTTCCAGGCTGGATTTTTCATAATTTTATCATTTAAGAAACTTTGTTCATCCCTTGTAAACCAAAAAATTTCATCTCCATCCATTTGATCAATCTGCTCTTCTGATAATTTAACGGATAATCCGTTTTTGTCTTGTGAAGATGGACGTAGTAAGCCGGCATCTTGAATAACTGAGCTACTAAAGGAATCTTTTAGATACGCCGCAATATGGTCTGTCCGAACTCTTAGGATAGATATTTTTGAGTTATTATTTTTTACATTTTCTTCCTTAAAATTATCTAAACGTTTTTTATAATCATCAAGTAGTTTATCCCCTTCAGCTACTTTCCCAAGCGCTTCAGCTTGAAGTTTTAGATTATCCTTCCATGTAATTCCGAGTTCTTCAACGAAAACTGTTGGAGCAATTTTCGATAGTTTATCGTATATTGCCTCGTGGATATCTTTACTTCCTAAAATTAAATCTGGCTTGAGTCCTGCAATCGTCTCTAAATTAGGCTGATCAGTAGTGCCAACATTTTTGACTCCTTCTACCTGATCTTTTATATATGTAGGAAACGGTTCATCAATAAAGACCGTCGTTGCTCCTATAGGCTTAACTCCTAGAGCTAGAGTGTTATCTAAAGCGCCACTATCTAGTACTACCACTTTTCTTGGCTTACCAGGAATTTTAGTTTCCCCCATTGTATGGCTTACAGTATATTCTTTTGAAGAGTTACTTTCTGCTCCCTTACCATGTGCCTGTGATGATTCCTCATTACTACTACAAGCAACAAGAAAAATTGCTAAAAAAATTGAACAAAATAACATCAAAAATACTCGATTTTTTGATAACATTGATTATTTCCCCCTTTTGATATAAACTCTAAACACAATCAGTAATGATAATCATTTTCAATTGTATTGGATTATGAACGTTTCGTCAATATAATATTTAGAATAGTCAAATCTTTTTAGGGGTGGTGTGTTTAAATGTCTTTATTGAGATTTCTGAACCACGGTACAGGTTTAGTCCTAGGTATAATTATTGTAATCTTTGCGTTTTTAGCAAATATTGCATTGGGTGTTTCTGAAATTGATTTACATACTACAATCTCTGCTCTTGTAGATTTTAACGGTTCCGATAAACAAGTCCTAATAAGAACTGTGCGAATGCCTAGGGGGCTTATTGCTTTATCTATCGGAGCATGTTTAGGTATAGCCGGTGCTATGATGCAAGCACTAACTCGTAATCCTTTAGCCTCTCCTGATATTTTGGGAGTGAACCAGGGTGCTGCTATATTTGTTGTTATATCAATCTTTTTAATTGATAGTTCGTCCTCTATATCTAGAACATTTTATGCTATGATTGGTGCCAGTCTCGCTGCGATAGTTGTATATGGACTTGGTTCAATTGGTAATAAAGGGTTAACTCCTCTTAAACTAACATTGGCTGGAGTAACAATGGCAACTCTCTTATCTTCTCTTACGCAGGGGATATTAATATTAAATCAAAGATCATTAGATGAGATACGATTTTGGTTAGCTGGCTCCATTTTAGGTAGAGATATGCAAATATTCTTTCAAACTTTACCTTTTATGATAACAGGTATTCTGTTATCTCTACTTTTAGGTAAACAACTTAATATTCTCAACTTAGGTGATGACGTAGCTCGTGGAATTGGACAAAATATTTGGATAATAAAACTATTTTCTCTCGTTTGTGTTGTTCTATTAGCAGGAAGTTCTGTCGCTATTGCTGGGCCAATTGGTTTTGTTGGTTTAGCCGTCCCTCATATGGTGCGTTCACTAGTTGGTAATGACTATAGATGGGTTTTACCATATTCCTCTATTTTGGGTGCAATTACTTTACTACTTGCAGATATAGGTACACGCTTCTTTTATGAAGTTCCTATAGGAGTAATGACGGCATTGATAGGAGCGCCCTTTTTTATTTATCTTGCTAGAAAGGGTGTTCGTTAAATATGAATTCCACTAATAAATCATGGTTTAAAAATATGGATTTTTCCTTTCAAACATCTAAAAAATTCCTTTTTGTTTTTTCGTTCTTAATACTTTTGAATTTGCTTGTGCTTGTAGTAAGTATAGGTGTGGGTGAATACCAAATTTCATACTTAGACGTTATTAAAACTATTCTAAATGTTGGTAGTACTGATTACGATTTCATTGTCAATACACTGAGACTGCCTAGAACTCTCATTGCCTTTCTAGCTGGATTAGGACTTGCTATGTCCGGCTCAATTCTTCAAAGTGTTACAAGGAACTCCCTTGCCTCTCCAAGTGTAATTGGTCTTAATGCTGGTGCAAGTTTGGCAGCTGTAACTTTAATTGTGCTTTTTCCTACTTTATCAATTTTTTTTCTACCTTTTATTGCATTTTTGGGAGCCTTGATTACAGGAGGTTTTGTATATTTCTTAGCTTTGAAACAAGGAAGTTCCCCAGTACGACTTATTTTAGTTGGAGTTGGGATAAGTTCTATTGCACAAGCACTTATTACTATACTTATGACATTTGGTCATATTAATTTAGTGGGACAAGCAACGATTTGGATGACAGGCAGTGTGTACGGTAAAAGTTGGGAATATTTTTGGCCTGTATTGCCCTGGATGATAGTTTTAATTCCAGTAACACTTTTACAAACTCGGCATTTAAACATTCTTCGGTTAAGTGACGAGTTCGCTAGTGGAGTCGGTATTAGGGTTGAATTGCATCGTTGGTTACTCATAATTACAGCTATTGCGCTTGCTGGTGCTTCAGTAGCAGCTGCTGGTACTATTAATTTTGTAGGATTAATGGCACCTCACATGGCTCGTCGTTTAGTGGGGGCCTCTTTTGCACCTTTAGTGCTTGTTGCCGCTTTAATCGGAGGTCTGCTAGTTATGTTAGCTGATTTATTGGGAAGAATTATACTTTCTCCAATTGAAATTCCATGTGGGATAATTACAGCTATCATCGGCACCCCCTATTTAATTTATCTATTACTTAGGGAGAAAGATAATTAATATGGTGAAAAAAGATAAAGAAAGGAAACTAATTAATAGTTTCCTTTCTTTATTATGATAACTTATTGTATAATCAACACTCGCAAAGATAAACAGGCTCTGAATACATACGCATAGAATTTGACCATTGGTAAAGATATTTTTCCCATTGAATTTGATCGAAGTAACTGCTTTTAAGTAAATTCAAGGGTATTTTTAAATTCAAAAGCCTTCCATTAATGATGAATCGGGTTACACCTGCTGGCATTGTCCTTCCTGCTAATACAATTTCTTCGAGTTCTTCTATGCGATAGGTAGGAGAGCTTATATGAATATCTCCTTTTTTTATAGTTGATTGACTTTTCTTTTCTATACGCGTCACTTTAAAATACTTACTATAGGAAGCCACAATCTTGTGCCAGATGTCCAATCTCTTTATAAAATCCGATTCTTGATTCTTAAGGTTTAAAAAATAACTAGATCCGTTATCCTTGATAATTTTGACTATTGTATATTGAGTATGTTCTGTATCCCAACATAAATCAGGATGCTTTTTAAGAGATGAAAGCCATGGTCCGTCGGATACGACATGATCCCAAGCTTCAAGTGTAAAATCTTGCGTGTTTATGAGTTGAACCGGTACCCTTTTACAACCAAGCATTTTTAGTGAATTGTACCGATGTGCGCCATCCAGGATCAAATATTTAGAATTTTTCAAAGCCATTGCAATTGGTGGATGACAAAGTTCTCCTGAACGCTGTATCGCATTATACGTTTTCTCCAATCGCATTGCTTCATGTTCTTCATGAAGCAGAATATTATCGATATCAATCATTTTTAAAGACGACATAATATTCATTACTTAAATATCCTACTTCCTCTAATAAATTTTTGAATTTTAATTATTTTTGAAGAAATACAAAGGATTTTCAACAAATTTAGAGTTTGCACTGGATTCTGGAAATAACCTTCTTCGAGCTAGTTGCTCCACTTCTACTTTTTCTGAAAATAAATTAAAAGTAGAAAAACGTTCAGCTAAATCCGGGAATTCACTCTGATATTGCTGAATAACTTCCGCTGTCAATGACCAAAATTCTTCTTCATTAAAATTGTAATGTTTTTCTAAGAACAGAGCTAATTCACAAAGGTTCACAAAAAAGAATGCATCTTGAAAAAAATCTTTTATTGCTGTTGGATCTTTTAATTCAATAAAAGAGTTCCTGTTTAAACGTGGATGATTTAAAGGTGGTAACTCTATTTCAGGATACTCATTGAGATCGTTTAAATATTTTCTAGAAAAGCGAATACCATCGTGGAAATCTTTTAATGCTATCCGTTTAGGTTTACCTTCCTGATGGATCAATATCATATTCTGTGCATGTGATTCCATTGAAATTCCATATTTATACAAAAGATGTATTAATGGCTTTATCGATATGTTTAATAGTCTTTTTAACCAACTTTCAACTCCGACGTTCTTTATCCAAGAATCAATTAGAGGCTTACCTTTAATATCTATAGTCGCCAATGCATTAAATGGTATCGCTTCTTCATTGACCTCTAAATATTGATGTATACTTTCTCTCCAAATAGCTCCTAAAGTACCGTATACTTTTGCTTCTAATAGATTGGGAAGTTTTTGATGATTATAAGATACCCCCAAATTTTCCTTTAAAAATATGAGACGACATTCCTCTTTTAAATAAAAATCATTATCCAAAATACAACCAAGCCAATCAGATATTTTAGCAGCATTAAGAATAGTATGCTGAGATAAAATGCGCCCACTTGAGGTATTAATAATACTTAATGGTAATTTAACATATGCTTTCTCTGGGAATGAATAATTGGCTAAGGTACGAATAGATTGTTGTGGTCTATAATTATTTTCTTCCTCACCTAAAAAAATCATATTCTGATTGCTAAATTGTTCAATAAAGCCTCTAGAAATCTCTTCACGATACTGCCATGGATGTACAGGAATTAGAATATAATCTCTAATATCTTTATTCTTAAAAGCTATTATAGAAGAAAATTTCTTGATTGTTTTTTCTCCGAGTTCGGTTTCTAGAAATTTATTATATTCAAGATTTTCCGAAATGGAGATTTTTACATCTTCTTTTTTAACCGCAACCCAAATTAATTTGGTAACTTGTTTAAATTCAGGTCCATAAGTGAAATTATCAATAAGATCAAAGCCAATTCTTGACTTATAACACGGATGGTAAGGATGTCCGTCCATAACATCCCCTTCTAATTCATCATATGAAATCCCTTTTTTATAAGATTGTTGCTGACGATAATTTTGAGCAACACTATCTTTAAGAAATGTTTGATTAATTTCATCTATAAATGAAGATAGCATTTCATCATCAAGATTTATTAGTTTTGAAATTTCTAGCAAAAATGTTGCTAATGAGCAGGCTTCTTCATTTTTAGCATCTACGATTCTTCTAACAGGCTTATTAGACAAGCGAATCCGTTCAAAGCTCTTTTTTTTCCTCCCTTCAAATTGATAACGTATGGCTTTTCCTTCTCGATCAACTGCTTGTAAATTGTAAAGGATAGTTTCCTCATCTATGATGGTAACAGTAGGTTGAATTATTCCTTCAAAAATAAAGGACTCAAGCAATTGGCGAAAAATTCTCCTCCTTACATTTAGGGAATATTCAGAATTTAAAATGTGATCTAATTCAAAAAAATTCAGTTTATCCTGTACCTTATTTTCTACCATGATGGCACCTCGCTTTTATAATTTACAAACTAGATTAATTGTAATTTGTTTGCACAAGATCACGATTGCCAGCTTCATGCTCAATATTTTTATCTGATTCATCAAAAAATAAATGTTCCGGGTGTGCATGACTTAAAAAATCATGATGTGAAATTGCCCATCCATATGCTCCAGTATAGTGAAATAGAATGATATCCCCTATTCTGATATTAGAAACCAAGCAGTCTGTTGCTAACACATCTTTTGGTGTACACAACTGTCCAACTACCGTAATCTCACTATTTCTGATCTCTGTGCGAGTAAAAGGATAGTTCCAATTATCAATGGGTATTACTGTAAACGGATGACTGTGGTTCCAAGAAACTGGTAACCGGAAATGATGTGTGCCTCCTTTAATTACAACATAATTTTTACCATGATTATTCTTAATATCTAAAACTTCTGCTGCATAATATCCACACCCTGCTGCCAAATAACGTCCACACTCGAAAATAAGGTTAATATCTTGCAGTTGTTGATTTTGCATTATAGTTTTTAATTGTTTCATAAATAACTTCCAGTCAAATTGTCTGTCAAGATCTTCATAGTTTATTCCGATACCTCCTCCAGCATTTAAATAGGAAATATCAAGATTGAATTTTTCTACCCACCCATAGACTTTTTCAAAATAGCTTATAATCAGCTGAGCATGCTGCAATGCATCAAGATTATTAGAAAGTGAATGTATATGAAACCCTTCTAATTTGATACCTTCTAAAGAATCTGCCAGCTTAATCGCTTCAGAAATATTTTTTTCATCAATTCCAAATTGAGTAGCTTTTCCACCCATAGCCAATGTAGCATTTGGCAAAGTTGCATGCACATTTACTCTGATAAGAATAGAGATATCTACTCCTTTCTGTTTAGCTATATAAGAAGCTCGTCGCATTTCGTGTAAGCTCTCAACGTGTAACAAACTCACTCTTTGATCTATAGCCTCGGTAATTTCTTCATTTGTTTTACCTGGTCCTCCAAATAGTATAGGGATAGTTGATGAGATTGAGCGTATTTTACGTACTTCACCAATTGAAGCTACTTCAAATCCATTAACAATTGAGCAAAGTGCTTTTAATATGGGTATTTCTGAATTAGCTTTAATAGCATAAAACATTTGGCATTTTTCAGGTAAAGAATTGACTCGATACTCAACATGTCTTCTTAATGCATGCAAATCGTATAAATAAGCACAAAATTCTTTTTCATCATCCATCTTTGCTTGTTTAACATAATCAATGATTGAATTCATGTGAGAAACCTCCGTTACAAATATCGTTATTTACTTAATGGATTAGTAACTTGATGTACCCGAATTTCTGTATCTGGAAATAAGCGGCGCTTTGTTAATTGCTCTACTTGTATAGTTGGAGCAAATAGATTGAATAACCTGTACCGTTCTTCTAACTGGGGAAAACGTTTTTGATAGGATTCTATCACATTACGAATAAGACCCCAGAATTTTAGTTCATCATATTTATAATGGTTTTTCATGAAAAGTGCTAGTTCTCCAAAGTTAATGAAGAATAGTGCATCGTGTATAAAATCTCGAACTGCTACTACATCATCTGTTTCTAAGAATGAGTTTTTATTGATTTGGGCATGAAAATTTGGCGTTTCTTTTAATTCAGGATATTCTTTAGATTGATTCAAATGTTTTTTTGAAAAACGTATCCCATCGTGGAAGTCTTTTAAAGCAACTCGACTGGGCATACCATCTTCATGAATTAGAATCATATTTTGAGCATGAGTTTCTAGTGCAATACCATGCGCATATAAAAAATGAATTACAGGTAAAATACTTGTTTCAAATAATTGGAGAAGCCAATTATCTATACCGTATTTAATCAACCAATCATTAATTAATGGTCTACCTTTTAAGTCAAGAGTTGTCAAAGCATTAAAAGGGATAGCATCTTCTTTATTTTCTAAAAATGAATGCAAACTCTCTCTCCAGATACAACTTAAAACACCATAGGTGGATGAAAGCATTTTTTCTGATAACAGAGGTGGATCATAACAAATTGCTAACGTCTCACCCAGCAAAACAACCCGAGTTTCTTTAAGTAGAAAATCATCTGCCAATACGATATCCTTAAGCCAATCAGAAATAGGAGCAGCATTTTGAACAGTATGAGGAGCTAGTATACGCCCTGTAGAAGTATTTACAATACTCATAGACAATTTCAGATAAGATTTTTTTGGTGATGTTATATTTGTTACTGTTCGAATAGATTGTTGTGATCGATAGCTTTCATTGGTATGGCCAAGTAATATAATATGTTTTTCTCTTAACTCTTTTAGATAGACTGTTGTAACTATATTCTTCCATTGCCAAGGATGTATAGG
>Ga0153999_1000665_pt1 | contig 14650 bp, 12 predicted proteins | sample TSNC083MetaG_FD_104675 | JGI IMG/M metagenome (GOLD analysis project Ga0153999, IMG submission 104675) | Attine ant fungus gardens microbial communities from North Carolina, USA - TSNC083 MetaG | ecosystem: Host-associated > Fungi > Mycelium > Unclassified | place: USA: North Carolina, Lumber... | reverse complement strand
GTAAAGAAGACACTGTGAAAGTGACTGAAAGGAAACTTGAACAGATGTCGCCCTTATGCCCCTGGGTGAAAGCGTTCGGCTGGAGAGGAAATCCGGCAGGCTTCAACCACATTGTTCGTCTTTGGCTTTGCTAATTTTAGTTCTGTCCCAGCCTCTTTGTTATAATATTCTCCAATTAGTTACTGAAAAGTACTTGAATTTCAGAGTGATAATCATAAAAGCTATTCTGGCTAGAATTAAATGATTTTGGGCAGGATTAACGCTATATAGTATCCTTTCTTATACTAACCTACTAATTTGTGCGTACTTATGAATATTCTTGTATCAATTTATAATAAGAAGAAAATGAGGTGAACTGGAATGCAAAAGTATCGAATCGATTCATCTAAAGGCTTAGAGTTTGGAATTTATACGCTTGGTGACCATATTCCTGATCCACATACAGGAAAGAGAATATCGGCCCAAGAGAGAGTTAATGAAATTATTGAATATGCGAAGCTTGCTGAACAAGCGGGGGTGGATTTCTTCAGTGTTGGAGAAAGCCATCAAGCGTATTTTACTACCCAGGCGCATACGGTTGTACTGTCTGCCATTGCCCAGGCAACAAAGAAAATGAAGATTGGTAGTTCATCCACGATTGTCAGTACCTCAGATCCAGTGCGAGTATATGAAGACTTTGCAACGATTGATCTCATTTCTAACGGACGAGCTGAAATTGTCGCTGGACGAGCATCAAGAGTCGGACTTTTTGAATTGCTTGGTTATGATTTCAATAATTATGAAGCATTGTTTGAAGAAAAATTCGATTTGCTAAGGAAAATCAATGAGGAAGAACGAGTCACATGGAAAGGACAATTACGCGCTCCTTTACAAGATGCTGAGATTCTACCGCGTCCAGTAGGGGGTTCAATGCCAATCTGGCGGGCAGTTGGTGGTACTCCAGAGAGTGCAATCAAAGCAGGACGTGCTGGCGTACCTATGTTCATGGCACATCTAGGCGGAGATGCATCAATTTTTCAACATACAATTGATGCATACCGGGAAACAGCGAGACAATCAGGCTTTGATACGGCAGAATTGCCAGTAGCAACAGCTGGATTTTTCTTCGCCGCGAATTCGACCCAACAAGCAATTAAAGAGCTATATCCCCATATTAATGAAGGTATGAAGAAGTCTAATGGAGGCGGTTTCCCAGAGAGACTATTCAACCAAGGAGCCCAGAAACAAAGTATCATCAATGTTGGAAGCCCGCAAGAAATTATTGAGAAGATTCTATATCAGCATGAATGCTTTGGACATCAGCGTTACATTGCTCAAATCGATTTCGGTGGCATGCCATTTGCGAAGGTACAGAAGAACCTAGAACTTATTGGAACAGAGATTTTGCCTGCGATTAAGAAATATACGGCAAAGAAGTAAGTGATGCATATATCAAGTATATTGATTGCTTGACCAATAGCTAAGTAGGCTGTTGGTCAGGCATCTTTAGTTGTAGAGGCTAATGAGGTTCAGTATAAGAATGTATTGAAAACAGGCTATTCTCTTAGAATATTATATTAAGTTATAATAAAGTACTTTTGTGGGGGTATAAGAATATATTGTATAATAGGAATATACTGTCTTATGGAGGTGAGCATAAAATGAATGGACATTTGAATGAAGTACCAACAACAAGTGACGATAGATTATTTGCCATGCTAATATATCTGATTAGTTTCTTTGCTCCAGTAGTTGGACCACTGATTATCTGGATATTAAAGCGAGGTGACTCTGCTTTTGTTGAATATCATGGTAAGGAATACTTTAACTTTTTAATTTCATACGCTATTTACGGGATTATTAGTTCGATTCTGATGCTTGTTATCATTGGTTTCGTCCTGATTGGGATACTTGCAATTATGACTTTTGTTTTCACTTTAATTGCATTGTTCAAATCATATAATGGTGAAATGTACAGGATACCACTTATTTTCAGATTCATTAAATAGTGCGTGTCAGCAGACTAGCTGATATATGGGAAAGGCGCTCAGTTGATGAGCGTCTTTTCGCAGTGGAAGTTTAGCCCGAATATGTTCTGAGCTTTTAGCTTATAGGAATAAAAACCGAGCCATTACATGGAATCATTCATTTGATTTCCTGTAATAGCTCGGTATTTTCATGCTGAAAATACTTTTGACTCTACTTTTAAGAGTTGAAGATGTCCTATTCGTTCAAGATTATGTACCACTTGTTATACATATGTACCGTTTGTTTTAATGCACTAAATGTAAGCGCTATATTTACTATAATTTCAAATATAAACAGACTTGCAGATCAAATCTTCTGCAATAGCAATGAATGAAGGGAGCTATTATGATGAATAAAAGACAAGCAGATGCAATTCAGAATGAACAATTAGACAATAAGAAAATGAAGAAGAAAAAGGGTTTTCAAATGCCTCATATTTACGTGATCTTGTTTGTATTCAGTGCCTTAGCTGCAATTTCTACTCATTTTATTCCATCGGGTGAATTCGAGCGTGTCCCTGGTCCGGAAGGAAGAACAACTATTGATCCGAATTCATTCCATCAGATTGAACAAACTCCGGTAGGGATTGCCGATTTTTTGACAGTCATTCCAAGAGGGCTGATTGATGCCGGTGAAGTTGTATTCTTTACATTCATAATTGGTGGCATGTTCATGGTCCTTAGAAGAACTGGAATTATTGAAGTAGCAGTGGATAAACTTGCACGTAAGTTCTCTAATAGGAGTATTATGCTTATCCCAGTGTTAACAACGGTTTTCGCTCTAATTGCAACGTTGATTGGTACAGCTGAGTTATCATTAGTTTATATTCCAGTCATTATGCCGCTTATTATAGCTCTTGGCTACGATTCAATTACTGCCGCGGCAATTGCTTTATGTGGAACAGTTGTTGGTTTTACTGCGGGTGTATTGAATCCGGTTAACACAGGTCTAGGGCAAAAGCTTTCTGGTTTACCTGTCTTTTCGGGTATTGGTTTGCGTTTTGTTGTTTTTATAATCACAGTGACGGCAGCAATATTATTCATAATGCGATATGCAAAAAAGGTAAAAAAAGATCCTTTGAAAAGCATTGTCTACGAAGAAGATACAGAGAAGAGAAATGATTATCAACATGTTGGTAAGACAGAAGCATTGTCTATGTCAAAACGTCAAAAATGGGCAGCTGTTGCTGCAGTCATATTCTTTGGTGTGCTTGTTTACGGTGTAATTTCCAAGGGATGGTTCATGGTGGAGATGGCGGGATTATTCATCATCATGGGTATTGTCGTGGGGATGATATCAGGTCTTAAAGTTGGAGAGATTTGTGAAGGGTTTAACCAAGGATTCCGCGATGTTCTGATGGGTGCTTTTATTGTAGGCTTGGCACGAGCGGTAGCAGTAGTTCTAGAAGATGGACATGTCATGGATACAATCGTTCATGGGCTTGGTTCACTAGTTGGGGACTTGCCGCCAACATTTGCGGCAGTCGGAATGTATTTTGTGCAAGTTGTTATTAATTTCGTCATCTCGTCAGGCAGTGGACAAGCACTCGTCACTATGCCGATCATGGCACCTCTGGCAGATATTGTTGGCGTTACAAGGCAGACAGCCGTACTTGCATACCAACTTGGTGATGGATTCACGCATATTTTCTATCCGACTAGTGGCTATTTCATGGCTGCACTTGCAATTGCAGGGGTAGCGTGGCAAAAGTGGATTCGCTTCTTCTTCCCATTATTTTTGATATGGGCGGGGATTTCAGTGGTAACTTTGGTGATAGCACAGCTGATTGGCTGGTCATAGGTAGGGATTTTGTTGGGGAGTAAAGCAGACAGACGTTGATGTTTGTCTGCTTTATTGTTTTTAAAGCCCAAGAACTTGTTTAAGTACTTTTGCATAAGAGCGGCTGACTGGCACTTTTGAGCCGTCTTTCAGTAGAAGAATATAGGCGCGATTAAACCAAGGTTCAACTTCTGCAATCATTTTAATATTAACAATGTAGCCACGATGCACTTGAATGAAATCTGCTCCGAGCTTCTCCATGATTTTATAAAGCAATGTATCCGTTTCATATTTAGAGCTCGCAGTCTTAATATAAGCTTGGCGATCTTCAGTTCCTACATAATAAATCTCGTCAGTTTGCAAAATGATCATTCTGTCCGCATCTTTGACTGTGATCGATTTTACTTCTTGTAGCGGAAGGTCATGCTCATGACTAGCAGATGCCTTGCTCACCTGCTTACATAATTTATCTACAGCTTTTAATAATCTGTTTTCGTTTATAGGCTTGACTAGATAATCTACAGCATCCAGATCAAAGGCATCCAATGCATATTGATCATAGGCAGTAGCAAAAACAATTAGCGGGGTTTTCTTCATATTATAGAATTGTTTAGCCAGTTCAATACCATTCCCCTTTGCTAATTCAATATCTAGGAAAACAGCATCAGGCTGTTTTTCATTGATTTCCCAGAGGGCTTCATGCATATGCTCAGCTTCTCCTATGATCTCTGCCTTTCCAGTTTCCGATAAAAGATAGATTAATTCCTGTCTAGCAAATTGCTCATCTTCCACGACGTATACCTTAAGCATGCTATTTCCTCCTTTCTTTATTTGAATGAAATTGGTAGCGTGATGCATACGCAAGTGCCTTGGTCAGGTATACTTTTTATTTCAAATGTTGCGTCCTGACTAAATAAAGCTGTAAGACGCTCCTTAATATTAAAAAGGGCGATCCCGCTGCCATCCTTTGAAGATTGAACAACTCGTTGCCCTAAATCTCCAATTCTATCTGTTGAGATGCCAACCCCATTGTCCTGCACCTTTAGCATGATTATTGTTTCACTTTTAAGCTTGATCTCAATTTTGATACGGCCCTTTTTTTCTAAGTCTTTTAATTCACCATGCCTAATTGCATTCTCAACAAGTGGCTGAATGATAAAAGGAGGGATTAGTACATTTGTTGTCTGAGGGTCCATATCAATTATCAATTCGAATTTATCTGGAAAGCGTGCTTGTTCCAAGGCAAGGTATGCGTGAACATTCTCCAACTCTTTTTCAATTGGAACGAGTCGATCTGCTATCCCAGAGAGATTATTACGTAAATAGGTGGACAGATGCAGTAATAGTTCTCTCGCAAGCATCGGATTCATTCTACACAGGGCAACGATTGTATTCAATGCGTTAAATAGGAAATGAGGTTGAATTTGAGCGTGCAATGCTTGCATTTCCGCATCTTGGAGTAACTGGTTATAGCGTTCAACTTCACCAAGCTCCAATTGACTTGAAAACAGTTTTCCAAGTCCTTCTGTAAGTTCTCGCTCAACGGATGTGATTTGTAAAGGACTCCTGTAGTAAAAAGTAAGTGTTCCAATTGTTCGATCCTTAACACGAAGCGGAATAATTATGGAAGCTTTTTCAACCGATCTTCGCGAGAACAATAGATTACGGTATGGTTGAATAACTTTTACAAGTCCGGTACGAAGGACTTGCTCGCGGGATGCAAGTTCGGTTTCTATGCTTGTTTTTTGAAGTATAGGGCTTCCTGTATGTGCTAGTTGGCGAATTCCACGTGTAATTGCGACGTGCTCCACCTGGGTAAGCTGTCTAATGATCTGAGCTCCTTTGCCAGCTGAAGATTCATTCAATCCTTTACGAAATAAGGAAAGGGTATGATCTGCTATAGACAGCGCTTTAGCAGTTTGATTAGCACGAGTTCTTTCTTCTTCTTGAACGACATTATAAAATATCATTGCACAGATCCAAATGCCCAAGCTATTGATCAATACAATTGGCAAGCCTGTATAACTAATCAAATGAAGAGCAGCAGAATGATTAGAAGCTAGAAGAGGGATAAGAAGGATCTGGAGTATTAAAATTAAACCACCGGATAAGAACATATACAGCGGACGAATTAATCCAATTTTCCTTAATCTGAGTCCAAACCATCCAGCAAGAGCGCCCCCAACAATGGAAGCGAGAAAACTGGCAATGCTAATAAAACCGCCCATCAATAAACGGTTACCCCCGGCAATGAGCGCCGAGCCAATTCCTACAATAGGCCCACCAAAAAAGCCACCGATAATAATTCCGATATTGCGTGTATCTGCAACTGCATTATTCATTTCTAACTGTGGATTCCATAAGTTTGAGATAATATGCGCTTCCGGTTCTACTACAATAGCAGTATAGTTACCAATAACACCAAAAACACCAAAAATTAAAACCAATGCGAGCATACCTTTAAAACCGACACGATGATAAATCATTTTTCTGAATATAGATAATCTGGTTATTAAAAAAGCAATTGTAATAATCAACGTCATTCGTGACAGCATCTGTGATAGTAAATCTAACATAGGACCAACTCATTTCCTGCTAATGTGGATGTAATCTGTCAACTCTATCGTAAGCGCTTTAATAACTAGTTGCAATGTAGAGGTTTATTAGGAAAGAGTTAATTTTTTAAAAAAAAGCCGTATTAATAGAATACCCTCCTTAATTATTTATTAAAGAGGGGTTGGTGAATAGGTCTCCTATTTATGGATTTTTTGCTTCATGCAAATATCTTAAGTATATGAGATTTAATAATTATTGAAAATGGGATTTTTTAGAGAGTAACAAATGAATAATTAAGAAAGGCGGGAGTTGGTGGAGGTTTTAAAAAAGATTGGGCTTCATCTAATTGGTCTATTTATATGTTATGTATGTATTAGTCTATTTTTAGAGGATGCAGGAGAACTTAAAGATTTGCTTGGTGACCAAAATGGTGGAACAAAAGTAGAGCTAGTGTGGGGAAAGACAGCGGAGCGGGAACTATTTGGCAAAATGACTTATTATGCAGTGCTTACAACTAATGCGCAGAAGTATATTACATTCGAAACGGAAGAGCGAGCTCTTGCAGAAGTATCCAAGGATGAATTTGAAGAATTAAAATTCGGAAGTGAAATTGAAGGGAAAGCGAATGGAATTGCTATCACAGCAGAAGACTTCCGTTCCCAATTGTATGTGAAGTTGGGCTTCATGGCTTTGTGGTTAATATTCCCGGTTTTTTATGTTGTTTATCAATTAATTCCACTCCTAGGATTGCTACAGTTGAATTGGTCGGAGCGAGTTGACGTATGGATTATGCGTATATTTTATGGTGTTTTCTATGGCGCTATCTGTCTCGGACTTCTGCTTGGCTACGTCTCAATGGGAAAGAGTGCAGTGAATTTAATTGAAACATATAGCGGCAAGCAGATAGAGAAAGAGGCAACAATTACAGATAGATATTATGATCGTAATTCAGGAAAATATAATAGTGATGATTATTATCTAGCTTTAGAATATAAGAATGAGAGTGGAGAGCAGTTCCATTTAACAAAACAAGTAACTCCAAGCGATTATCACAATAATGATGACTATATTACAATAGAATATCCCGAAGATAAGCCATACGCAATTCATATTCCTGGGCTGAACATTAGTGACCTATTTTTTCTAATGGGGACCAGTCTTTTACTTTACATAATTACAATTGTTTTGACAGTGTTGATGATATACGTCTTTATTTGTTTATGGCGTCATAAGAAGACAGGTTCTTATTATAAAAAGAAGGTAAGAACCTAAAGCACATGTCGGTATTAGATAGAAATACCTGCATGTGCTATTTGTAACCCTATTCCTTCAGCCCGTTCTGTTCCTTAGTATAAAGCAACCCTTTTTTGAAAAATAATGTTACTTCGGCACGCCGATAAGGATGGACTCCTTTGTAACGATAAGTAATTGTTTGATCAGGATCTTGGAGATTAATCTTACCGTAACTTTTACCTTCTCCCTCAAGGAACTCTGTTACTTCTGCATAGGTCATTCCGAATTCCAGCTTTTCATATTCATCTAGCGTGATTGTAGTCTCATCATCCAAATCATCTTCCCACACTCTCTCAACCACGCCTTTTTCAAATGTAACGGAGACAGACGAACCGAAGAGTATTGTAGGGAAATCATATGTAGCGTATTCACCTGAATCGGATAAACTATCAAGAATACCATCTGTACCTGCAATTTCAACAACTTCCTGATATGTCATACCTTTTTTGATCCGGTCAACCTTCTCTTTAGTCATCAGATGATTCTTCAGATATTCCATGTCACTTAACTTACTATCTGGGATTTTTGGTAGTTTTGTAATGAGAGCGAGCCCATAAGGTAAGCCTTCGGATGGCTCTTCGGCAGATTCTTTTATTTCTGAAGTACTTTCCGTTTCCAGATCCAAATTGATATCCAAAGCCCTATAGAAAATAATAAATGCAACTAATGCAAGTAGCCAGAACCATACTTTTTTATAAAAGGGTGAATTGTTTTGTTTGTTCATCGAGTGCACTCCCTTGGAAATATTGTATATTAAAGGTAGCAAGGGAAATGGTTGGGGTCAACCTATGATGAAACGTAAGGTGGGCAATTTGATCAATGGGAAATGTATAAAGCTCAATGATATGCTGGCTGCGAAAGCAAAACGTTCTAAGGTGCAGAAACACGTATTAAATGTGGTTAAAAAGAACTCGTAAAATTTTTATCCTAGTTTGAAATTAAAATTATCAATAGCACACAAAGGATGTATCTATCTGGTATTCCAATGAATATGGACTGATTCCGAAAGCATGTGGACCAACGACAATCAAAGTGCCAGGATCCGTATATAAATAAAGATAAAAAACGAATGCTGAGTAAAAGACGTGCGTCTTTTGGGATTAAGAGGAGTGTTTATAAGAAAGAAAAACTTAGCAGGTTTAGCTATGAACAAAAATGTATGAGAACTTCAGCTCATATTGATAAAGTGTTATTTCATATCAATCGTGCTATAATCAACTTATAAACACATACCATAAAAAAGCCACTCCATGCTGTAACATGAAGCGGCTTCAATAGACCAAACCCATCAAGCGGGGGCGGCATAGTTTAGGAAAGATAATCCCTCACAGGCCTGGTTAGAGCAAATGAGGGGTTATTTTTTGTTTTCGGACATGATGTGCGCAACAAGCATGCCGAATGAGATCATTAGCATTAATGCGTCTTTCATATCTATAAGCAACAGCTCCCTTCTCAAGGGAAGTACCTTTGGAAGATAATATGCGCCATCCTCATGTAGCCTAGTCTATTGATATTGGTAGTATAACATAAATAAGAACATTTGTTCTATTATAAAACAACCAGATACTAGATAAGTATCTGGTTGTTTATTGGAGAATTATTTTTCTAATCCCAAAGCCTTTTTCACTTCCTTAATCTGATCAATATGTCGTTTTTCATGGTACCCAACAAAAGGCAACCATTGCTTCAGATTGAGTTCACCAAAAATGGGATGCGGATAGGATCTAGCTGCTAATTCCTCATCGTCTGCATGCTCAGCGAGTTGGTTAAGCTGGGCATGTGTATAGGCAAGTTTCTGTTTTAATACATTTAGCGTTACGTAATCGTTTCCAGGTACTGCGAAGTCCGGTGCTTGGACTTTTTTTTCACGGTTTATGGTTAATTCTATCGGCTTGTCCGATGTTGTATTCTTGTCTTCAGAAGTTAGTTGTGCTGCTACTGTTTTCGTAATGCCGTCTTCCATCAGTATAAGGTGTTCCATGATTTGTCGGATGGACCACTGGTCACCTGCTGGCTTTTTGTTGATCTCTTCATCAGTTAACTTATCAACTTCTTTTAGTAGTTCTTCACGTGCCTGCTCGTTTATGTTCATTAGAACCTCCTGGATGTGTCTTATTTTCATTGTAGCATTTCAAACGTAGACAGTCGGGGCACAGCTCAACACGAATAACCTCTCACTGTACATAAGGGATTGTTTTTTGATTTCGGACATGACATACGCACTATCATGCCTATGAAATCATTTGTATGAGTTGATTCATAGGCAAACACCTCTACCTTAAAGAAAGAACTTTTAGAAGGGAATGTATGCTACTACTCATGCGAAGCCATTCTCTTAAGATAAGTATATATGTTCTATTTATTAAGAAACACCCAGATATCTATTGATTGGTATCTGGGTGTTTCTTATATCTTTTTAATTTGTAATACGATATTACTGCGCTGTATATCCACCATCAATTACAACGGCTTGTCCAGTAACGCCTTTTGCTTTATCACTTGCAAGGAAAATAGCGTAGTCTGCAATTTCCTGAACAGACATCAGGCGCTTTTGCGGAATTAATGGATAAAAGACCTCTTCAAATACTTTATCTACTGAAACGTTGCGTGTTTTTGCAATGTCTTTTACTTGGTTCTGAACGAGTGGTGTATCAATATAACCTGGGCAAAGAGCATTTACCGTAATGCCGTGTTCTGCACCTTCAAGGGCGGAGACTTTAGATAGGCCGATGAGCCCGTGCTTAGCACTGCAATATGCAGCTTTTCCTGCAAAACCAACGAGCCCGTTGATAGATGCCATATTAATGATGCGGCCAAATTTTTGCTTTTTCATAAGCGGGAATGCCAGTTTAGTTGCTTGAAATGGTGCGGTGAGCATAATTTTGACCATTTGCTCGAATTTGTCAGTTGGGAAATCTTCAATGTCTGCAACATGCTGGATTCCAGCGTTATTAATGAGAATGTCTAAATGGCCGAATGTATCCAATGCCTTTGAGAAGCTTTGTTCTACTTGCTGCTCGTTTGTGACATCGCAGACTACAGGAAGTGCTTCGTATCCATGAGAGCGCAAGTCTTCTGCAGCTTGCTGGACCGCTTTTTCATTTAAATCGGCCAAAACAATTTTGGCTCCTTCTTTCGCGAACTCTTTTGAGATTTCTAAACCAATCCCGCTTCCAGCTCCTGTGATTAGTGCTACTTTATCGGTTAATAATTTATTCATATCTGTTGCCTCCAATAGGTGATTTGCTTACTTAGAATGTATACCCATTTGTCTTTATTAGTAAAATGAATAAAAAGAATGTATTCTATTCATTAAAGTAATGATACGTAGGGAGATTATAAGATGGACTTTCGCCAACTGACTTATTTCATTGAAGTTGCTAAGTGTAACAGTTTCACCAAGGCGTCTGAAAAACTACACTTATCTCAGCCGACTTTAAGCAAAATGGTAAAGGGTTTAGAAGAAGAATTAATGGTTGATCTAATTGACCGCTCCACAAGACAAATTACTTTAACGGATGCTGGAGAAATTGTTTTTGAAGAAGGTCTGAAGATCATAGAGTCAATGGAAGATCTATCTACACACTTATATGATCTTATGAATTTGAAAAGGGGCAAGATGCAGATTGGTATTCCACCTCTAATTGGAGTATTATTCTTCCCGAAAATTATAAAGGGATTCCAGAAACTCTATCCTGATATTGAGATTAATTTGCTTGAAAGAGGTGGTAATAAGGTGATGGAGGAGGTAAGGGAGGGGCTATTGGATCTTGGTCTCGTTATTATGCCAGAAGATGATGAGGGCTTCGATTGTGTACCTTTTCTTCATGAGAAACTAAGGCTCTTCGTCCATGCTACGCATCGGTTGGCTAATCGAAAAACGGTTGAGATGCACGAATTACGAGATGAGCCTTTTATTCTTTTTAGTGAGGATTTCACACTACATGACAGAGTATTGCAGGAATGCATGAAAGCTGGATTTGATCCGAATGTTGCCTATGTAAGTTCCCAGTGGGATTTCATCAGTGAGATGATTGCGGAGAAGCTTGGGGTTACAATTTTCCCTGAAGCAATTGCGCGAAAAGTGGATGAGAAAATTGTGAAGTCAATTCCGATTGTCAACCCGTCGATACCTTGGAAGTTAGTTATTATTACAAAAAAAGGAAAATATATTTCCAGTGCTGCTCAAGCATTTATTCGGTTCATTTCTGAAGTACAAGTTGAGAATGATTAACTTATGAATACATGGCATAGATAGTATGATCTTTATGTATTTTACGAATGATTCTGACTAAAGTATTGTTAGTAGTGAGGACAGTTACTTCTAGGAGGATATTCATATGACTCAAGATCGTTATCAAAAAGGATTGGATAAGTTAATGGAATACACGTTAACAGGCAATGAGCAGATTTCTACACATCTTAAGATTGAAGAGGATTTGAAAGACATTGCCCCGGATGTGAGCAAGTTTATTATTGAATTTGGTTATGGTGATATCTATACAAGACCAGGCTTGACGAATCAGCAGCGTGCGCTTGTGACGATATCATCACTGATTACTCAAGGTACCGAGCCGCAGCTCGAGCTTCATATCAATACAGGGTTAACTTCGGGTTTAACTGCAAAAGAGATTGTAGAAACAATCGTCCAGTTGGTGCCTTATACTGGATTCCCGCGCGTACTAAATGCGCTTGAGGTTGCTAAGAAGGTTTTTGCAGAAAGAAATGTGAAGGTTGAGCAAGCAGAATAAAGTAAAGTGCAATCAAGGGGATTTCATCGTCCCCTCTTGATTGTTAGTTGAACAATTTGGCTTTTATAATTTGTTTGTTTCACTCAACTTCTTGAATTTGAGATGATACTGCCCTCGAATTTGCGAGGAATGATTTTTTATAATATAAAAAGCCAATAAGCTGGCAATAAGGTACCATAATGGAGTTCAACAGCTAATTATTGATGTAGCATCAAATTGCGGTTGGTGCCAAGCGATTGGATATTAAGCAATATATCACTTTAGTTCATATAGGAATTGCGATAGGGCATAGAGTAGTGGCAATGAACCGATACATAATATAGTAGTGAGCAATGTCCCGAGGGAAGCTGACAAAGTATCACCGCCGAATTTCTGAGCGTAGAGTGATGTCGTCGGAGCTGCGGGCATACCTGTTACGAGGACAGCGATAACAAGCAATGTGAACGGAATGGGCAGAGCAATGAATGGTAGAAGACAGATTGGAATGAGGATGAGTCTTGCAAATGCAGCTTTCCATAGGAGACGGTTTTTAAGCAATTGCGGTAAGTCTTTTACTTTGACGTTGGCTACAAGACTTCCGATAACGATCATGGATAGAGGGATGGTTGTTTTACCAATGGACTCGAATCCAGAAGCGATGAAAACTGGCCAAGTGAGAGGTGTGATGAAAATAATGAAGCCGATCAGCGTTGATACTATCCCTGGATTGAACCAAATTTTTCTCCATGGGATGCCTTGCGCGTTTCTTGTGAAAAGATAAATGCCATATGCCCATATATGAATAAGATAACAGACATTGAACATCGTCAAATAGATTACGCCTTGTTCTTGAAAAAGCATATAGCTAACAGCATAGCCAATAAATCCCTGATTGCCAAAAATAATTAGGCTTTCATATACCACTCCTTTATTCCCTTGAAGTCCAGACTTTCTCCGCATCATGATACCAATGAGACTTGCAATTACGATGATATAAATAGACATAGCGGCGAGCCACACGAATTCCTCGATTGCAGTTATTGAAAAGGGAATATCCAATGTATATAAAATTAAGGATGGAAGCGTGATATACAAAATAAGCTGGGTAAGGACTTGATTCGTTTCTTTGCCAAGTATTCCTTTTTTTCTTCCAAAGAAACCGGCTAGCCCAATGAGATATAACACAATCATTTCTTGGACAAAGTTCCCTAGATCCATGGAATTTCTCCTTTTTTATAATGTATGAATAGGTGTGTATTAGGGTGTAAAAAAACAGCCTGAGCTTAGCGCTCAGACTGTAGGGGGCATGTAGATGCCTTTTTTCTTCGGACTGTGGCGAAAATATAACCGATTACGCCGAATAGGATAGCTGGAATAATCCATCCTAGACCTTCTTCGTACAATGGTAAATAATTTAATATTTGCACAACAGGGTTAATGATAATACTGAACTCCTTCAACATATCAAAGAAACCGATGCATCCAGCTGCGAACAATGCGAATATATATACTTCAGAATAGCTTTTGAACCATTTATCAAAGAATCGTCCGGCAATTAGGACGATAGCTAGTGGATAAATTCCAACTAAAATAGGAAGTGTAACAGATACTAGTTGATCCAAACCAATGTTTGCAATGATTGCAGTAAAGGCAGTTATGCTAAGTACTGCGGTTTTATACGTAACTCGTGTAAAAATCTGAGAGAAATAAACTGCTGTCGCTGACGTCAGTCCAATCGCTGTTGTCAGACAAGCAAGTGTTACAGCGACGCCGAGTAATATTTGTCCAAACGGACCCATTAAGTGATATGTGAGCTGCGTTAGAATTAAGCCTCCATTCACAGCATCCGGAGCAATTCCGCGACTTGTCGTACCAATCCAAGCAAGAGCTACATAGACAAGGCAAAGGCCAATTACAGAGATGATTCCTGCTTTCATCGTGATTTTCGTAACGGCCTTTTGGTCGGAAATACCTTTTAACTTAATCGCATTAATGATGATAATTGCGAATACAAGAGAACCGATGGCATCCATTGTCAAATAGCCTTCAATAAAGCCACTTGAAAATGGCGTGTGATTGTAAGGAACCTGTGGAGCTTCAGCATGTCCCGCTGGATTGATGATAACCATAATTACAATAAATGCGACAATACCAAGCAGTACGGGTGTTAATATGTTTCCGAACCAGTCAGTAATTTTACTTGGTCTTAGTGATAACCATGCAGTAATCGCGAAGAAAACGATTGAAAAGATGGCGAGTGATGGAGCTAGGTATGTTTCTGAAAT
>Ga0153999_1000664_pt1 | contig 14697 bp, 12 predicted proteins | sample TSNC083MetaG_FD_104675 | JGI IMG/M metagenome (GOLD analysis project Ga0153999, IMG submission 104675) | Attine ant fungus gardens microbial communities from North Carolina, USA - TSNC083 MetaG | ecosystem: Host-associated > Fungi > Mycelium > Unclassified | place: USA: North Carolina, Lumber... | reverse complement strand
CTCTCTAAAATTAAAATAAGCCGAATTCAAGATTACTCCTGAATCGGCTTTTCGCGTAATAGAAAATAGACAGGCTGTATGCCCTTTACTACTTCCCTCCGCTGGTATAAGCCAGATCAGGTACATAAGAGTTGGATTTATTACAAAATCCTCTCAGCCTTACAAAAGCAGGCACCCCTAGTAGTTGCTAGAAAAATTAATTAATTTCAAGCCTAGCATAACATAGGTGTTAGTCAAAGTCATCTTAAGCAGAAAGTATATATAATGGTAGGAACACTTGTTCTTTATATTATGGCTTGATACTATTGAATGGTATCGCCGTGTATTCTTTAACCACTATGAAATGATGTGCTAGAATTATAATATAAAAAGAGTAAAACTTCCGAGAGGGGCGAGTCTATGAAATTTTTCCATACTGCTGACTGGCATTTGGGCAAACTTGTCCAAGGTGTCTATATGACTGAGGACCAAAGATATATATTGAATGAATTCATGAAGGCTGTTGAGGAAGAGCGACCGGATGCTGTTGTAATCGCGGGAGATTTATATGACCGTGCTGTGCCGCCGACTGAAGCTGTGCAATTATTGAATGAAACGCTGAGTGAGCTCGTGCTCGAATTGAAGATACCTGTCATCGCAGTTGCAGGGAATCATGACAGTCCAAGCAGGCTTCATTTCGGCAGTACAATTATGGAGCAGAACGGTTATCATATTGCAGGTCAATTCGAGAAAAATAGAAAGCCCGTTGTTCTTCAAGATGAATTTGGTGAAGTTCATTTTCATCTCGTTCCTTATTGTGATCCAAGTGTCGTGCGAACAATTTTTGATGATGAATCGGTGCGCTCACATGATAATGCGATGGAGAAGATCACAAAAGAATTAGAAGGAATGATGGATTCTCATGCGCGCCATGTATTCGTAGGGCATGCATTTGTAACGCCTTATGGTGAACAGGAACCGAATACGAGTGAATCTGAACGACCACTATCAATTGGTGGAGCGGAATATGTTAACGCGCATCATTATGCGGCATTTCATTATACAGCCCTTGGACATTTACACCAGGCGCACCCAGTTCTTAATGAGACAGTGCGTTATTCTGGTTCTATCCTTAAGTATTCGTCTTCTGAAGCTACTCATAAAAAAGGATATCTCGTTGTCGATCTTGATGCTGAGGGGAATGCCCAGGTTGAGAAAAGATTGCTCGAACCAAGAAGAGATTTGCGAATTGTTGAAGCGACGATGGAAGAACTTCTAACTCATGCAAAGAGCGAGGATTATGTATTTATAAGGTTGCTTGATGAATCACCTGTGCTATCACCAATGGAGCGGGTTCGTTCCGTTTATCCAAATACGATGCATGTGGAACGTGTTCAGACGATCCCTTCTGGGCAAAAGGATAATAAGAATTTGAAAAAACGCAGCCAAATGAGCGATCTCGAACGTTTTGAAGCATTTTATAAAGAGGTGAAAGGTAGTGAACCTTCAGAGGACACGGCCGATATTTTTAAAGAAGTACTTGATGAATGGCTGAGAGAAGAGAATGAAACGAATACGCAGTCAGTTAAATAGATACATTTATTGAACTAGAAAAGGAGGTCATGAAATGAAACCGATTTATTTGAAGCTAACTGCTTTTGGACCTTATAAAAATACAGAGATAATTGATTTCAGAGAGCTAAAGAATCAGAAACTATACGTGATTTCGGGTAATACAGGTGCTGGGAAAACGACAATCTTTGATGGGATTTGTTTCGCTCTATTTGGTAGTGCAAGTGGTTCAGACAGAGGAGAGAGCAAATTTCTTCGCAGTGATTTTGCAGATGATGATACGCGCACTTCAGCGGAACTCCTTTTTGAATTGGACGGGAAGCAGTATAGAATTTTACGCCAGATTGGACACGTCAAGCAAGGTAATAAATCCAAGACTGGTGAACGTTATGAATTTTTCGAGGTAGTAGGAGATAAGGAGATTCCTGCTGTAGACCGCCAGATGGTATCGGAAATTGATAAAAAGATAGAAGCATTAATTGGCCTATCCCAAGATCAATTTAAGCAAATCGTCATGTTGCCACAGGGCGAATTCAGGAAGTTGCTTACATCGGAGACATCTAATAAGGAAGCTATACTAAGAAGGCTTTTTAAAACGGAAAAATATAATGAGCTTAATCAAATTATCCATAAAAAGAAACAAAAAGCGGATGAGGCGTATGTAAAAGTACAGCAAGAGCGGGACCATTATATACATATGATAAAAGGATCTCTGCCTCAAAGGGAAGGTTCAGAGCTGGTACAAGCTTTGGCAGAAGAATATGTAAATACAGGACAAATCATATCTGGCTTAGAGGCAGAAATTGATCATTATCGTGAGCAAATTTCCGTTGATACGAAAGCATATGAAAAAGCTTTTGCCCAGCATGGAACAAAGCAAAAAGCCTTGTATCGAGCAGAACAGTTGAATAATAAGTTCAAGGAATCTGCAGAAAAACGTACTGTTCTGGAGCAGTTACAAGACCAATCAGAGTTTTACAAAGCATTGGAGGCAACACTCGTAGCAGCTGAGAAAGCTGCAGATATTGAGTGGCAAGAGAAACAAGCACTCCAATTAAAACAAGAACTTGCAGAGAAGGCAAAGCAATCTGATAAAGCTGATCAAGCTTTTCAGTTGGCAAACGAACAATGTGTACAAGCGGAAGAGCAAGCTTTAAAAGAAGATCAGAAAGCGGATGAGCGCAACGCGGTCCGAAGAAGTCTTGAGCAACTCCAGCAATATTTGCCTGCTGTAAAAGAACTCGATAGCTACTCAAACAAAGCGAAGAACGCTAAGAAGCAAGAAGATGACATGGTTAGAATGCTTGTTCAAGAAAAGCATAAGCTCAAGGAAGCTTCACTGCAACTGACGCGTTTGCAGGCAGAGGTTAAAGAACTAGATTTAATAGCGGGTACTAGGCATGAAAAATATGAACAGTTAATGACTATGAAGCGGCATGTCGATTTACTTCAAGATTATTTGCAGACAGAGCAACAGCAAAAAGCGCTTGAACTAGAAATGAAAAATGAAAAGAATCGTTATGAATTCGCAAAATCTGCCTATGAGAATGTGGAAAATGCTTGGTTAGGCAGCCAAGCTAGTATGCTGGCCGCCCATTTACACGATGGTGAAGCATGCCCTGTATGTGGAAGCGAGGAACATCCAAAGATTGCAGTCCATTCAGATGAGCAAGTAAGCAAGGAAGTGCTTGAACAGTCGAAGCAACAATTAGGTCAGAATGAAACAGCTTATCGGACCATTAAGGTAAAAGTAGAACAACTTGAGGCCCGTTTAAAAGAGCTAACAGTCAATTTGCGTAAAGAAGGTTTGGAAGCTGAGCAAGCTCAAAAGATATGTGAACAAATGATTGCTGAGGGAGGCAAGCTGAAAGGAGAATACAAGCAAATTAAGGCTAAGTGTGAGCAGCTTGATCAGCAGAAGCAAGTGCTTGAGAAAGCTCTTGGGAATCATAAAAAACAGGAGTTTACATGTGCTGAACTAGAACGTAAGTGTTATGAGCAGAAGGCGGCTTCTGAAAGAGCCCAAGCCATTTATGAAGCAGAGCTGAAGCGAATTCCAGAAGAGTCTCGGGATCTAGCAAGCTTACAGCAACGGATTATTGAAACAGAGAAGATGAGTCAGCAACTTGAACAGGCGTACGAGTTTGCACGCAAACAATTAGAAGTTGCTAAAACAAATTTTGCAAAACAATCTTCAGAAAAGAAAAATGCTGAAAAGAATGTTAAAGAAGCAGTTGAGAAGTCTAACCAGGCTGAAAAGCAATTCACAGCATCATTAAAAGAAAAAGGGTTCGAATCCGAAGCTGAGTTTAGTAACGCCAAATTACCTTCTAGTGAGCGAGAAAAACAAAAAGCAAGACTTAAAGAGTACCATCAAAAAATTGATGTCTTCTCTGCTCAAGTCGTAGAGTTGGAAAAGGAACTCGAAGGTAAGGAACCACAACAATTAGAATTGATGCAAGAGGAACTAATAGCATTAAAGCAAGCATATGAATCGGCTTTAAAGAAACTTAATATATCGAGATCGGCAATGGATTCATCTGAGCAATTCAAACAGCAAATCACAAGCTCAAGCCAAAAGGCAATGATACAAGAAAAGAAGTCTGCCGCAATGGCAGACCTTTATGATGTTATTCGTGGGCAGAACAGTAAGAAAATTTCACTGGAACGATATTTGCAGATTGAATATTTGGAACAGATTATCGAAGCTGCGAATGAGAGATTGAAGGAGCTTTCCAGCGGACAATTCTATTTAATGCGCAGTGATCGTCAAGAGTCTCATGGGAAGCAAAGCGGTCTTGGTCTAGATGTTCATGATGCTTATACAGGTCAAACTAGGGATGTAAAAACATTATCTGGTGGAGAGAAGTTCAACGCCTCACTATGTCTAGCGCTTGGAATGTCTGATGTTATTCAAAGCTTCCAAGGGAATGTCTCAATTGATACGATGTTTATAGACGAAGGGTTCGGGTCATTAGATGAAGAATCACTTCATAAAGCGATTGATGCACTAATCGACCTTCAGAAATCTGGGCGAACAATTGGCGTCATTTCGCATGTTCAAGAACTCAAGGCAATTTTCCCAGCTATATTAGAAGTTAAGAAGACTAAGGAAGGCTACAGCACAACGAAATTTGTACTAAAATAAGCATATTCAAGAGCAAGGAAGTGGTAGTAACCACTTACCTTGCTCTTTTTTATATCTAGTATTATGCATACCTGCCAAATAAATTGTCGAATAACTTTAAAAAATATATTGCAATTCAGATTGTTTTATAAATATAATTGATAACGATAATCAATGAGAATAGGGGAGTGAATCTATTGAACAAAACAATTAAACTTGTATCTGTATTAACACTGTCTGGGGCTATGTTATTTGGCTGTTCAGATTCAAATATAGAAGAAGGAAAGACAAAAGAGGTAAAAACATCTGATTCCGGAGTGCTTTCGCAAAATGAAATTGATCAAATTACTTCTAAATACCGTGATTTTGCAATTAATGAACTAGATCAATTTGTTGAGAAAACAACGGCTTTCACCGATGCAGTAGAAGCAGGTGATCTAGAAAAGGCGAAGAAACTTTATGCTCCAGCACGTATGCATTATGAACGTTCAGAACCGATTGCGGAGTCTTTCGCTGATCTTGATCCGAAAATTGACGCGCGTGAAGGGGATGTACCGGAAAAGGAATGGACAGGTTACCACCGGATTGAGAAGGGTCTCTGGGTAGATAACACGACAAAAGGCTGTGAGAAGTATGCGGAACAGTTGAATAAAGATGTTCATGTATTACGCGGAAAAGTCGAAACAGTCGATATTACTCCCGATATTCTCGTTACAGGAGCAGTTGATTTGTTGAATGAAGTGTCAACTTCCAAAATCACTGGTGAAGAAGATCGTTATTCACATACAGATTTGTATGACTTTGTAGCTAATGTTGACGGAGCAAATGAAATTTTCAAATTATTTAAAGCAGGCATCGAGAAGAAAGACGAGAAACTTTCAAGCACAATTCAGAAACGATTTGATAGCTTGTATGCACTTCTAGATCAATATAAAGATGGAGATGGCTATATTTCTTATACGAAGTTGAAAAAGGATGAAGTACAGGAATTGAGTCGTGCTGTAAATGAATTGGCAGAGCCATTGTCACAAATCGGTATCGCTTTGGAGGGATAACATTATGGAAAAGGACAATCAGGATCAGAAATCAAACTTTGACAAAACGTATTCCCGCAGAACCATCTTAAAATCTGCGGGTGTTGGTGGAATCGGTATCCTGATTGGAGCAAGTGGACTAGGCGGCGTAATAGCGGCGAAAGATTCATCACGAACATTGTTTGCAAAAGATGAAAACAATAAGAATACCGTTTCCTTTTATGGAAAGCATCAGGCTGGTGTTGCAACGAAGAAACCTGAATTTCTTTATTTTGCTTCTCTTGATGTGAAAACGAATAGCAGAGCTGAACTGGTCGATCTATTTAAAGACTGGACGAAGGCTGCAGCTGCTATGACTGCTGGAAAGTTGATAGGTGAAGAACAAAAAAATGGCTATGTTCCACCTGTAGATACGGGAGAAGCAGCGGATCTGGATCCTGCTAATCTCACTATTACATTCGGTGTTGGCCCGACGTTATTTAGAAAAAACGGAAATAATCGTTTTGGACTAGCTAACAAGCAGCCGAAGGAACTAAAAGTGCTCCCAGCATTTTCGCTCGATGCGCTTGATGATGAATGGTCTGATGGAGATTTATGCATCCAAGTATGCAGTAATGATGCGCAAGTTAATTTCCATGCAATTCGTAATCTTGTTCGTATTGCAAGAGGGAAGGCAGTACTTAAATGGGGACAGGAAGGTTTCCAAGGAAAAGAAAATTCAAAAAAGAAAAAAGAAACACCACGTAATCTTTTTGGATTTAAAGACGAAACAGTCAATCTAAATCCTGAACAGAAGAAGCACTTTAACAATGAGGTATGGGTACAAAAAGGTGATGGTCCGAATTGGCTCGCGGATGGTAGTTATTTAGTTGTTCGAAAAGTGCAAATGCATATTGAAGTTTGGGATAGAACGTCACTTAATGAGCAGGAGAATACGTTTGGCAGGCATCGGCTATCTGGAGCACCTCTTGGGAAGCAGAAGGAACACGATTCGATGGAGCTTGATCGTAAAGATGAAGCAGGCAACCCAATCGTTGCAAAAGCGTCACATGTTCGTAGAGCACACGGCAATGGCAAGGAGGAATTATTCCGCCGCTCCTATTCTTATTCCAATGGAATGTCTATTCAAACGGGCACATTCGATGCAGGGCTGTTTTTCATGTGCTATCAGCGTTTTCCAAGTAAGCAGTTCATCCCTGTACAAAAGCGTCTGGCGAAATCAGATAAATTAAATGAATACATTACTCATAAAGGTAGCGCGATTTTTGCATGTCTGCCAGGAGTTGAAAAGGGTGGCTGGATTGGTGAAACACTATTCAGCTGATACAAGGAGGATGACATCGTGAAAAAAAGTATAGTTAGTTTCTGTCTCCTGCTGATCTTTCTGTTTAGTGGAACCGATTCAATAAGTGCAAAGCAAAATAGCCAGTCATCACTTGAAGATGCCTATGCTATACTCGGCAAGATGTCGATTGAGCTGAAACAGGGGAATCAGCAAGGGATAAAGAAATCATCAGGTGAGTTCGCCTTGTTTGCGAAAGAGTTACCTGCAAATGAAAAATATATTAGTGAAATAAAAGAAATAAAGAACCAGGCGCAGAAACTTCAAAAACAGGCAAATGCAGAAAGAATGGATGTAAAACAACTACAGCTAACTTTAGCAAATTCAGCCCGTGCAATCCGAGCATATGATGAAGTGTTACATCCTATTGATAAGTCAAAGGAAAGAGCTAAGCTAAAGGTTCTGTTGCCAATTACTGAGAAGTTGGACAAGGCAATTAAAGCAAAAGATATAGTGAATGCGAAGTCTGCTTATAATGAATTGAATCAGTCATGGACAGCTAATGAAACGGTAGTCCGTAATCAAAGTGTAGCGACTTATGGTTTGATTGAGACAAATCTAGCTTTCATGCGAATCGGTTTTGAAAAAGATCCAGTGGACCTCGGACAGATTGAAACAGGAAGTGACGGGTTTACAGAAGCTGTAGAAGATTTTATTACAGGAAAAGAACAGACTTCAAAAAAAACGTCCTATGAACTGACGGATGTTGTCAATTTGCTTGAAAAGTCAAGAACTGCTGTAAAGGACAAGCAAACTGATCAGGCAGTGGAACCACTCCAAGAGATCATTCAAATTTGGCCAACGGTAGAAGGGGAAGTACGAATTAAAGATGCTAAGCTATACAATGATGTAGAAAATAAAATCCCATCTGCAATTGGTAAGCTAGAATCTAAGAACCCTGACTATGAGCAAGCAGATAAGATCATCAATGATTTACGCAACAGGTTGAAAATATTGACAACAAGCACTTCCTATACGTTTGTCGATGCGATGCTCATCTTGTTGCGTGAGGGCATTGAAGCAATTCTGATTGTAGCGGGTCTTGCTGCATTCTTGAAAAGGGCGAATAAAGGTGAAGGTCAGAAATGGGTATGGAGCGGCGCATTTGCAGGAATAGTTGCAAGTCTCCTTCTTGCAGTCGTCATGGTCGTGTTCTTCGCTAACACAGGAGGGGCACAGAATCGAGAGTTAATTGAAGGCATTATTGGTCTTGCAGCAGTAATTATGATGCTATCAATTGGAGCTTGGCTCCATAAGCGATCTAATATATTGAACTGGAACGCTTATTTTGAGAAAAATATGGGGAAAGCAATTGCGACAGGCAGTTTGTTCTCGATGGCAAGCCTTAGTTTCTTAGCTATATTCCGTGAAGGTGCGGAAACAGTTATCTTCTATATTGGCATGGCGCCAGCTATTGAAATGAGCCAGCTTGTATTAGGTATAGGACTTGCGCTTGTCATTTTAATTGTACTTGGCTTTGCGATGATTCGTTATAGCTCAAGAATTCCGCTCCGGCCATTCTTTGCAGCAGCAGCTTGGCTGATTTATATTCTGGCATTTAAAATGATTGGTGCAAGCATTCACGCACTTCAAGTGGCACATATTATGCCAGTGCATGTCTTTGATATTGTTCCATTCGTTCAGTGGTTGGGTATATATCCAACATTGGAAACCCTCCTACCACAAATATTGCTTATAGTATTGATTTTGCTAACAAGCTTGTACATTAAACATAATGCAAAAGCTGCAAAGGCATAGAAAAAGCTGTTCTCCGAAAATGGGGAACAGCTTTTTCCAACTAAATAACCGCGTGTCTAATTGCTACAAGCGGTCGTTTTTTAACTTATTGCGCAGCTCAACTTGCTTGAACATGCAGAATTTAATAATATCAGCTCTTTCTGGCTCTTTCATTTCTTTAAATTCCAGTGCAACTCGGTAAACATCCCACTCTGTTTTGACAATGCTGATTATTCTCGCTTTAAAAGGGACATCAGATTGAAGATTAGGTGTTTTCAAATGCAGGACACCACTTATAATCTCTCCAGTATCCACGATCTTCTTGGGATGTAAGAAGGCAGCACCGCCACCGCTAATATTATGAGTGTAAATTTCAATTGTTTCTGAATTCTCACCAGGCTTGGACATGCTAGGCAACTGTAATTTGAGCGGTACACCAATCTTCACTCTGAAGAACCTTCTTCTTTGTGCTTTCTCTATTTTATCAGGTGTCGGCTTCTCTACATAAAACTGTCCGTCTGTTTGGATATAGATCTTCGATTTAAAAGTAAAAAGTGCTTGTTCCTCAATGTCGAAAAAGAATACGACGACAGGGTCTCCCTTGGCAATGTTCATAAGCATATTTCGACTATCTTGAGGTCTTTCGATAAATAAATCTCCTTGCTTTTCACCAGTGAATTGCGTGTAGAATATGTTTTTGTCTGCTGTTTGAATTTCAAAAGATTGACCTTCCCAAAATGCAGAGGGTATGATTTGTTTGGCCATTTGTGCACCTTCTTTGTTCTTAATATTTGCAATGCAAGAGCACTGCTAAAATACTGCATTGCAGCATAAATAGTTAAATTGTAGGGCTGTTTCAATTATATCTTATTACGTTTTGAGTAAAAAGTATAGATGAAAAGACTTATATCTTAAATTAAGTAGTAAAAAAGCAGCATATTGAAGCAAACAACATAATATATGGTTTATTCTGTAAACTAATATTCTTCACAGTAAGCAAAACTCAATTATTTAAGCATATGTGCCTTAAACGGGAAGAGAAGACACTATGGTATGAAGATTCATACCAAAATTGTCCGTTAATGCTCCCATATACATGTGATTCTTGGGAAGAGGAGAGTTGATATCAATCTTAAATATTTAATACAAGCTATATCGACATCCTTAAGAAAATCATTGTCTCTTCATATGAGAATATATTTGCTGTTGAATTTTTTTAGCTGTTCAGACATATATTTTTCATAGACTCTTTCAACCTTAAAATCAATCGTTGTGTGCGGGGAATTCTATAAAACAAAAGCTTCTAGCTGAAAACCTTGGAAATGAAATATTTCTGTTTTCACATCGTGCATGTAACGTTGTGGCAGTAGCATAGAAGTTTGATAGTAAGGGGGGAAAGTAATACTTACTACATTGGTGGCTGTTTTTGGTGCTATGGTTACAAACTTTGATGAGTATCAAAACCGTAGTTGTAATGGACAAGTTTATCTGAAGTGACTATTTGTGGATTTCTTATGACTGCTGTTAAATTAAGATTCTTTTATTTTATAGTTATAACTTAGGGATTTATAACTGAGAAGTTTTCTGACGAAGTTAAAAAAGCGCTTACATGCGTAGTTAACTAAGCTATAATGAAAAGTAAATAGAATTTACATGGGGTGAATGACTTGGGTAAATATAAAGAAAACAAACAACGAGCCAAAGCCATCAATGATTTGGAAGAAACGGGTCGCCTGTTACTAATAGGTTCAGATCGTCATCGTAAAATGGACGACGAAGTAAAAGTACAACAGTTTATAAAAAATGCTAAAGAAGCAAAAACTTATTTAGTATCCGTAATGGAAGAAGAACATTATGGAAAAAGAGATGATACGCTTGCAAGCGTAAAAAATTTCCAAGTGAAAGATCTTGATGATTGTCATGCTTTGGGCGAGAAAATACTTACAATACATAAAGAAATTAAAAAGCATGCTGGTATCAATGGTTTGTTTTATCCGTTTTTCCCTGCGAGCACATCTCGATTGTCAATTGCGAGTCTGGATCTGTTAATTGGCTTTGCAGTAGCCGCTTTACTCTTCTTCTTATTGTAGTATTTTGCCCTGCTGCCTGAACAGTTGTTTCATTTATCTCATATTCTATGAGAGATCATGAAAATCTGATAATATGGGGTGAATGAAATGTTCGAGGATTTTTTCATTTCCAAGTGGGCATTGATCGGAGCGGGGTTTGCACTGGCAGGTACTCTTTTGTCGCTGGTCTCTGGCGTGATTGTTATCGTCCTAGCATACCGTGATTATCAGACGAAAACGCCTGCAATTATCTAAGGCTCTATTAATTAAGCTGGCGCTCCTCTTTGAGCGTTTTTACATAGTGAAAAAGCCGGTGGACGATCCACCGGCTTTTCGTGATTCCTTAATTGATTAGTAAACGTATGCCGCACCAACGATAATCAACAAAATAAACAATACAACAAGTAATGCGAAACCTCCGCCGTATCCTCCAGTTGATTCACTCATAAACACAACACCTCCTAGTCGTTTGCTAACAATATATGTATCAGCTTTCAATTTGTCATGGTCATTTGCCTAGATGATGAAATTAGCATTTTTACTTAATGAATGTGGGAAGAGTAATTACTGTAAGCAGGCGAATTTTCTATACATATATCATTTGTCTACGTAAGATGTCTTATCGCTTACATTAGTCTGGGGGTGAGACAGAGATGAGTTCGAATTATTATAATATGTGTCGCGGACATATGGGTAAATCGGTTGTTATTACAGAAAGATGTGGCCGAGTTCACAGAGGTGTAGTAGATCGTGTGGACCGCAATTACGTATATTTGCGCCCAATGAACAGAGGTCGAGGAATTGGCGGCTTCGGTTTTGGCTATTATAGTTATGGCTACGGCGGCGGATATGGTGGTGGTTATGGTTATGGAAATGGAGCAAGAATTGCACTTGGAGCCATTGCGGGGTTTGCCCTTGCTACAGCGTTCTTTTGGTAATAAAAAAGCTTGATTCCTTTGAAGGAATCAAGCTTTTTTATTATCTACTAATAATAATGAAAATGGAGTAACACATTTTTAAGTTATGAATAGATGAGCAGGTGAATCCAATAATTTATTTGTAGTTAAATTGTTTTGTTTCATATAATTTTTAACAAGATCATAGCCGCAACAGTAACCTGCCATCTCTGGGAATTGTTTATGTCCATGGAGTAATAGATGATGTTTTGGGTCGGACTTTTTTAGGCTGAGATTTGGTTGAATGAACTGAGTCCATATTTTTGTTAATTCTTCCTCTGGATAGAGTGAGGTCCAATATGCCGTCTTGTTGCTACCATATTGTTCACGAACTGCATTCTCTGCAAGGCCTTCCATAATGATTGAGTCAAGCAGTGTGAAGGTTGCTTCAGGTTTTGACAATCGATTTAATCGAACAGTGTGATGGTATTCATGTGTAAGTAGTGTACGCAGATCATCAGGTTCATTAAATTCGCTTACAAAAAGAATAAGTTTATCCTTGAAGGCAATGCCGCTTCTGCCTTTTAGCTTTTCTCTCATAACTGTATTATTTGCATCCGATAGGAAAATAAAAATCGGGATATCTGGTCCATTCCATTTATCTTTCAGCTTGCATGCTTCCATCTCTAATCCTTGCCAAATATTCTTTTTACGCATTTTGAGAATGCGATTACTATGATCCTTGCTTTTCTTAGGTTTATGATACATGCCATGCCTGAATAAATGTTGATGTATCGCATCAAAGGGATATGGTTCGAAAAATGGTTCTAGCTTTTTGCACAGAATAAGTGGATTCTCTTCTTCTAACATCCATTCGTCTGTTCTTTCAATTTTCATGGTATTCCTACTTCCTGATTGGGATTCTAAATAAATTTGCCATAGGCCTAACCGTTGTGAAGGCAGTTGAATATGATATATCAAATGCAATTTCAGGGAGGGTTGTGAATGTTTCCTGATAGAAGGCCTACTCGTCCAATGGGTATGGGTATAAGGCCGCCTAGGCAGCAAAATGGTAATGGGCGTCATCCATCACGAAGGATGCCAGAACCCCGAGGGGGAATGGCAAATGGCCGTTTTAAAACAACTGGACCTGCGAGTAATCCAACTCCGCGAAGGCAGGGTGGGTTGTTTGGAGGGAGAAATAAAAATCGGGATGTGCCTATTCAGGATACTCCCAAAACAAAATCTAAATCATCCATAGTGCAGCAACTAAAAACAGACGATGGACAATGGGATTTGGATAAAATTATGGCAGTATCGAATCATGTTCAAAAGATGTACGGTCAAGTAAGCCCGATTTTCACAAGATTTAAATCTAAATAAGACAAAAAACCGGAATATCCACAAGGGAAATTCCGGTTTTTTGTCTTCTATTCAATATCAATCTGATGGGGGTTGATTTTCTTCTTCGGGATAATGACTGTAAGCAAACCATTTCTATGTGAAGCTCTTATGTCTTTTTCTGAAATAAGAAAAGGCAATGTCACAACTCGTTTTAGCGAACTGATGCCACGATTATTTTGTGCAGGAGTAGCTGCGTCGCTTGTTGCGATAATGTGCAATTGGTTCCCAATAACTTGTAATTCTATTTGTTCGCGGCTGTAACCCGGTAGCTGGGCACGTACTTCAAATCCACGATCTGTCTCATTTGTAGATACCTTAAATTCGCGGTCATCTACGAACGAGCGAAATCGAGTTCGAGAATCATTAAAGAACGAGTCAAGCTGTTTCATCACATTTTGAATTGGTTTTGTTTCAATTCGATTTTGGTTTTCGGTATTTTTCTCTTCCAAAATAGCCACCTCAATTCATCTTTTGGTATACAGCCTATGCCAAGGAGACCTTAAGGGTGATAAAAGCTCAAGCGAATCTCAATTGTGGTAAGATATACTTAGAAATTCAAGTTTGAGGGGGAGCCTGTGTGAATAAACCAAAAGCGATTCTTTTTGATCTTGATGATACGTTATTATGGGATAAGTGGAGCATTAAAAAGGCATTTGAAGAAACATGTAAAGTTGCTGAGAATAGATTCGGTATTCCCAAAAAAGATTTAGAAGAAGCGACGAGGGAAGCGGCGAGAAAGATTTATCAATCATACGAAACATGGCCTTTTACACAAAATATCGGAATCAACCCGTTTGAAGGTTTATGGGGCGTGTTTGACGATTCAGGAGAGGATTTCCAACGATTAAAACAGCTTGCTCCTAATTATCAGAAAGCAGCATGGTATGAAGGATTGCGTGCCTGTGGTGTAAACGATATGACATTTGCTGAAGAACTTGCAGTTATTTTTCCTATTGAGCGAAAAAAGCATCCGCGTCTTTACGAGGAGACATTAGAAGTGCTTGATTACCTTAAAGGTGACTATAAGCTTGTCCTGCTGACTAATGGTTCACCGAGCTTACAATGGACTAAACTGGAGCTGACGCCGGAACTTCCGCCATACTTCGAATATATTATTATCTCGGGTGATGTGGGAGTAGGGAAGCCAGATGAACAGATGTTCAAAAAAGCGCTTAATCTTTTAGAATTGCAATCTAACGATGTAATCATGGTTGGAGATAATTTAATGACAGATATTAAAGGAGCTAATGGCGTTGGCATTCGCTCTGTTTGGATCAATCATCATGGTATTGAGATAGATGAGGTTAAACCTGATAAACAAATTAGCCGATTGAAAGAACTGCTTACATTACTTCCACAATAAAAGAGGCTGGGACAGAACTAAAATTAGCTAAGCCAAAGACGAACAATGTGGTGAAGCCTGCCGGATTTCCTCTCCAGCCGAACGCTTTCCGCGGGCATGTCTTCAGCCTCCTCGCGGGCAAAAAACGCCCACTGCGGGGTCTTCAGTTCATGCTATTCCCGCAGGAGTCGTCGG
>Ga0153999_1000662_pt1 | contig 14778 bp, 14 predicted proteins | sample TSNC083MetaG_FD_104675 | JGI IMG/M metagenome (GOLD analysis project Ga0153999, IMG submission 104675) | Attine ant fungus gardens microbial communities from North Carolina, USA - TSNC083 MetaG | ecosystem: Host-associated > Fungi > Mycelium > Unclassified | place: USA: North Carolina, Lumber... | reverse complement strand
GCAATTAAAAACGCAATAACAGAACTAACTGAATCGCTTAATTCGAGTCTCTCGAATAAAGGCTTAAGTAATTTAACTAAAGTTGGCTCCCCTAACCACCCGAGGCCGAGAGAGGTAATCGTAATACCGAGCTGACAAGCTGATAATGAGGCATCGAAATGATCTAGCAGTTTCTTCGCATCCAATGCCTTTTTATTGCCTGCCTCTATCAAATTGTCAATTTGCGTAGCTCTTATCTTTACTACAGCGAATTCGGTTGCTACAAAGAATGCCGTTAGCAAAATCAATATAGCAACCATTAATAATTTAACTATGTCCAACGATTCCTCCCTCGCAAATCATGCTCGGGAGCCCACCTCCATATGTACTCAGAATTTGTTCTCTTAATTGTATAGGAAAACGGTCTGATATGCCATTTATATTATTTAAATTTAGTCAAAACCCACACTAGTTTGTACTTAAATGCCAAACTAGCGTGGGATTTTGTCTGAATTTATTATCATATTCTAACCGAGTAAGGCTTCTGCCTTTTCCAATTGCAGTTTTACCTGTGCATGACCTGTACCACCAGTACTATTGCGCGCACGGACTACTTGTTCAGGATCCAGCTTTTCATAAATATCCTCTTCAAAGAGGTCACTGAATTCCTGATATTCCGAGAATTTCAAGTCGAGAAGGAATTTATTGTTCTGGATTGCATATAGAACAATTTTCCCGATTACTTCATGCGCTTCACGGAAAGGTAGACCTTTATTTGCTAAGTAGTCAGCAATATCCGTTGCATTCGAATAATCATTAGCAACAGCTTTATACATATTTTCTTTTTTCACTTGCATCGTTGCAAGCATTGGAGCCAACAGACGAAGAGCACCGTCCAAAGTCTTCACAGTATCAAATACGCCTTCCTTGTCTTCCTGCATATCTTTATTATAGGCAAGTGGCAATCCCTTTAAAACAGTAAGCAGTCCCATAAGATTGCCGTATACACGTCCTGTTTTACCCCTCAATAGCTCTGGTACATCGGGATTCTTTTTCTGCGGCATGATGCTTGAGCCTGTGCAGAATGCATCATCAAGCTCAATAAATTGGAATTCCTGGCTAGACCAGTTGACCAGTTCTTCTGAAAGACGGGAAATATGCGTCATCAAAATAGACGAAGTTGAAAGGAATTCAAGAGCAAAGTCACGATCTGATACAGCATCCATACTATTTGGATACACTTGATCAAAACCGAGTGCTTCAGCAGTTTGTTCACGATTAATTGGGAATGTTGTACCAGCAAGTGCACTAGCACCAAGTGGTGACCAGTTCACACGCTTCAAACTATCTTGGAAACGAGCTTTGTCTCGTTCAAGCATCCAAAAGTAAGCAAGCAAATGATGTGCGAATAGGATAGGCTGAGCCCGCTGTAAATGTGTATATCCTGGCATAATTGTTTCTAGATTGTCTTTCGCTTGGTTTACAATTGACTGTTGAACTGCCTCAAGAAGTTCAATCATCACATGTGTTTGTTTTCTAACATATAGATGGAAATCCGTCGCAACTTGGTCATTACGACTTCTTCCTGTATGCAATTTGCCACCGACAGGACCAACTTCATCTAATAGAAGCTTCTCTATATTCATATGAATATCTTCATTGGAAACGGAATACTCCACAACACCTGCTTCGACTTTTTCTTTTACCTTTTTCAAACCTGCTATGATTGTTTCCTTTTCGCTTTGTTCAATAATGCCCGAATCTGCAAGCATCGTTACATGTGCAATGCTTCCTTCAATATCTTCATGTACAAGATTTTGATCAAAAGAGATCGATGCTGTATATTCTTCTACTAGCTTATCTGTTTGTTTCGTGAATCTGCCGCCCCATAACTTGGACATAGAAAAACCTCCATCATAAACAATAATTTTATGTAATAAGAAAGCCATCAAATTGCGGAAACGGACGATTTGCCCGCCGTCCGCTAATTTGATGGCTTTGTGAAAGATCAAGCATTAGTTGCTGATTTTTTAGCTTTTGCTTTCTTTTCATTTTGAGCATGAATTTCTGTTGGAAGACCCCATAGCTTAATGAACCCTACAGCTGCATGGTGATCGAACATATCGCCTTTTTCATAAGTAGCAAGTTCTTCATTGTACATGCTCTGCTCAGCCTGACGCTGAATAACCATATGTGTACCCTTGAATAGCTTGATACGTACTTTACCAGTTACAACTTCCTGCGTCTGCTCAATGAATGCGTCAAGCGCCTGACGAAGTGGTGAATACCATAGACCGTTGTAAACGAGCTCTGCATATTCCTGTTCGATTTTGTATTTAAACTTACCAACCTCACGTGTCTGTGTAAGGAATTCAAGTTCTTTATGTGCGTTGATCAGGATAAGTGCTCCTGGATTTTCGTATACTTCTCTTGATTTAATACCAACTAGACGGTTTTCGATATGATCAATACGACCAATACCGTGTTTGCCACCGATTTCATTCAGGTATTCAATAATTGCAACTGTATCCATGTCTTTGCCATCGATTTTAGTTGGAATGCCTTTTACAAAATCAATTTCAATGTATTCAGCTTCATCTGGAGTCTTCTCGATTGGATTCGTCCAGTCGAATGCTGCTTCAGGAGCTGCGTTCCATGGGTTTTCCAAAACGCCTGCTTCACAAGCTCTTCCCCAAATATTTGCATCGATTGAGAATGGATTGTCAAGATCGATCGGGATTGGAATATTCTTCTCTTTTGCATAAGCAATCTCTTCGTCTCTTGTCATACCCCATTCGCGAACAGGTGCAACAACTTCAAGGTCTGGATTCAATGCTTTAATAGAAACTTCAAAACGAACTTGGTCATTCCCTTTACCTGTGCAGCCATGAGCTACAGCTACAGCGCCTTCGTCTTCAGCAACTTGAACGAGCAATCTTGAAATAAGCGGACGGCTTAGTCCTGAAGATAGTGGATATTTCCCTTCATAAAGCGCATTGGCTTTTAATGCAGGCATTAGATATTCATCTGCAAGCATTTTTTTACCATCGATTACAACTGCTTTAATTGCTCCGACATTGAGTGCTTTCTGTCTAACAGCCTCAAGATCTTTGTTCTCACCCATATCAATTGCAAGTGCAATTACATCGTAATCATACTTCTCTTGAAGCCACTTTATAGAAACGGAAGTATCAAGACCTCCAGAATATGCTAAAACAATTTTACCCTTCGCCATTTAGAATTCCTCCTCCAGTTTACCCAAAACATTTCAGGTCCGTTTGATGCGTTGGTATCATTATACATAAAACAGTATAAATATACAATACCCTTTTTTGAAAAAAACTGAATTTCTTTTTTATTTCAAAAAGCTTGTCAAATCAACGTTTGCCTAGCCCTCTCATCCTATGCAGACGCCCTTGTTACGGTGTTTATCATTCGTAACTAAATTATAATAAAAGCAAAGAACTTCTATATAATATAGAAGTTCTTTGCTTTTATTTTTGCTATTGAATGCGTCTTACGTGACCTGAGAAGTGGCTCTTCCAGTATCCGCTATTCATATTCGCTACATCAAGTCCATCGTCTTGAGCGCCAATAAATTTGCCGCCGCCGAGGTAAATCCCAACATGTCCATTTGTTTTATAAGTGTTGAAGAATACCATATCTCCTGGTTTAGCACTGCTGTAAGAAATTTTAGTTCCTACACTTTGCAATCCAGCAGTACTAGATGGTACGGAAATACCTGCTTGACGGTATGCCCAAGAAACAAATCCTGAACAGTCAAATCCACCTGGCTGCTTGCCGCCCCACACATAAGGTGTTCCGATCTGGCCATACCCTGCACTAATTGCTGCGGATAGTCCACCAGTCTGAGCTGGAGCAGATGTTGTTTTTTCAGCTTCTTTTGCCGGCTTGCTATTAGATGAAGTATTGTGCTGCTTCACTGGAGCAGATGTACTTTCCTTTGAAGTTACATTTGTATTCTGTTCTCTACTGACAGAAGTTTGGTTAGCCTTCTCTTTTTCTGCTTCTAGCCGCGTAGCTTCTTCTTGTCTAGCTTTTTCTACTTCGGCTTTCGCTTTTCTTTCTGCTGCTTCTCTAGCTATTCTTTCTGACTCTTCCTTCTTCAGCTTCAGTTCAGTACCGATTTGTTCCTGAAGTGTTGCAAGTTCACTGTCTTTCATTTTTAGTGAGTTCTTCTTATCGTTAAGCTCTGTACGCTTGTTTTCAAGTTCTTCTTTATCAGCTTCTAATTGCTTCTTCTGATCTGCTATGGTCTTTTTGACACCTTCAAGTTCTGATCTTTCATCTTTCTGCTGAGCAAGTCTTTCATCGACTGCTTTCTTCTTTTCTTTCAATTCATTCTGATCAGCTTCTAGATTCTTCATCAAATTAAGATCTGATTGAGAAATACTTTCTACCGCTTTGGCACGACTTGCAAATTCACTGAAGCTCTGTGATCCAGCTAATACGTCAAGGAATGCAATATCACCACCGCTTTTTTGGTAAGATGAAAGGCGCTCTTTCAAAATATCAAAACGTTTTACGATTTTATCCTCAAGATCTGCTATGTCTCTCTTCAGATTCTCCACTTTCTTCTCTGAATCTGCGATGCTTTTCTTTGTTTCGGTCAATTTATTTTCATTGGCTTGTAATGCCTGTTTTGTTTTGTTAATTTTGGCATTCTGATGATCAAGTTCATAGAGCACATCAGCAATTTCTTTTTCTGCTTTTGACAGATTGTTTGTTACATCAGCTCGTTCTTTTTGGACTTGTTGTTCACTTGATTTCAATTCTTGTTCTGTTTGGGCAAAGGCCGTACTCGTCATCGTAGTTAATCCTACTAAAGCTGCTACTGATAAAGCTGCAATTTTTTTACGCAAATTTCATCGCTTCCTTTTAAAGTTTATGTGAATTTCATTACGGGTATATGTATTTGAATCTATATGTTCCCTATTTATTACCGTTAATTTCTAGTTTAACACGACTATATAACAATCTAGTAATATTAGTATTACAATTAGATTGCAGTCTCATGATGATAAAAAAGAGTTCCAGCTTATGCCGGAACTCTTTTTTACTATTACCAACTAGATTTTTTCACACCTGGAATTTGGCCTTTATGAGCGTATTCCCTGAAGGCAATGCGTGACATGTCGAATTTACGCATGTATCCTCGTGGTCTTCCTGTTAAAGCACAACGGTTATTCAAGCGCGTCGGTGAAGAATCTCTCGGGAGCTTTCTTAACGCTTCGTAATCTCCCTTTTCCTTTAATTCCTTTCTTATTTCTCTATAATGTTCAACGAGTGCCTCTCTCTTTTTCTGTTTTGCGACTTTTGATTTTTTCGCCATATTATCTACTCCTATTATTTTTTTAAATACTATTTAAATATGCCATGCAAATGGATCATTCAGTTCTGCCCACTCCATCGTATATTCGGTCTCAGTAAGTAAACAACGATCTAACTCTTCGGTAATTTCCTCTTGATCAAGATCTAGACCAATGAGTACAAGCTGGGTCATTCTATCTCCACTCTCAGGTAACCACTCATTTCTCAGCTCAGGATTGTCATTTAATATTAATTCCTGCTGTTTCTCGTGCAGAGCGGCTACCCAATATGAAATCGGTTCGATGTTGACTGACTGTCCTGCCTGTGAAAGTAAAATCGCATGCTCATTACGAGTAGCACACCAAATGATACCTTTGGATCTAACAATATTATCCGGCATTTGATGCAACCACTCATTCAGCCGTTCTGTATGGAATGGTTCTCTTCTTTTATATACAATAGAAGAAATCCCATACTCGTCTGTTTCAGGAACATGATTTTCAGGACCTAATTGCAGCTCTTTCAACCAACCTGCTGAGTTGCTTGCTTTCTCTAAATCAAATAATCCTGTCCCCAATATTGTTGCGGGATCAATTTTTCCGTAAGACGTTATCACAACGTTTGCCTCAGGTTGTATTTTCTTTAATACACGTTTTAATTTCTCCAATTGTTCCGAAGTGACAAGATCACTCTTATTAATTACAAGCACATCACAGAATTCAATTTGATCCAGTAGCAAATCAGATACTTCACGTTCATCTTCTTCACCTACTGCTTCTTTACGATCAAGCAGGCTCTCTCCCGAACCGAAGTCGTGCCAAAAACGATTTGCGTCAACTACCGTGACCATCGTATCCAATTGACATTTATCTGTTAAATCAATACCTGTTAGTTCGTCTGCATAAGAAAACGTTTGTGCAACTGGTACTGGCTCTGATATTCCTGAGGACTCAATCAATATGTAATCAATCTCCCCTTGTTCCACGATATTTTGAATTTCCACCAGTAAATCTTCTCGCAATGTGCAGCAAATACAACCATTTGATAATTCAACCAGCTTTTCCTTTGTACGAGAGATAGATGTTTCCTTCTTTACAAGTTGCGCATCTATGTTGATCTCACTCATGTCATTTACAATAACAGCCGTTTTAAGTCCTTGTTTATTGTTAAGAACATGGTTCAGAATAGTCGTTTTGCCTGAGCCGAGATAACCACTCAATACTGTTACTGGAATAGATTTTTTCATTGTTTATACCTCCTTTTCAATACGAAATCATTACGAATTAATCTTTAAAAATTAAAACCACACATGATAGCTCTGTGGTTTCCTAAATAGTAATGATTACGATTTAAATATACTATACAGATAACTATTCTATTAAGCAAGTTTTTTATGCAAAAATAAAATACGAGCCTCTGGGATAAATTACTTTACCCAAAGGCTGGTATTTTTAGATTTTCGGAAGATAACTATTGCCAACAGTTTCTCCAACCGCTCCGGAAGCTCGATCTGTTTCCGCTTTAAAAGGCAATAAAGGGAAAACAAGCTCTGCAAAACGATATGATTCTTCTAAATGTGGATAACCAGAGAAAATGAATGTCTCAATGCCAAGATCATAATATTCTCGTATACGAGAAGCTACTGTCTCAGGGTCACCTACAAGAGCAGTACCAGCTCCCCCCCTCACAAGGCCGACACCAGCCCATAAGTTCGGACTGATTTCCAAATTATCAAGCCCGCCATTATGCAATTCAGCCATGCGTCGCTGTCCATATGAATCATAACGCCCAAGTGCTTCTTGCGCTTTTTGAATCGTATCTTCATCTAAATGTGATATGAGCTTCTCTGCTGCAGCCCAAGCTTCTTCATTTGTTTCCCTAACAATTACATGGAGCCTGATACCGAATCGTATTTGTCTACCACTCTCTGCTGCCTGCCTTCTAACTTCGGCAATCTTCTCTCTAACATCTTCAACTGGCTCTCCCCAAGTAAGATATACATCAGCATGATCCGCTGCAACTTGTTGCCCAGCTGGTGAAGATCCGCCAAAATATATTGGTGGGTGTGGTGTTTGAACTGGTGGGAAAAGCAATTCCCCATCTTCCGTTTTCAAATGTTTCCCTTCATGTGTAATGGTGTCACCTGCAAGTAATTTTCTCCAAATTTTTAAGAACTCATCTGTAGCTTCATACCGTTCTGTGTGGGGCAGGAATACACCATCCCCTGCTAGTTCTACAGGGTCTCCACCAGCTACAACATTTATCAAAATACGACCATTAGAAATTCTGTCTAGAGTAGATGTCATCCGTGCTGCAACACTTGGCAACATCAACCCGGGCCTAACCGCTACGAGATACTTCAGTCGACTTGTTTCCGTAGCAAGTGCAGCTGCTGTAATCCATGGATCCTCGCATGATTTCCCAGTCGGCAGCAACACGCCTGTATAGCCTAGTCTTTCAGCCGCCTGTGCTACTTGTTTAAAGTATGTGAAATCTGCTTCCCTTCCCCCTATTGAAGTTCCCAAATAACGCCCATCTCCGTGTGTCGGTACAAACCATAGAATATCCATCATCCATCTCCCTTTCAAAATATAATTATCCTTCGTAACTACTACGCCATTTAAGAAGTTTTCTCTCCAATAAACGCACAATCGAATCCGTCAGCTTGCCAACAACTGCGAAAATTATAATCCCGACGAAAACTTTATCCGTTTGTGAAAATTGGCGTGCGTCCATAATCATGTAACCAATCCCTGAACTTGAACCCATTAGTTCGGCAACAACAAGGCTCAACCAAGCAATGCCGAGGGATAAACGGACACCGAGCAATATATTTCCTAGCGCTGCTGGCAGTATTAATTTGGTAATCTGCTTCTTCTTACTAAATTCCAGAACACGTGCTACATCAAATAGCTTTGAATCTGCACTGCGAATTCCAAGAAACGTGTTGATATAAATCGGGAAAAAGGCACCAAGTGAAATCAACAATACTTTTGATAACTCATCGAAACCAAACCAGAGTATAAACAAGGGCGTTACTGCTAAGTTGGGAATCGTCCGGAGCATCTGCAAAGAAGGATCTACATATGACTCTGTACGTTTCGAAAAACCGACCAAGATACCAAACAACAGGCCTAGACTACCTCCAAAAAGAAAACCTACTAGTGCCCGAATGACGCTTATTTGAAGATTAGCAGCCAACTCCCCTGAAACTGTCAAACTAAAAAAGGAGTTCAGGATGGCCAGCGGTGATGGCAATACTGTCGGTGATATAAGACCAATACTCGCAATTATTTGCCAGATTGCTATAATGCCAAGCGGCAGAACAAATCCTTTTGTCCAACCTGGCAGTTTCCACTTTTCCCTTTCAACCGGCAACACCTCAGCCCTTGCTGGCAAATATGCTTCAGCCTTCATTTACTTCTCCTCCTTCACAATTTTTTCAATATATTGGTTATCAACTACTTCAGATACGTCTATTTTCTTATCAATAGCTTTCAAGCGATATTGAACATCAGCCGTTTCCTGTTGAGCTTCGATTATAGATTGTTCAATCGGTTCATTTAACGGCTTCGTATTATCCAAGACATTTTTGATTACTTTCTTATCAAGCCCTCTCAGTTTCGCATAAATATCTATTGCTTCCTCTTCATTCTCAATCTGATAACGGACAGCCTTGTCATACACTTTCAAGAATTTCTCTACATATTCTGGATGCGCTTCTGAGAATCCAGTTCTAACGAGTGTAAATGCCGGAGACACGGTATTAATCGTTTCACCATTGGCTAGAATGACAGCATCATTTTGCAATGTTTCTAACGATAAAAATGGTTCCCAGATCGACCATGCGTCCACTTTTCCACTTTCAAATGCCGGTAATGCCTCATCTGGCTGGAGCTGAATGATTTCGACGTCTTCTGGTGAAATGCTCGCATGCTCAAGTATTTTGTATAAGAAACCGAATCCACTGCTTCCTTTTGCTACTGCTATCTTTTTCCCCTTTAGATCCTTTATCGTCTTTATTTTGCTACCCTTCTGTACAAGAATGCCGTTACCTTTTAGCCCATCTCCTGCCAAAGCGATTTCTTTAAATTTCACACCAGCAGCTTGCCCCGCAACAACAGGTGTATTACCTACTTGGGAGAAATCTAGTTTGTTCGCAGCCAGTCCTTCGAATTGTGGCGGCCCACTTTGAAATTCAGTCCATTTGATCTTAATGCCTTCTTTTTCGAATGCTTCTTCAAACAAACCTTGATCCTTCGCAATCCAGAACGGACTCAAACTTTGTTGAATTCCTATATTTATCGTTTTTGGTTTTTCTGTTGCTTTGGCTGCACAACCAGCTAGTAGACCTACCATAATCAAAATGAGTCCAATCCAGATTTTTTTCATTATTCTCCCCCTCTTTAAATTCCTTCTCCGTCCGCAAAGTGCGGAGCTTCTGTCTTTTCGAATTCACCCAGTACAACTTGCCTCAAATATTGGAAAGATGAATCTGTTCGGTTTCTTGGAAATGGCAAGTCGACAGGGATGATCTTCTGTATTTGGCCAGGATTTGCTCGTAACACCGCAAGTTCTGTACCAAGGTATACTGATTCATCCAAATCATGTGTAACAAGAATCATCGTAATCTGCTTCTTTTGCCATATATCAAGCAGCACATCTTGCAAATGCTTTCTCGTAAAAGCGTCCAGAGCACCAAAAGGCTCATCTAGCAACAGCACCTCAGGTTCTCTGAGCAAGGCCCTAGCGATTGCCACTCGTTGTGACATGCCACCGGATAGTTCAGAAGGATAGGCTTTCTCGTGTCCAGTAAGACGAACGATCTCAATCAGTCCCTGAACTTTAGCTTTTACCTCGGCATCTTTCAAATTAAGATTTGCCGCAATATTTTGTTCAACAGTTAACCAAGGAAAAAGACGATGTTCTTGAAATATAAAGCCTTGACTGATCCCCGGTTCATGGATAGGACGATTGCCAATTATGACACCACCGCTATATTCGGTATCGATTCCTGCAATAATCTTCAGCAATGTACTTTTGCCGCAGCCACTGGGACCAATCATTGTTAAGAAATTCCCTTTTTTTATCTCCAGATTGATATCTTCCAAAACAATATTGCGTGTTGATCCATTGTTAAATGATTTCTCGGCTACTCTAATCTGAACACCCATCATTTTTCCTCCCTTTCTATTAATCTTTTATATAACAAAAGACTCCCCTGCAAAAAAAAGCGGAGGAGCCTCTGGTTATCCAGTCGGCAAAATATTAAATTGGGATTACGCTTGAGCGAAGAACAGCCTCATCAGCCAGTCTTTTTAATCCGTTATGCAATCGGAAGGAAGTTGCTTCTTCTATGAAGAATTTATTCCGGTCCAATCTCTTTACCTGCTGATCATGGACAAAAATGCTATCAAGGATCTGATTAGCGCCCAAAACAGAAAGTACAGGTTTCAGGGAGTATTCTATAGATAATAGATGCCCTAAGGAACCGCCAATCGCGATCGGTAATATCGTTTTATTTTGCAAACCTTTCTCTGGAACAAGATCCAGATACGTTTTTAAAATACCTGAGAATGATGCCTTATATACCGGTGTCATTACTACAATTGCATGCGCTGCAGAAATCGTAGCATTCGCCTTTTTGACAGCTGCGCTTTTAAAATTTGTATGAATCAAATCTTCTGCAGGAATGTCATGGACATAAAGTGGGTGAACAACTAATTGACGCTTTTCTAAATAAGATTTTGCCTCGTTGAAAATACCATTAAGTCTTGAAGGCTGTTTAGTCCCTCCGTAAATGAGTACAACTTCTGTCATTGGCAAACAACCTTTCTTAATTTATTTTAAATCCGATTAAGTTGATTTGTTTAATTATATATAATGCTCGATTAAAGTCAAGCGTTACTTTCAGAAAATAAAAAATACACGCAATCCCCGTTTTGGATTGCGTGCATTTTTCTCTTTATGAGACTGTCGTAACTGTTTTTACTTTCTTCTTTTTCGTTGGATCGAATCTGCGTTCAAGTAAAGCCATAACAAGGTCGGCGATTACAGCCATCAAAGCTGTTGGAATCGCTCCAGCCAAAATGATTGCTGTTCCATCTGTCATATTCGTACCACGCAGAATGATATCACCAAGTCCACCTGCTCCAATGAAAGTTCCAATTGTTGCAACACCAATTGTAATGACAAGAGCTGTTCTAAGTCCTGCCATAATGACCGACATTGAAAGCGGTAGCTCAACAATTCTAAGCACTTGGAATTTCGTCATGCCCATTGCTTTACCGGATTCAAGTAGCTTCGCATCGACATTATTAATTCCTGTATAGGTGTTCTTGAGAATCGGCAAGAGGGAATACAAAAATAGTGAAAAAACAACTGTATTGGGTCCGAGACCAATTACAAGCATAAGAATTGCAAGCATTGCAAGCGCTGGAATTGTCTGAATGACGTTCGCTAGCGAAATGATCCAGCCACTTAGACGCCGATAGCGGGCAATGAGAATTCCAGTTGGAATCGCAACAATAGCTGCGAAGAAAACACCATAAGCAGACATAAGGAAATGGCGGAAGAATTGCTCCCATACATAGCCACCATTATTGCTATAGTAATTCAATATCTCCTTTATCGTATCCATAAACTCCACCTCCTCTTATTTAAAGTAGTTGTTCTTTTCAAGGAATTCCTTAGCAATTAACGCTGGTTCCTTTTTCTTACCGTCAGCTTCATAGTTCAATTTTTGCATCATATCCGTATCAATTTTCCCTGTAAGCTTTTGCAGTAAAGGCTTCAGTTCCGGATGTGCTTCTAGAACCTCGTTTCTTGCCACAGGTGATGCGTCATATGGAGGGAAGAACTGTTTATCATCTTTTAGAAGCTTTAAATTGTAAGCAGGAATACGTCCGTCTGTTGAATAAGCAAGAACGACATCCATCTTATGACTGGCTAAAGCTTTATAAACAAGTCCGATCTGCATCGGAGATTTATTCTCAAAATCAAACCCATATTCCTTGATGAATCCTTTATAGCCATCACCTTTACGCTGAAGCCAAGAATCATCGACACCTAGTCTTATTTCATTTTTATATTTTTCCAAGTCAGAAACAGTTTCGATCCCTTTTTTCTCTGATTCGTCTCTTCTCATAGCAAATGCGTATGTGTTCGCAAATCCATAAGAATTAAACCAAGTCGCATCAAATTGCTTCTCATATTCGCGTTGCACAATGGAAAGAGCCTTATCAGGATCTTTTACTGCTTCCATTCCTAGTGGGCCTGTTAGCGATGTTCCCGTATATAGGATTGATGCAATATCGATATCTTTGTTTACCAATGCTTTATGCTGTACAACGGAAGAACCAAGATTATTAACCATATCCACATGAATATCCGTTTCATGTTCAATGAGTTGGCGGATTATTTCGCCCATGATTTTCGATTCTGAAATTGTCTGAGTCCCGACTTTTACTGTTTCACCTGAAGGTCCGCCAAGTCCCGGCAGACTGCAGCCACTTATAAACAGCACCAAAGCCGTTGTCATGGCAGCTATTCCTAAATGCTTGATTCGCATGAATGTCACTCCTTTCTATGCTTCTTTTATTTTGCGGATGGCTTTCGGTGTTACACCGATTTCGACTTTGCCAAGCAACAAATCAACAAGAAGCGCAATAATGGTTACAGGGATTGCACCAACGAGAATTAATTCCGGCTGATAATTATTCAAGCCACTGAAAATATAATCCCCAAGACCACCCGCTCCGATAAATGCAGCGAGCGTTGCCCAACCGATTAGATAAACAATTGATAAGCGGATACCCGCCATAATAACAGGAATCGCAAGTGGTAATTCCACATGCCAAATTCGTTCCAATACCGTCATGCCCATCCCTTTACCTGCCTCAAGCAAATTAGGATCTACAGCACGCACACCTGTATAGGTATTTCTCAAAATCGGCAATACAGAGTAGAGGAATAGTGCAACGATCGCAGGTACTTTACCAACACCAAGAAGTGGAATGAAGAAAGCCAAAATTGCAAAACTCGGGAATGTCTGAATAACACTTAGGACACCCATTACGAAACTAGCTCCTCTTTTAAAACGAGTAAGCACGATACCTAGTGGCACAGCTACGAGGATGCCTAGCATTCCGGCAATGAGTGAAATATATAGATGTTCCCACACTTTAACGAGGAATTCTCCCCAATTGTTTTGAAAAAATAAAATGATATCTTGCATGTATGCCGCCTCCTCTCTTATTGGACAGTGTCTTCTTCGCCCCAGATGGAATCATATACGATATCAACAAGACTCGCTCTTGTTACAATTCCTACAAGACGCCCTTCTTCATCAATGACTGGAACGTATTTAACGCCCCTTTTCAAAATCTGCCTAACCGTATTGCGGACAAGCGCTTGCTGTTCTACTTTCAAGAAGCTCTTTTCCGTAATATCTCCAACAAGCTGGAACTTCTTCCGATTGCGATCAATACTTTCAATATCGACATAACCTAGAAGCAGATTTGTTTCATCTACTACAAGAAGTGAATCGACTCGGCGTTCCTTCATCAGCTGTATCGCTTCCTGTAAAGTCTTATCTGGTGTAATCGTAACAGGCGTTCTACTCATAATTTGTTCAACCGCCTGGATATTCGGACGCGCTTGAACAAGCCTGTCTTTCCCAATAAAGTCTTCTACAAACTCATCAGCAGGATTGCGCAGAATCTCATCTGGCGTATCACACTGTACGAGCTGTCCATCACGCATAATGACAATCCGATCTGCAAGCTTAATAGCTTCGTCCATGTCATGCGTTACGAAGACAATTGTCTTACCTAGTTTTTGCTGAAGTTTTTTGAACTCATCCTGCAGCGCATCACGTGTAATCGGATCAAGTGCGCCAAATGGTTCATCCATTAGAATCAGTGGCTGATCTGCCGCAAGTGCACGCAATACACCAATACGCTGCTGCTGACCACCTGATAGTTCATGTGGATAGCGTTCAAGATAATCTGGCGTCATATCAACGAGCTTAAGCAATTCCTGAGCACGTGCTTTCCGCTTATCTTCCGGCCATTTTAGCAATTTCAGTACAAGTGTGATGTTTTCCTGAATTGTCATATGTGGCAACAGGCCAATCTGCTGAATGACATAGCCTATTTCACGGCGAAGTTTCACAGGATCCTTTTTCATGATGTCTTCACCGTTTATAAGAATTTGTCCTGAAGTCGGTTCAATCAGACGATTAATCATTTTCATCGTCGTCGTTTTACCACAGCCACTAGGACCGATAAAACAAATAAATTCGCCCTTCTCAAAATGCAACGACAAATCATTTACTGCCTTCTTGCCGCCTTCATATACTTTCGATACATGGTCAAATGTAAGCATGTCGTTTGCCCCCTCTTAATCAATTCTATTTAGTAATTCCGCAGCTATATAAAAACTAAAAAACGGTCACCTTCTGCACAT
>Ga0153999_1000661_pt1 | contig 14785 bp, 14 predicted proteins | sample TSNC083MetaG_FD_104675 | JGI IMG/M metagenome (GOLD analysis project Ga0153999, IMG submission 104675) | Attine ant fungus gardens microbial communities from North Carolina, USA - TSNC083 MetaG | ecosystem: Host-associated > Fungi > Mycelium > Unclassified | place: USA: North Carolina, Lumber... | reverse complement strand
GTGCCAGGAGGGAATTAAAACATATTGTTAATGTGACAAAAGGGAAGAATATTCTGGCAGTGGTGGGAATGCCCTGGGTGCACGAAGGTAAATTAATCAATACGGCAGCGGTTATTCATGACGGTTCCCTGCTGGGTATTGTTCCGAAAACTAACCTGCCCAATTATTCTGAGTATTATGAACTGCGGCACTTTACCCCCGGTCCGGAGCAGCCGGTTTTGACGGAGTGGGAAGGTGGGACGGTCTGGATGGGAACCAATCTGCTGTTTCGGTGCGGCAATCAGGACGGACTGGTAATTGCAGCCGAAATCTGTGAGGATGTCTGGGTTCCGGCACCCCCCAGTATCCGCCATGCCCTGGCCGGTGCAACGGTCATCGTAAACTGTTCGGCCAGCGATGATATTGTTGGTAAGGACACCTATCGCAGCAGCCTTATTACGGGACAATCGGCCAGATTAATCTGCGGATATATCTATGCTAATGCCGGCGATGGGGAATCAACCCAGGACTTGGTTTTCGGCGGTCATAATATTATTGCCGAAAATGGAACATGCCTTGCGGTTTCAGAGCGGTTTATGAGCGGTATTATTTATGCCGATATGGATCTGGAACGGCTCCGGAGTGAAAGACGGCGCACTGCTACGTACTCGATGGCACAGAAGCAGGATTACCGGAGTATTGATTTTACCATAGATACCTCACGGATGGAGAAGGAACAGCAAAAAGACTTATGGCGGAGGATTGAAGCCAGACCGTTTGTGCCCGGCGACAAGGAGGAGCGCAGCAGGCGCTGTGAAGACATTCTGATGATTCAGGCCTGCGGCTTGAAAAAACGGCTTGAGCATACCGGCATAAAGCATGCGGTGATCGGTATATCCGGCGGTCTTGATTCGACTCTGGCACTACTGGTCACAGTCAGGGCATTTGATCTGCTGGGGATACCCAGAAGCCAGATTCATGCGGTCACCATGCCTTGTTTTGGAACAACCGGACGAACTTACCGTAATGCCTGTAAAATGGCAGAAAAAACGGGCGCTGCAATAACTGAAATAGACATCCGTAAGGCGGTTATGCAGCATTTTGCGGATATTAACCATGATCCCGAGAATCATGATATAACCTATGAAAACGGACAGGCCAGAGAACGGACACAGGTACTGATGGATGTGGCAAATCAGGTGAACGGACTGGTAATCGGAACCGGTGATATGTCCGAACTGGCATTGGGGTGGGCGACCTATAACGGCGACCATATGTCCATGTACGGCGTTAATGCTTCCGTTCCCAAAACACTGGTGCGGCATTTGGTTGAATATTATGCCGATTCCTGTGGCCAGGAAGAGCTGGCCGGGACTTTGCGGGATGTGCTGGATACTCCCGTCAGCCCGGAACTGCTGCCGCCTGACGGCGGCGTGATCTCGCAGCGGACGGAGGAACTGGTTGGACCATATGAGCTGCATGATTTCTTTTTGTATTATGTGCTGCGGTTTGGTTACCGGCCATCCAAAATATACCGGCTGGCGGTTTGGGCTTTTCGCGGGGAATACGAAAAAGAAACTATTTACCGTTGGCTGACGGTATTCTATCGGCGTTTTTTCTCCCAGCAGTTTAAACGTTCATGTCTTCCGGACGGTCCTAAGGTGGGATCGGTGGCTGTATCTCCGCGCGGGGATCTGCGGATGCCCAGCGACGCTTCACGCCGGATCTGGCAGGATGATCTGGATCAGCTGGGAACCGCAGAAGGGATGTACTCATGATCAGCAGTACGGCCAACCGGCAGGTTAAATTTGTCCGCGAGCTTGCCAGGAAAGCCAGAGCCCGCCGGGAAGCCGGTCTTTTTCTGGCTGAGGGAGTCCGCATCTGCGCAGAGATTCCGGGCGGCCGGATTGACACGCTGTATGTGTCGGAAAGCTTTAGCCGGACTGCCGAAGCCAAACCACTGATAAACGGAAACAGCCGGCTTGAGATAGTCACTGATGAGGTATTTCAGTATATGTCCGATACGAAAAATCCGCAGGGCATTCTGGCACTGGTAAAGCAGCAGAGCGCCGGCCTTAACGATATCTGGCAGGAAGAGGGGCGGCAGAAAGCACTGCTGCTGATCCTTGATACGCTTCAGGATCCGGGCAATCTGGGAACAATTATCAGAGCGGGCGAAGGGGCAGGGGTTACCGGTGTTATTATGAATGAAATGACAGCTGATATTTATAATCCGAAGGTGATCCGTTCTACGATGGGATCGGTATTCCGTGTTCCATTTGTCTATGTGGAGGATTTACCCGAAGTTTTAAAGTGGTTAAAACAGAAAGGTATCTGTCTGTATGCCGCCTGCCCCGAAGGCAGGAATAATTATGAACAGGGCGATTATACTAATCACAGCGGCTTTTTGATTGGAAATGAGGCCGCCGGTTTAAGTAAACAGGTATCGGAAATGGCTGATCAATATATCCGGATTCCGATGCTGGGAAATGTAGAATCATTAAATGCGGCAGTAGCCGCATCAGTGCTGATGTTTGAAGCTGCCAGACAGCGGAGGCTGCCATAATAAAAAGATGGTATAAAACCCGAAAATATAGTATTATATACATGTTAGGAGAAAGGAGGCATAAACATTGGTATCTATTAATTGGCTGATTGCTTTTATCGTATTAGTTGGGATTGAAATAGCAACCATGGCGCTGACTACGGTGTGGTTTGCCGGCGGTGCCTTTGCGGCATTTTTGCTGTCGCTGGCCGGCGTAAGTCTCGAGATTCAGCTGGGGGTTTTTGTTATCGTATCCTTCATGCTGCTGTTTCTCACCAGACCGATAGCCAAGAAATATATCAACCAGAATATCATCACGACAAATGTCGACAGTCTGATTGGCAGGCATGCACGGGTTACATCGGACATCAGCAATGAAGACGGAACCGGCACAGCAGTAGTGAACGGGCAGGAATGGACGGCCAGGGCACTTAACGAGAAAGACCGGTATCCGGCGGGAATGATGGTGGAGATTAAACGGATTGACGGTGTAAAATTAATTGTTGCTGAGAAAAAGGAGGAGTTATAAGATGTCTGGATTGTCTGGATTTATTATATTTATTCTATTAATGGTGATACTGCTGATCTTGATTGCATCCTGTGTCAGAATTGTGCCGCAGGCTCAGGCGCTGGTCGTGGAAAGACTGGGTGCTTTTCAGGGAACCTGGGGAGTCGGTGTGCATATCATGGTTCCGTTTATTGACCGGATTGCAAAACGGGTACTGCTGAAAGAGCAGGTGGTGGATTTTGCACCACAGCCGGTTATTACAAAAGATAATGTTACGATGCGGATTGATACGGTGGTGTTTTTCCAGATTACCGATCCCAAGCTGTTTGCGTATGGGGTGGAAAATCCAATTATGGCGATTGAAAATCTAACGGCGACAACCTTGCGTAATATTATTGGTGATCTGGAACTGGATCAGACCCTGACCTCAAGAGAGACCATTAATACTAAAATGCGCGCTTCGCTGGATGAGGCAACTGATCCTTGGGGCATTAAAGTAAACCGGGTGGAGCTTAAAAATATCATTCCGCCGGCCGCAATCCAGGACGCCATGGAAAAACAGATGAAAGCAGAGCGGGAACGGCGTGAAGCGATTCTGCGGGCAGAGGGTGAGAAAAGGTCCACAATCCTGGTGGCCGAAGGTAAAAAACAATCAGCTATTCTGGATGCTGAGGCCGATAAGCAGGCGGCCATCCTGCATGCGGAAGCAGAAAAAGAAAAACGAATCAGAGAAGCCGAGGGTGAAGCAGAAGCGATCCTGAAGGTACAGCAGGCTCATGCTGACGGGATCCGGTTTATCAAAGAAGCTCAGGCTGATGAAACGGTTATTCAGATTAAGAGTCTGGAAGCATTTGCCGCCGCCGCTGACGGGAAAGCGACAAAAATTATTATTCCCTCCAATATACAGGGAATTGCCGGTATGGTAAAATCATTAACGGAAATTGCACAAGAAGGAGATTTATAAGCATGAATTTAAAAGGCCGAAATTTCTTGACACTCAAAGATTTTGAACCGGAGGAGATCTCTTACTTACTTGATCTTTCCACAGAATTTAAGCAAAAAAAGAATAATAAAATTCCGGTAGATCATTATAAAGGAAAAAACATTGCCCTGATCTTTGAAAAGGCCAGTACCCGAACCCGGTGCGCCTTTGAAGTGGCCGCCCATGATATGGGGATGGGCACTACATATCTGGATCCGAGTGGTTCCCAGATTGGAAAAAAAGAAAGCATTGCCGATACGGCAAGGGTGCTTGGCCGGATTTATGACGGTATTGAATACCGTGGTTTTGGGCAGGATATTGTTGAAGAGCTGGCAAAATATGCCGGAGTTCCGGTCTGGAACGGTCTGACCAATGAATATCATCCGACCCAGATGCTGGCCGATCTGCTGACGATCCGGGAGCAATTTGGCAGACTTTCCGGGATCAAGCTGGTATACATGGGCGATGCCCGGTATAATATGGGAAATTCCCTGATGATTGCCTGCGCCAAAATGGGGATGCATTTTGTCGCCTGTGCACCAGAGAAGTACTTTCCGAATCCGGAACTGGTAGCCGAATGTGAAACCTATGCCGGAGCTTCGGGGGGAATGGTTACCCTGACCGGTGATGTGGCCGGGGGTGTCAGGGACGCAGACGTTATTTATACGGATGTCTGGGTCTCCATGGGAGAACCTGATGCGGTCTGGGAAGAGCGCATCCGCGAACTGACCCCCTATAAAGTGACAAAAGAAGTAATGGGTCAGGCTAAGGAAACAGCGATTTTTCTGCACTGTCTGCCGGCCTTCCATGATTTAAAAACCACGATCGGAAAAGAAATGGGAGAACGTTTCAAAATTACCGATATGGAAGTGACTGATGAAGTTTTTGAGTCGCCGCAGTCAAAAGTATTTGATGAATCGGAAAACCGTATGCATACCATCAAGGCAGTTATGGCGGCGACACTGGGAGAGTAACCATGTTTATTCAAAACAAACGAAAAAATCCGCGTAACACTGCACTAATTCTGGATTTGCTGCATATTGCCGTGGGTATTCTGGTAGTAATCTGCGCTGTTTTGGCTTTTTTGAATCCGGAAAGGCATCAGTTTTTGTTCCCGGTAATTTTTCTGCTGGCGGCATTGTTAAATGTTGTAAACGGATGGTTTAAGTGGAAATCGGGCGGCCGGGATAAACGGCGGAAAATCAGCTTTGCAGCGTCATGTATGATTGCGGCACTGCTGCTTTTGGCAGGTATGCTAAGTATTGCGGGTATCTGGAGGCAGGCGTGAAAACAAAAATTTTAATGTGCTTAAAGCAGCAGAAGGGTTATCTTTCCGGGGAGGAGCTGTCAAAGCAGCTGGGGGTATCCAGAACCGCAGTCTGGAAAGCCATCCGCCGGCTCCGGGAAGACGGATATACGATCGAAGCAGTGCGTAACCGGGGCTACCGGCTGGCTGACAGCGGCGATGTTTATAGCGAAGCTGAATTAAAAAGCATCCTTCATACAAAAAAAGCAGGTCAGCGCCTGTTCTTTTTTGATAAAGTGGATTCTACCAATAATAAAGCAAAGCAGCTGGCGGAGGCCGGTGAGCCGGACGGTACGCTGGTGGTCGCCGAGACGCAGTGTGCCGGTAAAGGGCGACGGGGCCGGCAATGGCTCTCACCCAAAGGTACCGGCATCTGGATGAGCTTGGTGCTGCGTCCTGAAATTACGCCCGGCCAGGCGGCGATGCTGACGCTTGTTGCGGCACTGGCGGTTTCTGAAGGTATTGCGGTGGCGACCGGTCTGAAAACAGGAATAAAATGGCCTAACGATATTGTAATGAACGGGAAAAAGCTCTGTGGAATTCTGACGGAAATGAATACGGAAATGGGCGATATTAATTATGTTGTAGTTGGCATTGGCATTAATGTTAATACGCAGGATTTTCCGGACGATATCAAATCAACTGCAACATCCCTTGCCTTAGAAGGGAAGCAGCCGGTAAAGCGATCCAGACTGATCCATACGATATTGCAGGCATGGGAGCAATACTATGCGGTGTATCTGCAGACCGCTGATCTGACCGGTCTGATGCAGGAGTATAATGACCGTCTGGTCAATTGTAACCGGCAGGTTACGGTGCTTAAACCGGAGGGTTCATATGCCGGTATTTCATATGGAATAGACCGGCTGGGTCGGCTGCTTGTTGAAAAAGGAGACAAAACTGTGGAAGTAGTTATGTCGGGGGAAGTATCAGTCCGGGGAATCTACGGTTACGTGTGATTCCTCTTTCTGAGCCAGGAGAGGTGAAATGAATAGAACATGGTACCAGCAGCTCCAGGTGCTGGAGGATGAGCAGAACCCGCTGGATGTCCGGGGGCGGCTGACGGCAATGTGCGGCCCGCTGCTGTATTGGTATGATCATCATGCCCGGACACTGCCGTGGCGGGAGGATCCCAGGCCTTACCAGGTATGGATTTCAGAGATTATGCTCCAGCAGACCAGGGTAGAAGCAGTAAAGCCTTATTTTGCAAGATTTATGAACGAACTCCCAACCATTACGGCACTGGCAGATGTCTCTGAAGACCGGCTGATGAAGCTATGGGAAGGACTGGGCTACTATAGCCGGGCACGAAATCTCAGGAAAGCAGCCCGGATGATTGTCGATAACTACGGCGGCAGGATGCCTTCCGGTTATGAAGAACTGCTTGGCCTGCCCGGAATCGGGAGCTATACGGCCGGTTCAATTGCCTCTATAGCATTCGGAAAAGCGGTTCCGGCGGTGGACGGAAATGTCCTGCGCGTAATTTCCCGGGTATTGGCCAGCCGACGGGATATTTTAAAACAATCTACAAAAAAGTGGATGGAGACCGAATTGGCCGGAATGATACCGCCGGATCAGGCGGGCCGGTTTAATCAGGGTCTGATTGAAATCGGGGCGGTTGTCTGCATTCCCAATGGCCGGCCCAGGTGTCAGGAGTGTCCGTTGGAATCTCTCTGTTTAACGAAAAGGGAGGGGTTGTTTAAGGAAATCCCGGTTAAGGCAAAGCCCAACCAGCGCAGGATTGAAAAGCGGACGGTTGGTATTTTGGAATATCAGGATCAGGTTGGGTTGAAAAAACGGCCGGATACCGGTTTGTTGGCCGGACTGTATGAATTGCCTAATACGGAAGGCCATTTAAAGCCGGAGGAACTGGCCGACGCTTTTTTCCTTAAGCCGGAGGATATTGATGTAATCGAGCGGCTGCCTGATGCCAAACATATCTTTTCCCATGTTGAGTGGCACATGGCCGGATACCGGATTCTGTTAGGCCGGCCGCTGCCTGCCGGCTTTCTGGCGGTTCCAAAAGAACACGTGAATACCGGTTATGCGCTGCCAAAAGCATTTGGGAGGTATATGAAGCTGATAAAATGAGGATACTTAAAAGAGAGGTGGACACGAATATGAAGAAAATGCTGTTCATTGTTAATCCTAAATCGGGTAAGGGTCAGATTAAAAATCACTTGCTGGAGATTCTGGATATCTTTATAAAGTCCGATTATGATGTTCAGATATATATTACTCAGCAGATGCTGGACGCTAAAAAAGCGGTCATCACAAAAGGCCGGGATCAGGATCTGATTGTTTGTAGCGGCGGCGACGGGACATTGAATGAAACCATATCGGGGATGATGGAGTTAAGAAGACTTCCCCGGCTGGGTTATATTCCGGCCGGTTCCACCAATGACTTTGCTTCCAGCCTGAGTATTCCCAAACAGATGATAAAAGCAGCGAAGACGGCAGTCGACGGAGTTCCTTATCGGATTGACATCGGAATCTTCTGCCGGGAACTCTATTTTGTGTATGTGGCTGGTTTCGGACTATTTACGGAGGTGTCATACCTCACACCCCAGGAAATCAAGAATGTGCTTGGACATCAGGCGTATATGCTGGAGGGGGTAAAAAGCCTTGGTTCGATTAAGTCATACCGGATGAACATTGACTGCGAAGAGATACAGCTGGATGGGGAATTCATTTTTGGGATGATTACCAATACCATCAGCGTCGGCGGTTTTAAAGGGCTGGTAAATCAGGATGTGGCGCTTAATGACGGGTTATTTGAAGTATTGCTGATCCGGACACCTAAAAAGCCGGCAGAACTGAGCAACATCGTTTCCAGCATGTTTTTGAAAGAAGAGCCGGATGAATTTGTCTATAAATTTAAAACCAGCAAGCTCCATATTAAAGCAGAAGATTCCATTGACTGGGTGCTGGACGGCGAATTCGGCGGGAGTCATAAGGAAGTAATCGTGGAAAACCTGGCAAAACATTTGGAAATTAACCGTACGCTGGCTAAAAAACCATAATTAAAATAAAAACATATAAAAATCCGAAAGAAAAATGTTGAAATATGAATTTTACTGTTATATAATGATTAGTTGTGTGGGGTTTTATGTTGACCGCTAGCGAAAGGACGTTTACCTGTGGAAAAAGACAAGTTTTTGGAAAAACTGAAAAAGCTGGTTGAAGCTGCAAAAGCAAAGCATAATGCTTTGGAAATCGGCGAAATTAATGATTTTTTTGCCGGCGACAACCTGTCAACGGAACAGATGGAACATATATACAGTTATCTGGAAATCTACCATATCGATGTGGTTCCTGAAGTAGGAGAAGGAGAGCTGCTTGATGTTGAAGAAGCCCTGGTACTGGATGATGACGGTCTTGACCTGGATGATGACAGCATCCTAAAGGAGACGGAAGAGATTGATCTGGATGCGGTTGATTTACTGGAGGGTATTGGCACAGAAGATCCTGTGCGCATGTATCTAAAGGAAATTGGTACCGTTCCGTTGCTGAGCGCTGACGAAGAATTGAATCTGGCCAGGAGAAAAGCAGAGGGCGATGAATATGCTAAGGAACGTCTGATTGAAGCCAATCTGCGTTTGGTGGTAAGTATTGCTAAGCGTTATACGGGACGCGGGATGAGCTTTCTGGATTTAGTTCAGGAGGGCAATTTGGGGCTGATAAAAGGCGTTGAAAAATTCGATTATACAAAGGGATATAAGCTGAGTACATATGCTACTTGGTGGATCAGACAATCAGTAACGAGAGCGCTTGCCGATCAGGCACGAACGATAAGGGTACCGGTGCATATGGTGGAGACCATCAATAAAATGTCTAAAATGCAGCGGAAGCTGACACTTGAACTGGGTTATGAGCCATCGGTTGCGGAATTAGCCGAAGCACTGGAGATGACGGAAGATAAAGTGATGGAAATCATGCAGATTGCAAGAGAACCGGCTTCCCTGGAAACGCCGATCGGCGAAGAAGACGATTCCAATCTGGGCGATTTTGTTGCCGATAATAATGTTCTGACTCCCGAAGGCAATGTAGAGTCGGTGATGCTCCGCGAACATATTGATACGCTGCTTGGTGATTTGAAGGAGCGGGAACGTCAGGTTATAGTCCTGCGTTTCGGGCTGGAGGATGGTCATCCAAGAACCCTGGAAGAGGTTGGAAAAGAATTTAATGTTACCAGAGAACGTATCCGTCAGATTGAAGCAAAGGCTCTGCGGAAACTGCGCAACCCGGTAAGAAGCAAGAGAATACGGGACTTTTTATAATGGATAACAAAAATTATCAAAGAGAATTGGAAGCAGTTATATCAGAAATCACATTAAGGAGCCGGGTTCCCCGGCTCTTGCTGCATAGCTGCTGCGGCCCATGCAGCAGTTATGTACTTGAGTATCTGGCCGAGTATTTTTCAATTACAGTATTTTATTATAATCCCAATATTACCCCCCAAAAAGAATATGATAAAAGAGTATCCGAGCTGCGGCGGCTGATTGAATTACTGCCGGTTAAGCATCCGATTCACCTGGAGGTGGGTACTTATGAACCGGAAAAGTTTTTTGCTATGGCGCGAGGCCTGGAAAATGAACCGGAAGGCGGAGCCAGGTGTTTGGGCTGTTACCGGCTGCGACTTAATGAAGCGGCCAAAATCGCGGCGGCAGGAAACTATGATTATTTCGCAACGACCTTAACAATCAGCCCGATGAAGAATGCCCGGAAGCTGAATACAATTGGCGAGGAGTTAGGCCGTATCTGTCAGGTAAACCACCTGCCTTCTGATTTTAAGAAAAAAAACGGGTATAAGCGTTCGGTAGAATTGTCGGCAAAATATGACCTGTATCGTCAGGATTACTGCGGCTGTGTGTTTTCTGAGCGGGAACAGTTAAAAAAGAAAAAGGCAGCTCCGGGAACATGATGGTTTGTCTTGACACTTGAGAGGTTTTGTAATAAACTTTTATTATGGGTTCGTACTTATGCGAATACGAAGGGACTATAATTATTAAAAGGAGAGTATGAAAATGCTTAGTAAAACCTTAACAGTAGTAAATCCGTCGGGGCTCCATTTAAGACCGGCAGGTGTGTTGTCTCAGACCGCCATGAAATTTAAATGCGATGTTATTATTGAATGCGGGGAGAAACGGATTATAGCAAAGAGCGTGCTGAATGTTATGGCTGCCGGTATTAAATCAGGAACCGAGATTACCTTGATCTGTGACGGCGAAGATGAAATGGATGCAATGGAAACCATCAGCAAGGCAATTGAAAGCGGCCTGGGCGAGATGTAATAAATTTATCGAAAAAAGGATGATTACATTCTTAAAAACTTGCGGAGGGAAAAATGTTCCCGGTCATAGCTTACCAGAATCAGGTTTTCCTCCACCGACATCCCGCCAATCATACCATATTTGTGTCGATCCTCCGGAATATGGGAAACTCCCAGCTTTAAGATCTGCTTTGGGGTATAGTGAGTCGTATCTTTCCCGGTAATGGTAATAGTGCCGCCGGTGGAAGCACGGAGTCCGGTGATACATTGTACCAGTTCGGACTGCCCGTTGCCGTCGACACCGCACACGCCCAGAATTTCGCCGCCTCTGACGGCAAAATAGGAAGCTTGACCGCATCCGCCACCGCCGGCATCCGCGGTGCGGATCCTGGTGTCATATCCTTAAACGGCGGGTTGGTGACGCAGAAACTGACGAACTCCAGAGCGATATAGTTTAACATAATAGTGGTAATCAGTTCGCTGGCACCTAATTTCATTTTCAGAACAGCCACAATCAGCCCCCACAGAGCCCCGCCGATAAAACCACAGATCAGAACCAGAATAATGTGCAGGACAGGCGGCAGTCCCTGAATATGTGCACCGGCGACGGAGCCGCATACGGCACCGATATACAGTTGGCCTTCAGCACCGAGATTGACCAGACCGCAGCGGAGCGCGATGGCGTAGCTCAGGGCTGTGAAAATCAAAGGAGTAGTCTGAATCAGAGTTTCGGCAAGCGAATTTTTACTTCCGAACGCACCTTTTAAAAGACTTGAATAAGCAAGACCTACCTGATATCCCATCGCCGACATAATAACAGCCCCCAGGAGCAGGGCGACGAGAATAGAGGTAGCCGGAAAACTTATAGTTTTAAATTTATTTAATATCCATTTCTGCATATCAACCTCCAAGGAATAATCTTTTTATTTAAAAGAAGGCTGTCAGAAACAAAAATAGCTCTGAACAGCCCCTCATAAAAACAATATTAAACTACTGGATTGAAATTTCGATCTCCCCATTGGTCATTTTTTCAAGGGTCTCCTGAAATCTTGACTTTGCTTCATCATCAGCCTTACTGCCCATCCAATCGGTGGCATAAACAACACCTTTATTGGCTCCATAGGTTTCCACTTCTGAGGCAGTTAAAGTCCCGTTCGTCAGCGCTTCGTAAGTAACATCATAGGCGATGGAAACATCTTTGACAATAATCAGTTCAGTAGCAGCGGGGGCGGAGGTCTCCTGACCAAGACCACAGCCGATGGCCATAACGCCTTTTTCCTCAGCCGCTTCCATGATACCGGTGCTGGCATCGTTAGCCATCGGCGCAATGACATCGGCACCGCTTTCAATAATCGAAATTGCGGTCTCTTTTGCCTGGTTAACGTCGGTAAAGCTTCCGGTGTTGATCCGGTCGGCCGTCACATTAAGGCCGTAGGCTGCATTGGCATATACAACACCCTGCTGGAAGCCCGAAGAACCAAGTTTGATCGGGTTAATTTCCTGACCGCCAACGAAGCCGACTTTACCGCTCCGGGTAATCAGTGCCGCCGCAACACCCTGTAAAAAGCCCTGCTCTTCATCGGCAATCCGTACGGAAATGAAATTTTCACTGATTTGGGTACCGTTAATCTGGATAAAGGTGGTGTCCGGGAAGTCCTTTGCAACCGGAGTACAGTAATCCTGATAGGAATTGGTTGTCAGGTATATCAGATTAAAACCTTCTGCGGCATAGGTGCGGGCGGCTTCCGCCGCATCCGTATCACTGACATTTTCCATATAGGAGGTTTCTGCTCCGAGAGCCTCAATGTTCTTTAAACCGTTATACTGGGTCTCGTTCCAGTTGCCGTCATTAATGGCACCGCCGAAGATTGCTGCAACTTTAATGCCGGCTGCGTCTTGTGAAGGGGCACCGGAATCGCCGGCACCGGCCGCAGCAGTATTTTTCGCTGCCGTTGTTTCTGTGGTACTTTTGCTGCAGGCAGTAAGGCTTAACAGAGCCATTACCGCAGCCAGGGTAATTACTGTGGTTTTTCTCATAATCTTTCTCCTCTAAAGTATAAATTTATCAATCATAGTATGATTGAGATTATTATACCTATAATAATAAATAAATGCAAGACTTTGGGATTTTTGTTATTTACTCTTTTCGAAAAGGTGTAAATATGTTATGATAATACATTATTACAAAGAATGGACATGCAGATGGAGGGGTTATGAAGGAAAAGGAAAAAGAAGTCTTAGAAGAAGCAGTTTCTAAAAATTTTATCGAGCAGGAGATTGAGAAGGATCTGGCAGAAGGTGTTTACGATCATGTCAAGACCCGTTTTCCGCCGGAACCTAATGGATATCTGCACATCGGTCATGCCAAGTCGATCCTGTTAAACTATGGGCTGGCAAAGAAATATAACGGTGAATTCAATATGCGGTTTGATGATACCAATCCAACCAAAGAGAAAACGGAGTACGTCGAGTCGATCCTTAAGGATGTACAGTGGCTGGGAGCTGATTACGGGAACCGCCTGTTTTTTGCTTCGGACTATTTTGCCAAAATGTATGAATGTGCGGTATTGCTGATTAAAAAAGGAAAGGCGTTTGTCTGTGATCTGTCGGCCGGAGAGATCCGCGAGTACCGGGGCGATTTTACGACGCCGGGCAAGGAAAGCCCATACCGGAACCGCAGTGTGGAAGAGAATTTAAAGCTGTTTGAAAATATGAAAAACGGAAAAGATCAGGATGGCGAGCGCGTCCTGCGCGCTAAAATTGATATGGCTTCGCCTAATATTAATATGAGAGATCCGGTTATTTACCGGGTAGCCCATATGTCGCATCACAATACCGGTGATAAATGGTGTATCTACCCGATGTATGACTTCGCACATCCGGTTGAAGATGCCATTGAGAATATTACTCATTCAATCTGCACCCTGGAATTTGAAGACCACCGGCCTTTGTATGACTGGGTCGTAAAAGAGTGCGAATTTGAAAATCCGCCGCGTCAGATTGAATTTGCAAAATTATATTTAACCAATGTGGTGACCGGAAAGCGGTTTATCAAAAAACTGGTGGAAGATGGGATTGTTGACGGCTGGGACGACCCGCGCCTGGTTTCCATTGCCGCTTTACGGAGAAGAGGCTATACGCCGGAAGCAATCCGGATGTTCGTGGAACTGGTGGGGGTATCAAAGGCCAACAGCTCGGTCGATTATGCCATGCTGGAATACTGCATCCGGGAAGATTTAAAGCTTAAAAAACCACGGATGATGGCGATTCTGGATCCGGTGAAGCTGGTCATTGATAATTATCCGAAAGACCAGACTGAAATGCTGGAAGTACCAAACAATCTGGAAAATCCCGAACTGGGCAGCCGTCAGGTACCTTTCGGCAGAGAATTATATATTGAACGCGAGGACTTTATGGAAACGCCGCCGAGAAAATATTTCCGTCTGTTTCCGGGCAATGAAGTACGTCTGATGAGCGCTTATTTTGTGACCTGCACCGGCTGTGAAATGGATGAAAACGGCAATGTGACAGTAGTCCATGCCACCTATGATCCGGCGACTAAAAGCGGCCTGGGCTTTAATGCCAGAAAAGTCAAAGGAACCATCCACTGGGTTGCCGCCGATACGGCAAAGCAGGTGGAATGCCGCCTGTATGAGAATATTGTGGATGAGGATAAGGGCAAGCTTAAGGAGGATGGCAGCTTAAATCTGAATCCCAATTCACTGACCAGAATCAAAAGCTGTTATGTTGAGCCGGCACTGTCAGAAGCAAATGCGTATGACAGCTTTCAATTTGTCAGAAATGGATTTTTTTGTGCAGACTGCCGGGACAGCAAGCCGGGTGAGCCCGTATTTAACCGCATTGTTTCATTAAAAAGTTCATTTAAGATTACGAAATGAGGTTTGCATGGAGCTTTTAGTACCGCTTAACAGCCGGTCGGAAAAGCCGCTGTATGAACAGATCTATTCCTATATCAGGAAGGAGATTCGCGACGGCAGTCTGAAAGCGGCCGAGCGGCTGCCGTCTACGCGTAAAATGGCGGGGCATTTAAACGTAAGCCGCAGCACCACCCAGATGGCCTACGAACAGCTGGTGGCGGAGGGCTATATTGAGGCAGTTCCCTGCCGTGGCTATTTTGTTGCCCGGATCGAAGAACTAATCGAAGTGAAATCGGATCGGACGGATGGAATGCT
>Ga0153999_1000660_pt1 | contig 14790 bp, 14 predicted proteins | sample TSNC083MetaG_FD_104675 | JGI IMG/M metagenome (GOLD analysis project Ga0153999, IMG submission 104675) | Attine ant fungus gardens microbial communities from North Carolina, USA - TSNC083 MetaG | ecosystem: Host-associated > Fungi > Mycelium > Unclassified | place: USA: North Carolina, Lumber... | reverse complement strand
TTCTCATTCATCTTTTTGCCCAGCAGTCCTGTCGGCCTTACCAGCAGGACAATAATCAACACCGAGAAGACAATGGCATCGGAAAGCTGGGAAGAAATATAAGCTTTTGATAAGTTTTCTATAAGACCCAGCAAAATTCCACCGATTAGTGCTCCCGGAATAGAGCCGATCCCGCCGAATACAGCTGCCACAAAAGCCTTGATTCCCGGCATGGAACCGGTATAGGGAGTCAGGGACGGATAAGCCGAACAGAGCAGTGCACCGGCAACTGCCGCCAGCGCTGAGCCGATTGCAAAGGTAATAGCAATCGTTTTGTTGACATTAATCCCCATCAGTGTTGCTGCCCCATTATCTTCTGAGACAGCCAGCATCGCCTGACCAATTTTTGTTCTGTTGATAAAGGTTGTCAGTCCGATCATAATGATAATACAGGTAATGATTGTCACCATCGTAACACCGGAAACTGTCAGCTGTCCGTCGGCCAGCTTAAGGCTGGGGACGTTAATTACTGAAGTAAATTGACGGGCATTGGAACCATAGATCAGAAGCGCAATATTCTGCAGCAGGTAGCTGACGCCGATTGCTGTAATCAGCACCGCCAGCGGCGAGGCTCCCCGCAGCGGTTTATACGCAATCCGCTCAATCAGTACGCCCAGCACCGTACAAATGATTACCGCCGCCAAAATGCCGGGAAGCGGTGAAAGCCCCAATGTACTGACTGCTGTAAAAATCGCAAACCCCCCCACCATAATAACATCGCCATGGGCAAAATTCAACATTTTGGCAATACCGTACACCATCGTATAACCCAGTGCAATAATTGCATAAACACTGCCCAGACTGATTCCGTTAATAAAATATGAAAGAAAACTGATAAATTCAGATGGAATCATGATACACCCCTTTAAACTTACTTAATTTTTAAACATTTATGTCGAATTATATCATAGCATAAAAGCCTGTGCAAGTAGAAATATAAGTATCCACAGATCATCCATACCAAAAAAAGAGGGCGCCAAAACGGCGACCCTCCATCGGTTGCGTTATTTTTACTGCATTTGGTATGCTCCATCAACAATTTTAACTGCTTTCGGAGCTTTATTCGGCTCACCTGCCGCATTCCAGGTCATGCCTGCACCGGTAAGACCATCAATCGTAATCTCCGTCATTGCAACTTTCATTTTTTCACACATATCGGAAATGCTCATATCCGGAGTAATGCCGGACTGCTCAGCGGCGGCCTTAATCGCGTATACGGCATCATAGGCATCAGCGGCAAACTGATTCGGCTGAATTTTATAGGCCGCTTCATATGCTGCCGTAAAGTCCTTGCTGCTCTCTTCATCCGCTGAGAACGGAGTCAAAAGCATCAGGCCTTCGGCCAGCGAGGTGTCAAAGTTTTCTACTGATAGAATACCATCCATGCCGTCACAGCCGAAAAAGATCGGAGTAAATTCCTTATCGCTTGCCTGTTTCAGAATTACAGATGCCTCCTGATAATAAATCGGCAAAAATACCAGCTCAGCACCCGCTTCCTTGGCCTTATCCAGCTGAACCGAAAAATCGGTATTGGTATCAGTAGTAAACGCTTCATCGGCGACGATTTGAAGCCCCTGATTAGCAGCTTCGTTTACGAAAGCCTCGCGGATACCGGATGAGTATTCGGTAGAACTGTCATAGATAATGGCAACTTTGGCGGCCAGGTTTTTCTGACCGATATATTTAGCCGAAGCAGTTCCCTGATCCGGATCGGCAAAGCAGACACGGAACACATTGTCATAAGCCACACACTCCACGGCTGAACCGGAGGGCGTAATCTGAAACAGATTATCTTTGGCTGATTCTGCCGCAACAGCAATACAGGGTTTAGAGGTTACACTGCCGACCAGCAACTGCATTCCCCAGTCTTTTAAGGTGTTATAAGCATTGACGGATTTTTCCGGATCATGCTCGTCATCCTGGGCATTTATCTCGATGGTATATCCGTTAATACCGCCGGCAGCATTAATCTCCTTCATAGCCAGCTCGGCACCGTTAGCAACTGCCGTACCATAAGCGGCTGCGCCGCCGGTTAACGGCCCAATTACACCGATCTTTAAGCTCCCGTCTGCCGCAGTATTAGCAGCTTCTGTTTCACCGCCAGCCTCGCTGCCGGCAGTTGTTTCTTTTGAATCCGCAGCAGCTGTTGTTTTCGTACTGCCTGACCCGCTGCCGCCGCAGGCGGTCAGAGAAACTGCCAGCGCTACGGAAAGTCCTAAACTTAGTAATTTTTTCATAATATTTCCTCCTCATAAATAATAAATATTATAGATGCCAATAATTCTCTTGTCAAGCTTTAATTCCAAAGGATCGCTGAGCTTTCCATCGTCTTATCCCTAAGCATCAGATCGTTCACCGCTGCCATTGCCGTCTTGCCGTCAAAGAGAACCTGATTTACCGCCGCTATAATCGGCATGGAAATCTGATACCGGTCCGCCAGCGCCAGCCCGGCCTTGGCCGAATAGACTCCTTCTACCACCATTTTCACTTCTTCCATTGCCGCCTCCATGGAATAGCCTTTGCCAATCAGGATACCGGCCCGCCGGTTCCGGCTGTGCATACTGGCGCAGGTAACAATCAAATCACCGATTCCGGTCAGACCGCCAAAGGTCTGCATCTGCCCGCCCATCGTAATTCCTAATTTTGTAATCTCATAAATCCCGCGGGTAATTAAAGCGGCTTTTGTGTTATCACCGTAGCCGAGTCCGTCAGCAATGCCCGCAGCCAGGGCAATCACATTTTTTAACGCGCCGCCGATTTCAATGCCAAGAATATCCGGACTTGTATAAACCCGGAACACTTCGTTCATAAATTGATTCTGGATATATTCTGCAGTCATACGGTCTGACGCTCCGGTCACGCATGTGGTCGGCAGTCCGCGGCTTACCTCTTCCGCGTGGCTGGGACCGGACAAAACCGCTACTTCCGCCTGCGGTAGTTCTTTCTTAATAATATCAGAAAGCGTAAGCAGGGTCTGTTCCTCAATTCCCTTAGCCACATTGACAATGATCTGGCCCGGTTTGCAATATGGCTTCATCTTAACCGCCGTCTGACGGACATAGATAGAAGGAACTGCCATAATCAGAAGATTCATCCCTTCCATCACCACGTCCATGCGGCTTGTAAACAGGATCCGTCCGGACAGTACAAGCTCCGGCAGGGAGGCGGTTTCGCGGGTCTGGTCAAGGGTTATTAATTCCTGTTCAAGCGCCGACCACATGGTGATCTGATGGCCGTGGGCATCCAGCATTGCACCTAGTGCCAGCCCCCAGCTTCCGGTTCCTATAATTCCTATATTTGCCATAGCTGTCTACTCCTTTTTTTTGCCTAATTTATTTTCTGTTCCATTTAGCAGGCGCCGGATATTTGCCCGGTGCCGCCAGATACCCAGCAGCGAGATGCCCCCCGCCATAATAAAGAATTCAGTGGTATAGCCAGGCGCCAGCCCGTAATCCCCGCGGTGTCCAAAAAACACCATACCGGTAAAAAACAAAAGCAGCACCAGAATCGATCCCAGCGATACATAGCGGGTAAAGAAAACAACCAGCACAAATACTGCCAGGCATACCAGCATCACCCGCCAGTCGATGGCAAGCAGCAGGCCGGCTGAAGAAGCGATTCCTTTTCCGCCTTTAAAATTCATAAAAAAAGGATAATTATGTCCCAGAATCACACCGAGACCGGTATATAAAAGGTACAGATATAAAGCTTCGGGCTGTGACCGAAACAGGAGCCGGGTCAGCAGGCAGGCAAAGACCATTTTAAAGCAGTCTCCCAGAAACACTACCAGCGCGGCTTTCACCCCCATCACCCGGAGGACATTGGTACTCCCTGCATTTCCGCTGCCATGCTGGCGGATATCGACTTCATGCAGTCTGCTGTACAGATATCCCGACTGGAGCAGTCCAAATGCATACCCCATCGCAAGGCATAATAAACGTTCCATTATGACTCCTTCCCGGCACGTTCCCGAATAATAAACCGAAGCGAGGTTCCCTTAAATCCAAAGGATTCCCGAATGCGGTTTTCCAGATACCGGACATAAGAAAAATGCATCAGTTCTTTATCATTAACAAAGACCACAAAGGTCGGCGGTTTGACCGAAACCTGGGTCATATAAAACAGCTTCAGCCGTTTTCCTTTGTCCGAAGGCGGCTGCTGAAGGGCTACTGCTTCCGTCATTATTTCATTTAAGACACCGGTTGCGACACGCAGGTTCTGGTTTTCGCGTACCACATCGATCATCTCAAACAGCTTGTTCAGACGCTGCCCGGTGACGGCCGAGATAAAGATCAGCTCGGCATACTGCATAAAGGAAAGCGTATTTCTTACATTCCGGCTGAATTCATAGATGGTTTTATCATCCTTCTCAACCGCATCCCACTTGTTGACCGCCACGATAATACCTTTTCCCCGGTCATGGGCAATTCCGGCAACCTTGGCATCCTGTTCGGTTATGCCTTCCGTTGCATCAATAACTAAAACGACTACATCAGCCCGTTCCACGGCCGCTACCGTACGAATAATACTGTAACGCTCCAGATCCTCCCGGATCCGGCTTTTCCGCCGCAGGCCGGCGGTATCAATAAATACATATTCGGTTCCATTATGAATAATCTCCGTATCAACCGCATCTCTGGTGGTTCCGGCAATATCAGATACAATGACCCGGTTTTCACCGAGCAAGCGGTTAATGATCGATGATTTGCCGACATTCGGCTTGCCGACAATAGCTATCCGCGGCCGGTCATCCTCATCATCATCCGTACTGCCGGGGGAAAAGTGCCTGGCTACTTCATCCAGTAAATCACCAATGCCCAGCCGGGAGGCAGCCGATACCGGTACCGGATCACCGATGCCGAGGCTGTAGAATTCATAAACATCATTGCCAAACTTCTGGAAACTGTCCACCTTGTTTACCGCCAGTACAACCGGCTTCCGGGATTTTCTCAGCATGTCCGCCACCTTTGAATCGGCGTCAACCAGCCCTTGTCTGACATCGACGATAAAGATAATCACATCGGCAGTATCGATAGCAATCTGAGCCTGTTCACGCATCTGGGACAAAATAATATCACTGCTGTCCGGTTCAATTCCGCCGGTGTCAATCAGGGTAAAATTCATATCCAGCCAGGTGCAGTCCGCATAAATCCGGTCCCTGGTCACTCCCGGTGTATCTTTAACAATGGATATCATATCGCCTGCCAGCACATTAAACAACGTGGATTTCCCCACATTCGGCCGGCCTACGACCGCTACAATCGGTTTACTCATTCATTCTTCTCCTTTAACTCATAACCTCTATATACAACAGTTTCATTAGCTGCTTGCGCTAAAATCGTCCGGACAAAATCCTGCCCGCTTGATTTTACAATATTAACCGGGACTTGTAAAGTTTTTTGCACTTCTTCTCTGGTAATATCATCAAGAAAAACATCTTCACCGCTTTTAAACATGCAGGCGGGCAGCAGCAGTCTGCTGCCCAGTGCCTTGTCTCTTAGCTGTCCGATGATGTCTTGTCCGGTAAGCAGCCCGGCAACCGTAATGGACTCTCCGAAAAAGAAGTTTTTAACCGGATATATTCTGACTTTTTTCCAGGGATACCGGGCCATAATTTTATCTGCCTGTTCCTGCAGATACGGATAGGCCAGCATACCGGTCGCAATGGACAGCTCTTCGGGCACTTCTGCCGGCGGCTTTCGTTTGAGCCGCTTAAGCTCCTCTTCCACCTCGGTGTCGAATAGTCTGAGCATGCCGACACCGTTCTCCAACTGTGGAAAATCGTCATACCGGCCGGTTTCCGGCATCGGCCGGCCGGCCAGGATATAAAACTCATCACTGGCATGGATAAAATGACTGCCATGCTTCCCATACAGGATTTCCTGCCAGTGTTCGATGATGTCCAGAACCGCTCCGGCGTCTTCTTTTTCAACCGGCTGTAAGGGATAAAGGCCGTCCCGGTATTTTGACAGACCCACCGGAACTACCGATACACTTTCCATATAAGGGAGATAAGCAGACAGATCCCGGATTGTGCGGTCTAACTCCGGCCCGTCATTGACCCCTGTGCAGAGAACAATCTGTCCGTTCATCGAGACTCCGGCCTGATACAGCCGATCCAGCTTGCTTAATGAACTTCCGGCAAAACGGTTGTTAAGCATCTCACACCGCAGTCGGGGATTGGTGGTATGCACCGAAACATTAATCGGAGCCAGCTTGAATTCAATGATCCGGTCAATATCCTTGTCCTTCATATTGGTCAGAGTTACATAATTTCCCTGTAAAAAGGAAAGGCGGGAATCATCATCCTTGAAATACAAGGTATCCCTCATCCCTGGCGGCATCTGGTCAATAAAACAGAAAATACATTTATTACAGCAGGACTTGTAATCACTCATCAGACCCTTTTCGAAAGTAATTCCCAGATCTTCATAGTCGTTTTCAATTTCCAGCTCCCATAGTTCTCCGTCCGCTTTTTCCACCAGCATTACCATGCTGTCATTACTTACATAATATTGGTAATCAAAAATATCTAAAACCCTGTTTCCATTTATCTTAAGCAGTCGGTCGCCCGGCTCAAGCATAAGCTCTTCGGCAATGGAACCGGGGTCGACCGCCTTAATCAGATGTCCGTTCTGCTTCATAGACACTCCTTTCCCATAATGCTACGGATTGCTGCGCACTTTGTGCCCACGCTGGTATCATCATATCAACATATTAAAGCTTTGTAAAGATTGTACATAAAAACTATTGACTCCTGGCTTATGAAAGTGGTATATATTAAAGTAGATTTTTTTTGCATTATTTATGAGGGAGAATTCTAATGGCTAATAACTATGTGTTTAATGATATTTTACCGGTGGCACCGTTAAAAATTGCCGCCCTGGAAAGCTGCCGGGAACTGGCTGAAAAAGTTAATGACCATGTTGTGAAATTCCGCCGTAACGACACGGAAGAACTGATCCGCTGCAAGCGTGATGAGGATCTGCACTACCGTGGCTATGATACGGACGATTACCTTTTAAAACTAATATGTCCCCGTTTCGGTACCGGTGAAGCCAAAGCCATAATTAAAGAATCGGTTCGTGGCACCGACCTGTTTGCGATGGCAGATGTTACCAATTACAGTATTCCGTATCGGGTTTGCGGTTATACGAATCACATGTCACCGGATGACCATTATCAGGATTTGAAACGGGTTGTTGCCGCCTGTGCGGCAAATGCCCACCGGGTCAATGTTATTATGCCATTTTTATATGAAAGCCGCCAGCATAAACGAACCAGACGTGAATCGCTGGACTGCGCTGCAGCATTGATGGAACTGGCTGATATGGGGGTAAAAAACATTATTACCTTTGACGCCCATGATCCTCGTGTTCAGAATTCAATTCCGCTGCGCGGCTTTGACAACTTCATGCCTACATATCAGTTTGTTCAAACATTGTTCGGTCATGACCGTTCTCTAAAAATTGACAAAGAACATATGATGGTAATCAGTCCGGATGAAGGTGCCATGAACCGGGCAGTTTATCTGGCCAATAACTTAAGTGTGGATATGGGAATGTTTTATAAGCGGCGTGATTATTCCAAAATCATTGGCGGGCGCAATCCGATCGTGGCACATGAGTTTCTGGGCACCTCCGTGGAGGGAAAAATTGTACTGATTATCGACGATATGATTTCCTCCGGCGAAAGCATGCTGGACACAGCCCGGGAGCTGAAGAACCGGAAGGCTGAGAAGGTAATCATCTGCTGTACCTTTGGACTGTTTACCAATGGATTGGAGAAATTTGATGAATTTTATGAAAAAGGATATATTGATTATGTAATAACGACCAATTTAAATTACCGGACGCAGGAGCTATTTGAACGGGAATGGTATCTGGAGGCCGACATGAGCAAATATCTTGCCGCCATCATCAACTCCTTCAATCACGATGTTTCAATCGGTTCGGCGCTGTCGCCGACGGCTAAGATTCAAAAGCTGGTGCAGCGGTATCAGGCCGATGGGTATGAATATTTCCAGAAACTGGTTTAATAAATAAAGAGGTTTCAAACGGCGGCTTTTTATATTGCTTCAAGACCGCCGTTTTCTTTTTAATCCAAAAGATTGGTCATACTCCTTAAACTGACCGCAAGAGTCGAGGCATTATGCAGCAGTGCTGATGTTGAGGGCGCCAAAACTCCGCCTATTCCTAACAGAATCAAGCTTAGATTAAAACCGATCACAAACCGGTAATTTTGCTCAATCCGCTGCATCAGGGAATTGCAGATATGCTTCAGGGTAATCAGATGATATAATTCATCTTCCGAAATGATTATATCGGCAATTTCTCTTGCAATCTGAGCACCTTCACTGATGGCGATACCGGCATCGGCTGCCGACAATGCCGGAGAATCGTTGATTCCGTCTCCGACCATAATGACTTTTCTGCCTTCTGCTTTTTCCGCTTCGACAAATCCCGCCTTATCTTCCGGAAGCACCTCGGAATAGTATTCATCTACTCCGACCTCCCGAGCTACGGCATGAGCCGTCCGCTCGCTGTCGCCGGTCATCATGACGACCTTTAAAATGCCCAGGCTGCGAAGATTTCTAATGACCTCTCCCGCTTCCGTCCGCAGCGGATCTTCGATACAGATTACTGCCACCAGCTTGTTTTCAATAGCCATATAGAGGTGGGAATAATTAAGCGAAAGCTGTTCAAACAGGTGACGTTCCTCATCCGGAATCGTGCAGCCTTCATCCTCAAACACAAAATGATAGCTGCCGATTACCACATGATCATCCCCGACATAGGAGGATATTCCATGGGCGACTACATATTCGACCTTGCTGTGCATTTCTTCATGTTCAAGATTCCGTTTTTGGGCTTCGGCAACCACCGCATTCGCCATGGAATGAGGGAAGTGTTCCTCCAGACAGGCCGCCAGCCTAAGCATCTCATTTTTATCCCGGCCGCCAAAAGCTACAATATCGGCTACGGACGGGCAGGCTTTGGTCAGCGTTCCTGTTTTGTCAAAGACAATGGTATCGGCAGCCGCCACGGCTTCCATGTATTTTCCGCCTTTTACCGTAATATAATATTCTCCGGCCTCGCGCATAGCCGATAAAACGGCAAGCGGCATAGCCAGTTTAAGGGCACATGAAAAATCGACCATCAGAATTGACAAAGCTTTGGTGGTATTGCGGGTTAAAAGCCATGTGAGCGCCGTTGCGCCCAGACTCCAGGGAACCAGTGCATCGGCCAGGGTCGCCGCTTTTCCTTCCAGTGAGGACTTGAGCTTTTCTGATTCTTCAATCATTGCAACAATGCGTTCAAAGCGTGTGGAACCGGCAGTATTTTTGACACATATCGTAATCTCGCCTTCTTCCAGCACAGTTCCCGCATAGACAGACATCTCTCTTTCTTTCCTTACAGAAATGGATTCTCCGGTCATGGATGCCTGATTTATCATAGCTTCTCCATCCGTGATAATGCCATCCAGCGGGATCAGGCTGCCGACGTGGACGCGGATCAGATCCCCCTTTTGAATAGCAGTGATCGGAACCAGAACTTCTGTACCGTCGGTCACCTGCCAAACCCGGTCAATATTCAGGGACATGCTTCTGGCTAAATCTCCGACGGACTTTTTGTGAGTCCATTCCTCCAACAACCCGCCGATTCCCAGTAGAAACATGACAGAACCTGCCGTATCATAATCGCCCCGCAACAGTGATACGCTGATCGCTGTTGCATCCAGGACTTCCACTTCCAGCCTTCTTCTGGCCAGCATCTTTATACCGCAGTAAATATAATGGATCGATTGGATGGCAGTAATAGCAGCACGAATCGATGCCGGAAGGAATAATTTTTGCCCCACCCTGAGCAGCACCCGCCAATAAAGCTTTTCTTTATACTCTCCGTTCATTTGGCGGCCGGTATCACTGGTCAGCAGTTCCTCAGGTACTGCTGACCTGTCATAGGAAAATGACCGCACAGCTGTAATAATTTCAGAACGGGAGCCGGTAAATACAATCACGGCATCGGCAGTTCTTTCATATACCCTCGCCGCAGTCACATTGGACAGATTCATCAGATAGTATTGGAGCAGATCCGCCTGATGAACCGTCATTTCATTCTGATGCAGATGAATTCGGATTCGTCCTGTAATCTCATGTTTTATTGTAAACTTCATTCAGCTTTCCTCAGTTCTAAAATAACCGTCCGAAGAAACTCCCCAGACGGTTTTTTTTATTCTTCTTCAAAATTTTCGGAATCGTTTTCAAATATTTCGGGCTGTCGTTTTTCATTAATCTCTTTTGCTTCGGCCAGAATATCTTCGGCATTTTCCTGAATTGTAGTTGCCGTTGTCATAACACACTTCTTTGCCCGCAGACCGGCCGCCAGACAGTTTACATAAAACTTTTTGGCGTCGGTACTGGCCAGAATCTTTACTCCGGCTGTTCCAAACAATACGCCGCCTGCAAACGCTGCGGCCTTTTTCACTTTAAATACCTTTAAATAATTTAGCATAGATTTTACCTCCATATGTAATTTTGATAGGATTGTAGCAAACCTTACCACAGTTAGTCAATTGAAACTTTTTTCCGTTATTATTGTTACAACTCCAAAATATGTAAAATATTTAGAGAATTTTATTGTCCTATATAAAATATGACAGATTCCATAGTCAAACTGTATATATCAGGCATATTCCCAAATGAAAATATGTGCAGTTTGCTTTTGGTATATATCTGCAAACCGCACATATTTTTAGCATGAATTATATTATAAAAATTATTTCAGTGTCATAAAGGCCGCCAGATTCCCCCGCCTTTCGCCCATTTTTCGGTGCGAAAACAATAGCTCCGGATTGCACCGGGTACAAATGTCGGTCACATGGATCTGCTCCGGGCAGACTCCGGCCTCTTCTAAAATGATCCGGTTGGCCGCCCACATATCAAGCTGGTACTTGCCATCCGATCCGGCCACAGTCAGCAGTCTCTGGGATTTTTGTTCGAACTGCCGGTAAAAAGCCTCTGCCACTTCCCCGCCCACTTCGTAGCAGTCCTTACAGATGCTTGGGCCAATAGCCGCAAGCACATCTGCCGGCCGGGTTCCGTACTCACGTGCCATCTTAAGAAGGGTCTCCCGCCCCATCCGGTTTACCGTACCGCGCCATCCGGAGTGGCTCAGCCCGATGGCTTTGTGAACCGGATCCAGAAAATATAGCGGCACACAATCAGCATAAAAAGTCACCAGGGTAATCCCCGGCACATTGGTAATAAGGCCGTCAATATCCCGGTAATCCCGCTTGCTAACAACCCCCTTTCCGGAGTCTGCTTCAGTCACAGTCCGGACATTGGTCGTATGAGACTGCCAGGACAGAACCATATGGTTTGCTTCCACCTTAAGCGCCGCTGCCATCCGGTTATAGTTTTCCATCACATGGATTGGATTATCGCCTCTTGTTGTTGTAAAATTCAGCGTATCAAACGGCGGTTTACTGACACCTCCCAGGCGGGTGGAAAACGCATGCTTTACCATTCCCGTCTGTTCCAGAGCCGGAAACTGCAGATAGGTAATCCCGCCGGATTCTTTTTCTGCCATCACCTCCGTCCCCATTTTTCTGTTCCAGTTATATTTCATCATGGTTCTCCTCAGAATGCATGTTTGATCCAGCGGATCCTGTTCCCGATAATGGCAATGACATCAAACCGACAGGGAATATCACCGTACCCCTGCCGGCATAAATAATAACCGGCGGTCTGCGTGATCTTCTGCTGTTTACGATAGTCAACCGCTTCCTCCGGAAAACCCAGCCGGTCATTTCGCCGGTATTTTACTTCGACAAAGACCAGATAATCCCCATCCTTCGCAATCAGGTCAATCTCGCCCTGCCGGCTGCGGAAATTTAATTCCAGCACGTCAAGCCCCTGCTCTTTCAGATACTGTGCCGCCATTGCTTCATAACGGCGGCCGATTTTTCGTTTATTCTCTTCCATTGATCCCCATATTTTTCATGATCAGACAAAGTTTTTGATAAAAGTTTTCCGATGAATCGGGCACGGTCCGTGTTCCCTGATTGCCGCTATATGTACTGCCGTTCCATAACCCTTATGCCGGGCAAAGCCGTATTCCGGAAACAGGATATCATATTCCATCATCATCCGGTCTCTGGTCACTTTAGCCAGGATACTGGAAGCTGCAATAGAAACGCTTTTAGCATCCCCTTTGATAATCGGTATCTGGCCGATATCGGTATCAGGAATCGTCACGGCATCGTTTAACAGCAGATCCGGCTTAACAGATAATTGTCCGATTGCCTGCCGCATAGCCTGATAGGTTGCCTGCAGGATATTGATATTGTCAATTAATTCCGGCCCCACTATGCCAACGCTCCAGGCCTCTGCTTTTTCCTGGATTTCCAGAAACAGCTCATCCCGCCTTTTTGCTGTTAATTTTTTTGAATCATTTAAAAACAGGATTTCGCAGTCTTTAGGCAAAATCACCGCTCCGGCTACCACCGGCCCGGCCAGCGGACCGCGTCCGGCCTCGTCGACGCCGCAGATGCGGCCCATTGCCGCATAAGTATATTCATATTCCTTCATTAGCTCCAGACGTTCCTTTTCCGCCTGAAGCTTTTTATCTGTCAGTTTTCTGGCCATCGTCCATCCTTTCCGGTGGACATTCAAGTGTTATCCGTCCCAGCTTACCGCTCCGGAAATCATCCAGCACAATCAAAGCCGCCCTCTTTAGATCCGGCTCCCCGCCTTTAGCCAGACAGGAACGGGCCAGAGCCACCCGGGTCAGTGCCGCTGCCGCTTCCCCGCCTTCAATCTGATAACGTTCCCGTAAAGCTTCCGGATAGCCGGCGAGTAAAAATTCTAACAGCTCTAGTGCCAGCTCGTCTTTATCCAGGATATTGTCGTTAATCGAGCCGATAAAAGCCAGCCGCTTTCCCACCTGCTGGTCTTCAAACCGGGGCCATAGAATCCCCGGCGTATCCAAAAGCTCCAGACTCTTATTGAGCCTGATCCACTGGTTTCCTTTCGTAACCCCTGGCTTATTGCCGGTTTTGGCACAGGCCTTTCCGGCAAAGGAATTGATAAAGGTTGATTTTCCAACGTTGGGAATCCCTACTACCATTGCCCGGATCGGACGGTTTAAAATTCCCCGCCGCCGGTTCCGTTCGATTCTTTCCCGGCAGGCTTCCTGTACTACCGGGTTAATCTGCTTAAGATTGGCTTTGCTGCGGGAATCTGCTTTGAGGACAAAAAAACCCTGTGCTTTAAACCATTTGGCCCATTCGTCATTCAGCCGTTCGCAGGCAAGGTCGGATTTATTCAGTAAAATCAGCCTTGCTTTACCGGCTCCCAACTCATCAATATCCGGATTGCGGCTGGACTCCGGAACCCGTGCATCAACCAGTTCAATAATCAGATCAATCAGCTTTATATCTTCTTTCATGGCTCGTTTGGCTTTTGTCATGTGCCCTGGATACCATTGTATATTCATAAAAACACCTCTTCTTTCTGGTTCATCAGGAACGGATCAGTGAAAAATCAATCAACGGAAAGACCCGCAGCCATACTTTTCCCATGATCTGTTTCTCTTTTACATTGCCAAAATTGGCAAAACGGCTGTCTTCGCTGCTGTCACGGTTATCGCCCAGCAGAAAATATTCATCCGTCCCCAGTTCCACAGGATTCTCCGCCAGACCTCCAAGTGAGACCTTGTCAAGGTCGTTTTCTGCTTCCAGGCGGACTCCGTCAATATAAATCTCACCATTGATAATCTGGACGGTTTCACCCGGCAGGCCGATGACTCTTTTAATATTTTCTTTCTTATCTTCCCGTTCAAAGACAATAATATCCATCCGGTCCGGCTTGGCCAGATCATATACCATTCGGTTCATCAGAACCGTCTGCCCGGGAAGTAAAAGCGGTGTCATTGACTGGCCCGTGACGGTGATCTGGCTTCCGAAAGAATATAAAAACAACCAGGCCAGCGACAAGGCAACAATGATATCGACGATCCACCGGACTACCCGCCGCAGCAGGCCCGTTTCCTCATTAGGATAAAAATCCAACTATTCCACCACCTTATCTGAGGATAAAAAGCAAGGGACAATTTTCATTGTCCCTCATTTTCAAGAAATTATTTTACTAATTCTTTTACCTTGGCAGCCTTGCCTACACGGTCTCTTAAGTAATACAGTTTTGCACGTCTTACTTTACCTCGTCTGACAACCTGAATGTCGTCTACAAATGGGGAATGTACCGGCCATGTCTTCTCCACTCCGATGCCGCCGGAATTCTTACGGACGGTAAAAGTTTCCTTTGCGCCGCCGTTCTGTCTTTTAATAACAGTTCCTTCAAACACCTGGATTCTTTCCCGGTTTCCCTCTTTGATTTTGTTGAATACCTTTACGGTATCGCCAACGTGGAATACCGGTACGGATTCTTTCAACTGAGCTGCTTCGATATTTTTGATAATTTCATTCATTGTGTGAACCTCCTTGATATGTTTGATGTTCGATAATGCACAACGGCAGCAGAGGACCATCTCTTCTAGTCACAACAGACATATGTTACCATAAAGAGCCTGAAAATGCAAGCACTCTTTTTACTTTTTGGCCGCCGTATGTTACAGTTCAGCCTACCGTTGAATCAACTAACTATGCACCGGCTAAAAAATAGCCGGTGTACCTATAAATACTTTTTTGATATTTTCAATCATTCCCATCTTTCTTCTTTTTAAGGTTTCA
>Ga0153999_1000659_pt1 | contig 14795 bp, 12 predicted proteins | sample TSNC083MetaG_FD_104675 | JGI IMG/M metagenome (GOLD analysis project Ga0153999, IMG submission 104675) | Attine ant fungus gardens microbial communities from North Carolina, USA - TSNC083 MetaG | ecosystem: Host-associated > Fungi > Mycelium > Unclassified | place: USA: North Carolina, Lumber... | reverse complement strand
GCAAGCCAATGCTTGCTGGGTTGCCAGCATCAATACCTGCTACTATCGTCTTATAATTGCGTTTTGATGCCAGTTCAATTAGTGAAGAGAGTAACTTCGATCCGATACCTTTCCCTTTGCCATGATTCGCTACATAAATCGAATGCTCAATTGTATATTTAAATGCTGGCCAAGGACGGAAGATTCCGAATGTAGCGAAACCAAGCACTTTGCCTGCCTCTACAAATACGAGTACAGGCTCTCCATTCTCCTTCTTCTTATCAAACCAGTTATTACGTTCTTCTAATGTTTGCGGGTTATAGTGATAAACAGCTGTCGTATTTACAATCGCCGTATTGTATATGTCTAGAATCTCTTTTAAGTCCTTCTCTGTCGCTTCTCTTATCATATAAAACCCTCATTTCTATAGTTGGTTTAAGCCATGAATAAAAACATAACCAGCAAAGCCCAGGAATAAAAGTCCCGATACTAAGGACAAACCTTTCATCATCTTGCCACCAATCACCTTGCCGCCAAGACTGCTAATATAGGCAAGTACGACTCCCCAAATAACTGAGATCGCTAGAAATCCTATGAAGAACGGCATCAATTTCCCGAAAGAAATACCACCGACTACAGTGGAAACGACACTGCCCCCCACCGTTGCGAACCAAAGCAAAGTCGTCGGTGCAGACAAGCCAATCCCCATTCCCAGCATAAATTGTTGAAGCAGATTATGCTTCTTGTCCGCCTCTTTACCAATTTCAATTGATTTCGGTTTGAACGCATCTTTAATAGAATGGAATGCGAGATATAAGAGAACGAGTGTACCAACAATCCATAAGATCCACTGAAAAATATTACTCGACTGCAAGAGTGCTGCAATGCCCAATACAGAACATACTGCATACACCATATCTGCGAATGTCGTGCCTAGCGCAAATAGTAATGCTGCTAGAAAACCTTTGATGATCCCCGTACGGATAAGTGCTACATTGGCTGTTCCCAGATCGAGTACCATTGATAAACCAAGAAGGAAACCAGAAATAAATAATGTCACGTTGCCTCAACCCTTTCCCAAAACAAAAACCGCCTCTACAAGGCGGGATCGTATTTTGCAATTATAGCAAAAATATTGTCGAATTGGTTTAGTAAAAAGGATAATACCCCTTTCAATTTTTTCAATATGCTTTAAGTATCTCTTCGAATCTCTCGATGGCTTGCTCAAATCTAATTTATGTTTTTGAAATAGAGACGGTCAGATTTTCGGTAATTTAACTTACCTTTCCCGCATCTTCTTTAATACGTGTTGCATTTGAATTAATGGTCTTGATTGTATAATCTCAGGTCATTGATAATTTACAAGCTTCATCCGCAACAATCTTAAATCTTCTTCCAAGTTTATATAGCTATTTTGAAAGTAAAATTGCATGCGGGGTCTCATAGTTTCAATATTTCACCTTAGAGGGAAGACAAGAAAAAAGCAGCCTAAGCCGGCTGCTTTTCCTTATCTTTCACATGCGTAATCATCTTTATCTCGATCCATTTTCTGCTGATAAGCAGGGTGTCCCTTAGGCACACCGTCTGGATATTTCTTACGCAGCTCCGTGCAATTCTTGAAGTACTCTTCCTTCTGTGGAGCTGGATTAGCCGCTGACTGTTTTGCAGGCGCCTTTTGTGGTTGTTTAGCAGGTGCTTTTTCTTCGCCACTTGCACATCCATTAAAACCACGACTCGAGACAAGCCCTTTCTTCGACCATATATTAGCACGTTTTTCCTTAGCTAGTTCTTCTGCTTTTTCATAGTTCTCCAGATACTTGTAAGGCGTTTCATAAATATAAGCGACACGACCAAGTCCTTCTTTAATCAACGTCTCTTGAACAGATTTGCCGTCTACGAATACATAAGCGAGCAATCTCCCATATTTATCTGTTTTGCTTTTCTCGAATTCAAGTGTGAGCTTGCCGCTCTGGATCAGTTGCTCATTGCGTTTACTCGCCTTCTCAGCATAGGGCTGAACACACTCACCCGGCTTCTTCGATTCAGGTGTATCCATTAGCAAATAGCGGACTGATTCTTCTCTTCCTTTGTAATATACTTTAATCGTATCACCATCAACGACTCTCGAGAGCTTAACAGCGACTTGGTTTTTCGCCGTATTCTCTTTGTCTGATTTAGATGTGTGTGCATATCCACTTGTTTCCTCAGACTGTTGCTGCTTTTCTGGCTGATCTTCTTTCTCCTGCGTATCTTCAGTAGTTGTCTGATTAGACTCCTGCTCACTACCCTGTTCCATTTCTGAACACCCAGATAGCACAATGAGTACTGTTGCAAACATAAGTATTCCAGTTGTTCCTTTTCCAAGTCGTCCTTTAACGCCCAGCATGACTACCATAAAAACAAGCATCATGAATAGAATAATTACCATACCCAAGTTGGTTCCCTCCCGCGCCTTTATGGTAAATCCCATTAATTGTTACGCTTATTATACCAAAATGACACTTCTAAGGGACACTCATTGGAGAAATTTAATTTTCTATGCAACTCTTAGAAATAAATTGAATTTCAGCTTCTTTTAAATACTAAAAGGCTACAAATGCAATCAGCATCTGCAGCCTATTTACTAAGCTTCATATTTAACCCGTGATAATCCAACTGTAAGGAACACAGTTGCGAACACAAGTAATATAAGAACCGGATACCATATATCCATTACTCCACCTTGTTCAGATATAATTCGAGTGAATCCCGTCATTGCCCAATATTGTGGTGTAAACTGGGCAATTTTTCGCATGAATTCAGGGACAATGCTCACGGGCCAGTATACACCTCCAAGCATGCATGTAGAAATAATAACAAGCGAACCAATAGTACTTTGCTGTTCCGTTGTTTTTGCAAATCCAGCAATCATCAGGCCAAGCCCAACAATTGCAAGCAGCAGTGCTGAAATGAGAACAGCCATAGCAAAAGGGTCCCCCCATTTTAAGTCAAATAGAAGTGCGGACGAGAGAATTAATAAGCCAAACTGAATCCAGCCGATTAAGAAGAACGAAAGTAGGTATCCAAGAACAATTTGCAATTTTGATGCTGGTACAGACATTAAACGCTGCCAGACACCATTCTTGCGTGTTTCAATAAAAACACCTGTCACAATGAGCATCATAATCATCACGAACATAATTGTGAAACCCGGACTGCTATACGAGACGCCCGTAAGCTCTGATTCCTGCTCCTCACCATCAATAGAAATGAGCTTTGTTGTCGGTTGTTTTACACCAGTTTGCTGTTCATTCATCATGTCGAACATACCCTGCCAATCTTCTCCGCTATATGTAGTCCATGCTTTTGAAGCATTCATTTGGACAACCATCGTTTGTACAGATTGATTAACAATTTGTTTCAGAATAGGTTCCGTTGTCGAACTCGGTGGATATTGAAAAGCGAGCTGAGGATTTTTTCCATCGATAAGCTCTATTCCAAAACCACTCCTGATCCAAATAATGCCTTCTGTTTCCTCATCAGCGAGTGCCTTTTTCGCTTCATGCCCTTTCATTAATTTGACATTAAAATCCTCGACACTCTCCATTTCATTAATCAAAAATCTCGCTTGTGAGGAGTAATCCTCATTCACAATGGCAACACTCGGTATATTATTATCTCCCCCTGTAAACATGCTCCCAAAGAGAAAGGAAAAAAGCAGCGGCATGGCTAGCATGAGTACGTAGGTAGAAGGCTGTTTGAGCGTACGCTTCAGTTCAAATAAACAGATTGCCAGTATCTTTCTCATATTTTTCTTCCTCCTAATATTTCACACGCAAGTGCCATACACCAATTGCAGCTGCACATAACCCCATTCCGATCATCACGAATACTGGTAAAAGCAAACTATTCCATGTTGCACTTCCTCCCATAATGTCGACGAAGCTCGTCAGTGCCCAAGAATTTGGCGTAACCTTGGATATATTACGCAATATTTCAGGAAATGAAGCAATTGGAAGCATGGAACCACCAAGAATTGCAAACACTTGAACACCTACACTGCCAATCGCATCTGCCGCTCTTTCACTCTTTGTAAATGCTGCGACAACCATGGATAAGCCAGCAACAGCAAAGCTATATGCAAATGCAAGGATGAGTGTTTGCCAAACATTGCTGCCCCAATCAACCGCAAGTACATAATGCGTTACAATCATAAAAACGAGGAATTGAAGCAATGCTATGAACCAAGTACCTAGGAACTTACCTCTAAGAATAGCTCCAGAAGTTGTAGGTGTCGCCATCAATCTGGCAAGTGTCTCTGTTCCGCGTTCAATATGAAATGATTTTCCGCCATTCATTGCATTAAATAGGAGGAACATCGCCGCCATTGCTGCTGCATAATATTGCATTGCTGAAACAGATTTGTTACCGACCGGTACATCTTCTATATAATTCGTATTGGCAATTGCACCTGCGGCTGCAGCAGCTATCTGTTTCGCTGGTTTTTCGGGATTAAACGATTCACCCGCCTGTTTAGCCTGCATTACGAGATTCGTAACCGCAAATGTAGTCGAGCCAGAAACCGTCTGAACCGATTTTGCATAAGTATCTGTCAACTGTTGAACAAATGCTGCGTTGATCTCCTTGCCACTCCCTTGATATATAAGAGCTCCCACTGATTTTCCTGCAACGAGTGATGCCCCCCATTGATCAGGAAGGACCAGACCAGCATCTATTTTCCCACCTTCCAAAAAGCCCTTTAACTGTTTTTCTGATCGAACTATTTTCAATTCCAATGACGATTTCATTTCTTTACTTTGCAATACAGAGTCAATGAAACCTTCTGTCACCTCATGATGATCTTGGTTGTAAAGCCCCAACACAGTCTTTGGCGCCTCACCTGAATCGAGGACTCCTTTTAGTGCAGTACCAAGAATTGCCGTCAACACAATCGGCATGAGCAGCATGAGAACAAGTTGCTTCCGATCCTTCAACTGAATCTTCATATCTTTCATTGCGATTAGCAGACTTTTCATTTTTTCCTCCTAATCCCGCAATGTGCGTCCCGTTAATTTAAGGAAGAGTGACTCGAGATTCGCCTCTTCTCTCTTGAACTCGCGAATCGTAATATTGTTCTCGACAGATAGACGAATGATTTCTGTCATCGTTTTCTGATCCTCTTTCAGTAATATATTTAATTGTTGATTTGATTCAGCATTGACCTGTTCAACACCATTCAGAGATTCTATTTGATTCAGAAAATCTTCCGTATACTGTTCAACTTCCATTCGTAAAATAGTACCTCCAGCAAGCTGTGCGTCCAACTCCTGAGTAGTTCCGCTCGCTATCACTTCACCATGGTCCAGAATTGCGATTCGATTACATAGATACTCAACTTCCTCCATGTAATGACTCGTGTAAATAATCGTCATACCTGCTTTATTTAAACTTTTCACCGTTTCTAAAATATGATTTCTTGACTGCGGATCAATACCAACAGTTGGCTCATCCATGATAAGCAATTCTGGTTCATGCATGAGGGCTGCTCCAATATTAATACGTCGCTTCATCCCTCCGGAGAAGGTCTGAATCTGCTCCTTACGACGATCTTCAAGCCCGACCATTTCCAATATTTCGTTAGCACGCGATTTAGCATCAGGGCCTTTCAATCCATACATTTTCCCCCAGAACAGAAGATTATCAAGTGCCGACATTGTAGGATAAAGTGCGATATCCTGTGGAACAAGGCCGATTTTCCGTTTGATATCCATTGGCCGTTTCTTCACAGAGAGTCCATCTACTAGAATTTCTCCATCATCATAAGGAACAAGCCCGCATATCATAGAAATCGCTGTGGATTTCCCCGCACCATTCGGACCAAGAAGCCCAAATGCTTCACCCTTCTCAACTTCAAGAGTGATCCCTTTAACAATCTCTTTCTGTTGATAGCTCTTCTTTATATTCTCTACCTTAAGCATAAAAGCACCCCCTGTTCCATTCTCCATTTATTATAAAATGCTTTCCTTTTCATTCCATCCCTCTCTAGATAGATTTTCCTATTAAAAAACGGCATCTAATTATGCCGTTTTTTAATCTCTTTATGCTGAAAGTCATGGTTAGTGAAAATCTGTTATACAATATCGGACAGCAAAGATTGCAGCTTGTGTCCGATCGCGTACTTCAAGCTTTTGAATGAGATTTGACACATGATTTTTCACTGTTCCTTCGGTTATATGGAGTCTCTGAGCGATTTCTTTATTATTAAGCCCCTCACCTAATGAACTTAATACATCCTTTTCGCGGGAGGTCAGATCACCAAGCACATGAGGCGTTATATTTACTTCAGCTTGTTCGAATTGCCTTGTTTTTCGCATTTCCGTTAAAACCTGCGTCGCGAAATCTTGCGGCAGAACAACGCCACCATGATGAACAGTCAACATCGCCTGCACTATTGAATCCGTCGGTAAGTCCTTCAGCAAATAACCACTTGCTCCTTCTTCAAGTGCATCTAATAAATATTCACTGTCACTAAACGTTGTCAGCATCAATACCTTTACATCAGGAAGTCTTTCTCTAATAAGCCTCGTCCCCTCGACACCATTCACTTCTGGCATGCGAATATCCATAAGTACCATATCGGGTAACAACTGAAGGGATTTGTCCAGTGCGTCCACTCCGTTCACTGCTGTTCCTATAACTTCAATACCCTCTCGTAAGTTCAAAAGCGAACTAAGCCCATCTCTAATTAATGGCTGATCGTCCACAACTAAAACCCTTATCATATTCTCACCTCTTTTATAGATGTATTTTTCTCAAGCTGAAATTCAATATGAATCAAAAATTCGGACTCTTGCATGCCTTTGAAATAAATAGATCCACCTTGCTCATGTACTCTTTCTTTCATATTATTCAGGCCAAATCCGGGTATAAAACTTTTTGTCCCAGTACCATTGTCTTTAATATGCAACTCTACTTTCTCATAGTCGGATGACAATAAAATTTGACACTTAGTAGCGTCACTATGCCGCTTTGTATTAGTAAGTGCTTCCTGAATAATTCGCTTAATTGCCTGGTGTAATGTCACAGGGACATGATTCTGATCTTTACCCGTGTCGAAAATCACCTCAAGACCTGTCAGTGCAGAAAAATCCTCTAGCATAGATTTAAGTGTATGATGAAGTGGAACATTAACTGGCAATTCATCTTTTAATGTGCGAACAGACATACGAATTTCGTTTAATGCATCTCGTCCCAATTGCTCGCATGTTCGGATGATCTCCTTCGTTTGGTTATCATCTTTTCCTGAAAGCTCCCCTGCAAGTTGCAATTGTACAAGCATAGCTGTCATTTTGTGACCAACAGTATCATGAATCTCTCGTGCAATTTCATTTCTTTCACGAATGACTGTCAACTCTTCCACTTGATCTGAATAGGTTCCCAATTGCTCATGTGCCAATTGCAATGCCTCATGAGAAGAATTCAATTGTATATATTGATCAGCAATCGTTTCCCTTGCTGAAATGAGATTTCGGATCAATCCACCTACGATTGCGCAATAAAATATAAACATAAAACCTAACAAATCATCGTATAAAGAGAAAACATTATGCACTTGATACCTTTGTATACTGGCTAATGCCCAGACTACTATAACAGCAACAGAAAAAATCCATATAATCGATTTCTCAGTAAAATAAAGAAAGACTGTTGTGGCAATTACACCGAAGTAAATAAGATAAATAGTGCCGCTTACCTCTGGGAAAAGGAACCCAAAACCTGCACTTATTATAAAGTCCAGAACATTACAGCCAATAAGCAGACGTTTATTACAGCATGAAATATGAATATAGTGAGCTACTATAAATAATATGATAGAAACAGAAATGAAGCCGGATTTCCATCCGCTCCAAGAGTCTACTGCAGAATAGAAAAAGACACTCAAGAAAACGAACATAACGATACGTATCGTTGAAAATAGAATAAAGGACTTGCTCTTCAATTTAAACGCCCCCAGACCAACCCTTGTCTAATGATTAACTTCCTATATTATAGAACAAGAGAATTGCCTCGGGTGGAAATTTCAAAAAATTACAATTAAACTAAGCTATAGTATTAAAAATGTAGAGAAGGAGGATCTATGCCAACACTCTCAATCACAACAACTACACAAAAAGAATTACCAACACTATATGAATTGCTACTTCTTGCTGACCCAGATAAGACGCAAATAAATACTTATTTAAAAACAGGTATTTGCCGTATAGGGACATTGGCAACCGAGATTGTTGGTGTCTGTGTGCTGACCCAAACAAATCCCCAACTCATGGAGGTAGCAAATCTTGCTGTATCTCCCAATTATCAAGGAAAAGGATACGGCAAAGTACTTCTACAGGATGCCATTAAAATAGCCCATTCTAACGGTGCCTCTGTAATCAAAATCTGTACTGGCAATTCAAGCCTGAACCAGCTCGCACTATACCAGAAATGTGGTTTTCGAATGCAGCATATTGACCACGATTATTTCGTTCAGAATTATTCTGAACCGATCTTTGAAAATGGCATCCAATGTATCGATCGTATTTGCCTTGAGAAAAAATTATACTAAAAAGGAACGGAGCATTCGCAAGTCTGAATGCCTCGTTCCAATATAATCTCTACTACTCCACCTGCCCGACTTCAGCAAATGGCCAGATTCTAAGAACCGCTTTGCCAATTATGTCCTCTTTTGGCAGCATTCCAAAATAACGGCTGTCCTTGCTGATCGTTCGATTATCTCCGAGCACGAATACGGAATCTTTGGGGACTTTTTTATAGCCCGTCAACTCTTCCAGTGTGAAATCTCCTGTATAGGGAAGCGCACCGAAGCCCTCACCCTTATTCAAATATGATTCCTTATATGCCTTTCCGTTGACATACAATACGTCATCTTTCATACGTACCGTATCTCCTGGTAATCCAATTACCCTTTTTACATAGCGGGCATCTGCATCCGGTGCATGGAACACGATAATATCGAAACGGTTGAAATCATTAAACTGGCTTAATTTGTTAACAACCAGTTTATTCTGTTCTTGGAGATTCGGCTGCATGGACTGACCTTCTACGATATAAGGTGCGAATAGATAATGTTTAATAATAAAAGCAAAGATTAGACCTAAAGCAAGCACCTTTACATAAGCAAAGATTTCCTTAAGAAGCTTCTGCATGTCGTTTCCCCCTCCTGTTATATAGTTCTTACTTCTCATAATTAAAAGTATTGTCTTGCAATCATTGTATCAAAGAAGGTGACAGATTATTATGTTTTCTTCATTAATTTTTTAAAAGCCCAGTTAATGTCTCACCTTATTCATTTAATTTGACTAGAGTAATTCTTCCCATACATAGCTAATCTTCCCTCATCATATATTCAGCAATGGAGGTGTCGTATGACAAAAGATGAGAACCAACATTGTGACAGCAAGAAAATCCAGCAGTTACAGCATTTTGTGAAAAATAATATGGGAACAGAATTGAGTTCCGCTGAGGGAATTAAAATCTCTGACGATGAGCACTCTTTAAAAGCCGGTGAACGTGGTCCTACGCTCATTGAGGATTTCTGGTTCCGAGAAAAGCTGGCCCATTTTGATCGTGAGCGTATTCCAGAGCGAGTCGTCCATGCGAGAGGCTATGGGGCACATGGCGTCTTTGAAGTATACGAGTCACAGGAACAATTGACTATGGCATACTTCCTGCAGGATCCTTGTGTACAGACACCTGTATTTGTACGATTTTCTCAGGTGGCTGGCTCCAGAGGTGCGAACGAGACAGATCGGGATGTTAGAGGATTTGCGACAAAATTCTTCACAGAGGAAGGAAACTTTGATCTTGTCGGCAACAATATACCGATATTCTTCATTCAAGACTCAATGAAGTTCCCAGATCTAATTCATGCTGTGAAGCCAGAACCACATAACGAGATTCCACAAGGACAGACCGCACATGATACATTCTGGGATTTCATTGCAAACAACCAGGAATCAGCGGCGATGGCCATGTGGATTATGTCAGATCGCACGTTACCTAGAAGCTTCCGGATGATGGAAGGATTCGGCGTCCATACATTCCGACTAATCAACAAGCAAGGTCAATCCCATTTTGTTAAATTCCATTGGAAGCCCGTCCTAGGGAAGCATTCCCTTATCTGGGATGAAGCTCAGAAAATTGGCGGTGCCGACCCAGATTTCCATAGAAGAGACCTTTGGGAGAGTATTGAAGCAGGCAATTTCCCAGAGTATGAACTTGGCATTCAAGTTATTAATGAAGAAGATGAATTTAAGTTCGGCTTTGATATTCTCGATGCAACAAAGTTATGGCCAGAAGAAGATATACCTGTACGAATCATCGGTAAAATGACACTGAACCGTAATGTCGATAATGTCTTCGCAGAGACTGAACAATTCGCTGTTCATCCGGGCAATATTGTACGTGGGATTGATTTTACAAACGACCCACTGTTGCAAGGCCGTCTGTTTTCTTATACAGATACTCAAATCTATCGTGTCGGCACCAATTTTCAAGAACTGCCGATCAACCGGCCTGTTTGTCCCTTCCATAATAACCAACGAGACGGAGCTTCCAGATTTACAATCAATAAGGGAAAAGTCGCCTATAAGAATAACTCACTTGCAAATAATGATCCCCAAACAGTACCTGGCACAAAAGGAGGTTTCGTCACATATCCATCAACAACGGAAGGTATTAAAACCAGAAAGACAGCATCTAGTTTCAATGATCACTTCTCACAAGCACGACTTTTCTGGAATAGCATGACCAACGTGGAAAAGAACCATATCATCCAGGCATTCAGCTTTGAACTTGGGAAGGTCCAGTCAAGATCAGTCAGGCAACAAGTAGTTAACATGCTTGGTCAAATAAGTTCCCTGCTCGCTCGAAATGTTGCTTCTTTTATTGGTGTACAGGTACCTAATGTACAAGAATCTTCTGTAACCAAGTCATCACCGGCACTTAGTATGATGAACACGGTATTCTTGCCAAATACGCTCAAGGTTGGTGTCATTATTGACAACGGATTTGATGATCGAGCAACACAAGACATCCTTACAAATTTGATTCAGTCGGGTATAAGGCCCGTTATTATAAGTGAGCGCCTCGGGTATGTTACAGGCATTGCCGGTGGCAGGTTAGAAGTGAAAGATACTTTTCTGACTGGATCACCTTTGTTATATGACAGCCTACTTATAATCGGTGGTAAGCAATTGGATTCTTATTTTATAGGTAAAACAAAGGCCTTCGTTACAGACACTTACAAACATTTCAAACCTATTGGCATTGCCCAGAACAGCATAGCACTTATTAAGCCATTAGGCATTTTAGAGAAGCCAGGAATCATCACAGATTACCAGACCGGCGACTTCGCAAAAGACTATATTGACGCTGTAGCCGAACAACGTTTTTGGAATCGCTAATAAAAATTTACTTAAAGGATCATTCATAATATCCGCTCCCTTTAATCCTAGGGTACTGTCACAAATCATACTGTCTTCAATATACTAAATGGATTACAAACATTTATGGGAGTGGATTTTTTGGCTGTTTCTTATATGGATTTCACAAAACCTGGTGTGCAATTTTTTGCGGATATGAATAAGAATCGTCTTTTCACCCGAAATTCTGAAAACTATATTAATCGTCTAGGGCGAGATAATTTGAATACGTTGGGGAATAATTCTTTGCTCGATATCTACATGAGCAAAGGCCACGTCGTAGAACCACATTACCATCAGAATGCTTCGGAACTTGTTTACTCCATCAAAGGATCTGCTGTCGTTTCTCTAATCAATCCCTTTACTCAACAAGTAACTGAAATTCGAATTACTCCAGGCCAAGTTGCAAACATCCCTCAAGGATGGTGGCACTGGATTTTATCATCAAATAATGAAACTCATTTGTTATCCATCTTTGATGCACCTTACCCTGAATATATTCTCGGTTCCGATGTATTGAAGAATACGCCAATTGAAGTACTTGCCCATACGTACTGTCTCGATCCCAACAAGTTACAAAATGCCCTAGAACCTCTGAATGGCGGGACTGTCATTGGACCAAAAGATAACTGCACTTCACAGGCACAACGAACAGTTGTGCAACAGAATCAGCAGCCCATATCAAACTGTCCCGCATACCAAAGAGCAAACACATACCCTCAAGCGAGTATATCAACACAACCAACAGACTACTCGCCGCGATCACCTTATCCAAACAATTTTATCTATTAACTCAAGCTCACCCCTTTTATATTTTTAAAAGGGGGATTTTATCTTTAATGAATATAAGAACTACAAAAAAATGTATATCTCTAGACATAATAGCCCATAAAAAATGTTGGTAATTTAAGGTAAATTTACTCATGTAAATCACTATTAACTTGCCGATATTAATATTAAGCAACAAAACTATCCTATCGAAGAAGGTGTGTACATGAAGAAAAATATTTTACTATCATCTATCGTACTTGCAAGCACACTCAGTTTAACAGTTGCAGCTGCTGTATTCCCCCACTCTTTTAACCCGAATATTGCGTATGCAGCAGAAGAAACAGGTTCCATAATTCAAAGCAGTGATTTTTTAATAAGCAACAACGATTTAGAGGCTTACAATCAGGCTTTCAAAATCCCCTCCGCTGCTATTCAATCCATTAAGAACAATGGCGGTCAATATGCCAGCGATCGAACGATTGACAAAGCAATTGACGGTAACCCCAATACATTTTGGGAAACTGGCAAGCCTAATAGTGCATCCTTTAAAAATCAATTCGAAGTGAACTTTAAAGAGTCACAATCTTTTAATCGTATGACTTTTGCGACAAGACAAGATGGAGCAAAACCAAAAGGTTTCCCAACTTCATTCGAGGTATATGTATCTTCCTCAGCTAACGGTGATGACTATACTCTCGTTGGAACAGGCAAACCTGCCAATATTACAGCTAAAACAGTTGAATTCAAATTTAAAGAAATATCAGCAAAACGCGTCAAGTTTGTTTTCAAAGAAGCCCACCAAGATTGGACAAGTGCCTCTGAAATAGCTTTTTATAAAAAAGATCAACTAACAGACGCTATTGATCATGTTTTTACAGATAAAACAAATACAAAACTAACAGATTCCTATCAATCTGAAAAAGCAATTAGTGAATTAGAAAAACTATTAGCAACTCACCCGCTAAAAGCTACCTATAAATATACAATCAAAACAGCTAGAGATTTTTTAGAGAATCCAGAGCTTGCACTTCAATATGCAAATGATATCTTTACTCTGGAGCAACTAGGCGATCCACGGTATGATGCCTGGAGTCAGAAACAGCAAGCCATGCAGCTTGGCAGCCTTCTCCCTACAGGCTTATTTTATAAACCTGGTGAAAACTTCATCCTTGATGTTGATATAGCAGAAGGAGACCCACTCCCTGTACTAGTCTTTGACCAAAACTGGGATATCAAAGGACCACGTTCTACTAGTCATACACTAAAGAGAGGCATCAACATTATCACCGCACCTACTGGCGTAAATCCCGGAGGTGTCTATTTCATTAATGAATCTACACCAGCTAAACAGAAATATGCACCAAGGATTTCAATTAAAACTGGCGGAGAATCTTATCCGATTTACTATAGTGGCAAAACTGACGCAGCCACTTTCAAAAAAGAATTGGCCGCTTATAATGACAAAATAAAACAATTGAATACGAATGGCAATTTAGTTGTGCCAAATCTAGCCTCTACTGTTACTGAACATGTTTTCACTGTTGGTAAGGCAACAGATGCTTATAATTCTTTTGTAAAAGGGACAACTGACCCACAAGCTTCTGCTGATGCTTGGGAAGACATGATGCTATATGATTATAAGCTTCTTGGGTACAGCAAAAATGCCAAAGATCCTAAACATCAAGTACCAGAGAACCGTCTAATCGTACGTGCGGTAACCGATGGAATGTATGCCGCAGGCGGATTTATTGGAATCGGTTATGATTCCGAGGCAATTTTATTCGGAACAGACCTTGGATGGGGATCTTACCATGAGGCAGGCCATGTTATTGAAATGGGCCCATTAAGATTCCTTGAATTGACGAATAACATCTTCTCTCTAGCTAATCAAGAAAGAGTCGGTTCATCAATCCGTATAGAGACAGATGACATATTTAATGATCTTTTTAACCATTATACTTCTGGAAAAACGTTAGGGTTCAGCTACCAAAAAAGGCCAGATGCGGAAGTAACACTTGGAATGTGGGAAGCACATATGGTCATGTGGCAACTCCGCATTGCATTTGGATATGATTTCTATACAGATGTATTTATAGCCGGCCGTGATACAAACTTCAATGCTGGAAGCACAGCAGGAGATCGTTGGGCTCGTCTTGGTTCCGACAGAGCAGGCTATGATTTAGGTGCCTATTTCCATCGCATGGGTATGAAGATATCTGATGAAACATTAGCTTACACTTCAAAATATAAGAAACTTGACATTGCTCTTCAATATGCAGATACAAATGCTAGACTTTATAAGGGCAACGGCTTTGCTGCTGGTTACGTAAGTAATATTGCCTCTGTCGAGAAAGTAAGCAACGGTGTTAAAATCTCTGTAGATAATAAAGGTATTGAAAATGACATAATGGGATTCGAAGTATATCGTAATGGAGAACTAATCGGTTATACCAATAAAGGATCCTATCTTGACAAAACAGTTGGGGATGCTACTAAAGCTACCTATAAAATTAAAGCTTTTGATCGGAAACTAAAAGCAGCTACAATGAGTGATGCAAAAGAAATTAACCTGCATGCTCCAAT
>Ga0153999_1000657_pt1 | contig 14818 bp, 13 predicted proteins | sample TSNC083MetaG_FD_104675 | JGI IMG/M metagenome (GOLD analysis project Ga0153999, IMG submission 104675) | Attine ant fungus gardens microbial communities from North Carolina, USA - TSNC083 MetaG | ecosystem: Host-associated > Fungi > Mycelium > Unclassified | place: USA: North Carolina, Lumber... | reverse complement strand
TATTCTGATATTGGCTTGCGACACCTTTATCAGTATATCATAGGAGGCTTTTTTATGCCCTACGTAACACTACTGTTTACTCTATTCGCCCCAGCATAGCTGGGGGATTAATCTGTTCATTCACTTACTACCATCATTGTATTGACGGAAAACGGACAATCGGAAGAGGTCATCCTTTTTTCCAAAAATCTTTCTTCTATGATGCGGTATATCACCAATGGGAATATGCAGGTGGTAACATTGGGTGCAGAGATTTCCTATATACAGAAATATTTATATTGTATGAAAACCAGATATCAGTCCAGTCTGAACTATGAAATCAATGTAGATGCCACACTATATGATAAAAGCATACCAAAACTATTAATCCAGCCCATCGTGGAAAATGCAATTAAATATGGGACAAATTGCGACCCTCCCTGGAGAATATCTTTAGAAAGTGAGATAACAGAGGATAAGTGGTCCATTACTGTACGAGATCATGGTTCTGGTTTTGCAGAGGCGGCAATGCAAACCATTCATAAACGTTTTGAAACAGCAGATAAAAGCATTGGGATGCCGGAACTTCAGATTAACGGAATGGGTATGGTCAATGTATATTCCCGGTGGCGGCTGTTTTGCGGCGGAGAAGGCTTCTTTCATTATGGGAATCATGAAAATGGCGGCGCATATGTAACTATTGGACAATTCATTAAGACAGAGGAATAGGGAGGATTTTTATGGAATCCACAGTATATCGTACCATCATTGCAGAAGATGAGGAGCTCCTGCTACATAATATGATACAAAAAGTACAAAACAGCGGTCTGAATTTTGAAGTGGTAGGCACTGCCCAGACCGGTGCCCAGGCCATCTGTCTTATTAAAGACTTGTCACCTGATTTGTTAATTACGGATATAAAAATGCCGGTCATGGATGGCATGGCTCTTTTAGAAAAAGTCTATCAAAATTTCCCTACATTGCGCACCGTTATTATCAGTGGATTTTCTGATTTTGAATATGCACAGCAGGCCATCCGGTTCCGAGTAGATAATTATTTGCTAAAACCTATTGATGAAGAGGAACTGTACCAAACCCTTTTTAAAATCAAGACCGAGTTGGAATTAGAACAGCAGGAGAACAGTCATATTTTTGAATTTCCTGCGAGCACCAACTCTCGGGAAGAGATTGCCGAGATGCTGCATGAATATATTAATCATAACTATACGGAGGATATCAACTTAAATTCCATCGCCCATAACATGAATTACAGTCCCAGCTATTTAACGAAAATCTTTAATCAGATGTATCGGACTACGCCTACCAAATACATCATATCCAGGCGGATGCAAAAGGCTAAGCATCTCCTTTTGCATCATCCTGAATATTCAATCGGCCAAATCGGAAATATTGTCGGTTACCCGGAGCAGGGATACTTCAGCCGTATTTTTAAAAAGCAGACAGGCGTAAGTCCTTTTGAATACCGAGAAAACAATGGATCTTAAGGTTCGAAAGTTCCTTTGATATTGCTCCAGTGTTCCCTGGCATAAGTTATCAGGGTTTTAGCCTGCGCCATGGTCATATCCGAAAAATATAGAAACAGACTGTGAGAACCATATTTTTGGACAATACGGTCGGTATTCTTTATCCAGTCCTCAAACTCTCCGGTATAGACCTTTACCCACAATGATTTGCCGGCCTTTCTGGCTTTATCATAAATCACATCCCATTCCTTTTGGGTACCATCAGGACCATGATCGCCACTGGTCCACTGAAGGGCATCGATACCATCTACTTCCATCAGGGCATCCATATGCTTGATGGCATCAGGGCCATCTAAATGGTATAGCACATGGTCTACTTTCTCACATTGCTGCTTTAAGGAATCTAATACGAACTCTCTAAAATAATCCGGAGACATCATAGCAGAAAAATCACACTGCAGTTTAACCGTCTTTCCGCTTCCAAAAATCTGGAATACTGTATAAGCGCTTCCGTTCTGGTACTTTACGATGTCATAAAAATCATCATAATAGTGTTGGTACAAATCGGTCACTTCCTGTACCCGCTTTGCTACTTCATCCGGCTCATCTACCATATCAAAAATTAGATTCTGGGCACCTCTTAAAGAAGCAAGGACATCTACATTTTCCATTAAGTCAGGGATGCATATCGGAAAATCATTTCCCGAAAGCTCCCGGCACTTTTTTACTAGTTCGATATGTTTTTGATACCATTCATTTTCTTTGGTATATGTTAAGGGCGGGACTTCTTCCCAATCTGCTACCCATTCATCAAACCATACGGTATCTTCATTGAATACAATGTTAGAGCCAAGGTAAGAAGCCACTGAGCCGGGGCCAAAATCCACGCTCAGATTGGGAAAGCTTTCTGCCAGGAATTCATGAGTGTTACAATAATGACGGTAACGTGCCACCATTCTCTCGGCATTCAGATATTTGTCATCCATGTCTTTCCATTTCAAGGCATCCGGAAGCTTATAAGGAGAGCAGCCTTCCTTTTCAGCCACGATGCGCATAAGTGGTGTTCCCGTATTACTGTGTCTCCAGTAGTCCTCAAATTTTTTTTGAGTTTCTTCCCAGTTTTTCTTATATTTCATTGTCTTATTTCCTCCCTAATTTCCGATGATATTAATTTTGTATTCGGGATTCTCCTGCATACCCGGATAGCTTCCCTTGCGTTCCTTGATGATCATTTCCAGTTCGATATCATCCCAGAGAAACTCAGTCGTTGCATATTCCCCATCCTCGAACCCATAACCATCTCCGGCATCCTCATACAAGGTGAAATTGCCATTTTCACCCCGGTATACAAGAATTTCCATAGCTCCAATCAAAGGCTGGTCGGCATATTGAATGCCTTTTGAGACAGGAAGGAGGGCACCGGCTTTTATAAATATGGGAATCTTATCAATAGGTGCCTTAGCCACGATCTCTTGCCCCCCTTGATAGACTTCATTGGTCCAGAAATCATACCAGTTGCATCCTCTGGGCAAATAGCAGGTCCTTGTTTTCTCCCGGTTTATTTCCTGGTTCTCTTTTTCATAGTACATAGGCTTGGTTACAGGGCAAATCAGCATGGATGGACCGAACATAAACTCATCCCAGATATTTATTACATGGTTATCTTCCGAGAAATCAAACAGTAAACTGCGGAACATGGTATATCCTTCAAAATGTATCTTTGCCGCCAGGGAATAAATGTAGGGCATCAACGAATAACGCAGATGAATGAATGATTCGATAGCATCATAAAACAGCCCACCCGATTCGCCAAACTGCCAGATTTCCCTGGGCGTATCAGTTCCATGTGAGCGAAACATAGGAAGGAAAGTACCAAATTGCAGCCATCTTGTATACAACTCCCGGTATCCTAAATCATTGACCCCTTCTTCATAATCTCCCTTCCAGAACCATTTCATGGTGGCATCCTGATTACAGCAGCAACCCCTGTTTTCCCATTTTTTATGGACTGTGAAAAAGGCTCCTATATCCAATGTCCAATAAGGATATCCGCTCATTGCCATATTTAACCCTTCTCGGATCTGAATGGCAAAGTTCTTCCAGGTGGCAGAGGTATCGCCGGACCAGAGAACTGCACCGTATTTTTGCATGGAAGGATAACCGGAACGTGTCAGATTCAGTACCCGTTTCTCTTGCGTAATCTTTCGTTGGTTTTCATAGATGCCCTTGGCATGCATCAGTGCATAAGCATTCACCTTTGTAGCATCAAGATATTTCTTATGTTCTTCGCCAACCAGAAGATATCGTTCCAGGGGTTCTCTTTTTTCCTCACCATTCCAATCAGGACCGGAAAACGGTTCCGTGGAATCACACCACCATGCGTCGAAGCCCTCATCGAAAAGTCCCCGTTTTGCTTGAGCAAAGTAAATATCTCTGGCCTCTTTATTAAAAGCATCATAAGTGGCTAAGTCCATCAGCATATGACCCGCTGCCATCATTTCTTTATAATTTTCTCCGCCCTGATTCATATTAGGCCATACTGATACCATAGTATGTGCATGCATTTCATGAATTTTTGCCGCAGCTTCTTTCATATTCGGATAACGTTTTTTATCCAGAATTTTTTCACCCCAATGACCTTCTTCCCAGGTTCGCCAATCCTGAACGACACCATCAATAGGAACCTTCCTTTTCCGATATTCTGCCACAGTGTCAACAAGCTCGCCTTGATTTAAATAGGTTTCCTTAGATTGGATATATCCAAAGGCCCACTTGGGCAGCATCTGCGTCACTCCCGTAAGATATCTAAAGCCTCTGATAATTTCATCCAGATTTTTGCCTGCCACATAATAATAATCCATTTGATCTATCGTATCAAAAAATAGATAGGACTCATTTTCGTTATCTTCAAAGGTCATCAGGGAACAGCAGTCTGCCAAAATCCCATATCCCTTCGTAGACACAAAGCAGGGCATGGGAATCCGCATATTATGTTGATACAGGTACTGGCTGTGTCCACGGTAATTATATATCCCTTCTTCTCCCTGTCCAAGACCAAAAATCCCTTCGTCTTCATCAAAATGAAACTTAAGTTTTCCCCGGTATGCCTCTCTATCTAATTCTCGTTTTAGATTCTGAACGAAATTGCGTTCTCCATCAACGGTTTTTATTCGATTGATGATTGGTTTCTCGCCATCCGTCCGAAAGGAAAATACATCCTTTTCTGCCAGAGATTTCCCTCCTTCATGTAAAAGAATTCTCCCGGTTTCGTTGTCTTCCCAGATACAAGTCCCGTTTTCCTTGAGGGTTTGAACCGTTATCCGATTTGTAGACATTCGGACACAATCCGCCATATCTTCTGTTTGAACTAAAGCCTGTTGCTCTTTTTTATAGTTCATCATAAGTGAATCATTGAGAACTGCATTCTTTGCCGTATAGACGATGCGGAAGATGTTCCCTGTAACTGCCTTTATAAAAATGTTCCTTCCCATATTATCGGTTATTTTATACATGACTCCCTCCATTTTACAGTTATTCACTATTTTTCTTTGAAATAATGATAATCCAAAGTACCAAAAAAGTAAATGTACTATGTCATCATATTTCATGTACTCAATTTACCTGCCTTTGGTTATTATGGAAATAAAAGGAATATTAATAAAGCAATTGACAAATTATAAAAAATCAAGTAGAATATAATCAATAATTAAAGCGCTTTAAATATTTACTTTTAATTTTTTAAAATCGCTTTAATAACTGCAAACATATTTTTTTAATGAATTTTTAAAGCGATTTAAATAATGGAGAACTAATTATGAAGGGTTTTTTAGGGATTGATATTGGAACGGCAAATAGTAAAGCACTTCTTTTATCGGAGGAAGGAACAGTTATATATACCTGGAGTAAGCCAACACCTCATGTAAGGGTATCAGGATTAGACTTTTTTGATATTAATAAAATTGAGAAAGTCGTTGAGCAATTTATTTCTGAAGCAAGAAAACGATGCCAATTAAAAAGCGTTAGTTTCTCAAGTGTTGGAGAATCGGTTGTTCCCGTGAAAAATGGAAAGGCTATTGAAAACCCATTGATTTGGCATGAAGATAATTTTGCAATAGATAAAAAAATAATTAATTTCATTGAGCAGTATGCCGGTTTTGAAAATACCGGTGTCAATCATTCTAAAACATATGCCATATATAAAATGATATGGCTGCAAGAACATTTATTGCATCAGATACCGGATTTTTGGCTTCCTATTAGCAGTTACTTTATATATAGAAAAACCGGATGTGCAATATGGGATACTTCTCAGGCCGGGAGGTCTTACGTTTACAATATTCATCAAAGGAAATGGATAGAGGATATCACCGGTGAGTTGATACCGGCAAAACTTGGAGACATTGGGATGATTGGAACCTGCTGTGGATATTATGATGGAATCATATATGGTTTAGGCGGTCATGACCATTATGTTGGGCTTTATGGAATATATGAACTTCATGGCAATACGGAAATTTTTTATGATTCCATGGGTTCATCTTCTGTTCTGGCTATGGTTAAAAAGGATCCGCATAAAAAATTAGGAGGAAGAAATACGTATAATCCAAAAGGCGGAAGCCTTGTAACGGGATTTAACAAACAAGAATATATTGTTAACCGATCATTTGATTATTATGGACGGGTAATTTCCTGTTTAATAAATATAAGAGGAGATTGTGCCGATAATGCTTATTATAATAATTTGAATATTAAAATAGGGAAAAACATCAAAAACATGAGGCCATGTCTCATTACTTGTAAAAATGATTTTAATAGGGCTTCAGACAAAATTAAGAGCATCAATTTTTTACATGTCAGTGAAAAAGCGTCTTTTGAGGAAATGGTCTTGGGAGGCTATTACTATTTGGCGCTGTGTACTCAACATATGTTTAATGACTTGTTAAAATTTTGCTCAGACACAAAACAAACTATGTTTTATTTTGCCGGGGGTGGAATCGTAAATAATGATTTATTTATGAAATTAAAAGCAACCGTATTAGGCAGAGAAGTGATGACGCCGAAAGTATCAGAGATTAGTGCATTAGGAGCAGCCATTTCGGCTGTAAAAGCTGCTGGGTATGAAGATATCTTGCCATATGCAAAAAACAATCTGTTAGACGGAAATAAAATCTATCCCGATAGACAATATGAACCTCTTGGGAAGGAGATGATGCAGCAATATGAAGAGATTAATAAATGATCAAAAGCCATTACTAATTGTTGTAACAGGTCCTCCGGGAAGCGGGAAATCTACATGTGGAGAATTTTTGGCGAAAAAATATTCGCTCGCATATATTGACTATGATACTGTGGTTCAAAATTTTATGGAATCATTATTTGAAAAATATTATGCAAAAACATCCTATAAACAATTTTGCCTGGAGTGGAGGGATAATTGCTACTGTTCATTATGGGATTTGGTTATGCAAAACATAAAATTAGGCAATACTATTATAACATCCGCACCTTTGACCTTGGAAAAAAGCAATCCGGAGTTTTTTAAACAACTGAAAGAATCTTACCGAACTGATTTTGACGTTTTGACTATAACGTTTTATGTGCCAAAACATATTTTGAAACAACGTCTTATCAAGCGCAATGAAAAACGAGATAAAGAGAAGTTAAAAGAATGGGATAAATATTATGAAAGTCAAAACATAAATGTTTTCTGGGACACCAATCTAAACATTATATTAGATGCTGAAGAAGGCCATACTAATGAAAAAATTGATCAATTTATAATGGAACATATGAATCCGATATATAAGTTTTCATGAAAGCCCAATCTTGTCGAAAACTTTATATAAAAAAAAATTATTTTAAGGAGGAAAAAGAATGAAAAGGGCTGTAGCATTATTTTTAGTGATATTGATGGGAGGGATACTAATTGTTGGATGCGGTGATTCTGGAAATCAGACTTCTGTGGGGACTGCTTCCACGGATGATACCACAGATGCTGTGACAGAAAATGTGACAACAGGAGACGTTACAACGGTGACTTTTTGGGCAGGTCTTACCGGAGATGATCAACAGGTTATGGCAACTTTAGTTGAAAAATTTAACGAAGAGCAAGATGAAATTCAGGTGGAATTCTATTCTGTTACCTGGAGTGAAATTTTCACAAAATTTTCAGCTGCAAGCAATACTTCATCTGGTCCGGATGTAATGTTGATGCATCCTACGGACCTTTCAACTTACTCAGATAAGGAAATGATTTCTTCCTTAGATAACTTGATTGGGGATATGGGAATCAGTGCAAGTGATTATTCAACGGCTATTTGGGAAGGAAATCAGGTGAATGGGTCACAATATGGGATTCCAATAGATTATCATCCGATGGCTATGTTCATCAACTTAGATATGTTTGAGACCGCAGGACTTACAGCAGAGGATGCAAAAGTTTCTTCGGTAGAAGAGTTCAATGAACTTTGTGAGGCACTTACAAGCGATGGTCAGTATGCAATCGGTCTTGGAAGTAATTATGCACACACATATCGTTATTGGTATGGTTTTTTACATCAGGCAGGAGGCAGTTTTTTAACGGAGGATATGTCTGAAGCAGCATTTAACACAGAAGAGGGAGTAAAAGCGCTTGATTTTATGGCTTCCTGGGTGACTAATGGATACGCGCCTGAGGCACAGGCAGATATTGACGCAGATTGGCTAGGGGGAAATACCGCAATGGTAATTGAGGGACCCTGGTTTATTCCAACAGCCATGAATTCTGGGATGAACTTTGCCACTGTTGAATTTCCGCAAGTATTTGAGAGAGATGCGGTTTGGGGGAGTTCGCATACAATTACGGGACCTGTTTATGACGATAGGGATGAAGAGGTTGTTTCAGCGACGAATACTTTTATCGGCTGGCTGGTAGAAAATTCATTTGAATGGTCGGCTTCTAGCGGTCAGATCCCTGCTAATATAACGGTGCAGACTTCCGAAGAATATAAAAATCTTGAATTATATGAATATGCAGCAGCATTTATTAATGTAGCGGAATATGTAGTATATGAGCCGCTGTGCCCCGGAACGAGTGAATTTGGAGCAGATAATGAACTATCACCTGTTGCCAATGCTGTTTATAGTGTAATCAGTGGGGAATCAAACACATCGGATGCTTTAGATACTGCGGCGCAGAGCGTAAACCTTATTTTAGAATGAAAACATACGTGTGCAGATTAGTGCGTAAAAACACTAATCTGCTGCAGATGTATTCATTAAAGAGGTAATCAAAGCGATAGGGGGAATTACCTTGACTAAGAATAGTATATGGAATAAAAGACGACGAAGAGAAATTAGATTTTTAATATTAAGCCTGACACCGTTTTTTACCATGCTGTTTATTTTTAAAATACTGCCAATTTTTGCAAATTTTTATTATAGCTTAAGAGATATTGAAGTACAAACCTCCGGTATATTTGTAGGATTAAAAAATTATCGCATGCTAGTTAACGATCCGCTATTTTATAAAGTATTAAAAAATACATTTACGTACTTATTATATGTGGGGCCTGTTAATATTGTATTTGGTTTTTTATTAGCTTTGCTGCTGAATCAAAAACTGAAAGGAACTACATTTTCCAGGGCGGTGATTTTTGTACCTTATATTTTTATGACAACATTGGTGGGTATAGCATTTCGATGGATTTTAGATGGAAATAGTGGGCTGTTAAATCATTATTTGTCGTATTTAGGTATTGAACCTGTCTATTGGCTGACTAAATCATCTACGGCAATGCTTGGTATTGCAATAGCTTCTATCTGGTGGACAATTGGCTATAATACCGTAATTTATCTTGCAGCTTTGCAAGGCGTACCACGGGAATATCTTGAGGCAGCATCTATAGATGGTGCGAATAAAGTAAAACGATTATTCAAAATCATTATACCTTGTGTTAAAAATACTACATTTTTTGTTGTCCTGACAACTGTCATTTATTCTATACAGGTGTTTGGGCAGGTATATGTAATGACATCAGGCGGACCTAATTATAGTACATTAACCTTTGTTCAGTATCTATATATCAAAGCGTTCCGGGAATTCAAATTAGGATATGCGGCTGCTATAGGAGTTGTCTTATTTTTAATTATTCTAGCAATGTCTATTGCTATTTTCTGGTTGTTTGGTGACCATGATGAATTTAAAGCTAAGAGGATGAAAAGGAGGGAAAAATTTGAATAGCTATAAAAACAAGAAATTATTTTACAGAGTTTTGTTATACATTCTGCTGATTATGGTGGTAATCATTTTTCTTGCTCCGTTATTATGGATTTTATCAACTTCCTTTAAGACAACACAAGAAATTTTTAATGGATTGTATAATTGGATACCGCAAACATTCACGTTGGAAAACTATAGGGAGGCGATTACAGAGTATCCGTTAGGGGAATGGATGAGAAACAGTCTTATTGTTGTTGGCTTGGTAATTTTATTATCCAGTGTATTTTACATTCTGCCGGCATATGCACTGGCGTGCATCAATTTTAAAGGTACTGGTTTTTTGGTTATCCTGATGGTTGCCACGATTATGATTCCTAAAGAATTATCTTCTATCATGTCTTATAAAATTGTTGCATCTTTGGAATTATTGGATACTTATTTTGCGGTAGTTATTCCACAAATTTGTGATGCGATTGGTGTATTTCTATTATATCAGTTCTTCCGTACAATTCCTAAAGAATATAGCGAGGTATGTCGATTAGACGGCGGAGGACATTTTACTATTTTGACAAAGATTTATCTTCCTCTGTCAGGTCCGGCGATTTCAGTGATGGTTATTCTAACATTTGTAACTTCATGGAACAATTTTTTCTGGCCGTTATTGGTAACATTCACAAATAAATCAATGACTTTGCCTGTTGGTTTAGCAACCATTATGACGAGCTACAGTGAATCTTCTGCGTCTAGGCAATATGGATTACTGATGGCAATTTCACTGCTTACGTCAATACCGGCGTTAACTCTTTTTGTTCTTATGCAGAGGAAATTTATTGAGGCTATCACTATATCAGGCATCAAAGGTTAAATGAAATAAATTTTGAAAGGAATATAGATGAAAAATATGGATCAGATAATAAAAAAATTTATAAAAGATTCAGATGGCATTTTAAGACTTCGTCCGGCCTGGGTGGCTCATGATTTTTTAAAGGCAGGTAAACGTTTAGGGTTGAAAGAGGAAGAATATGATGCAGGAGAGCGGGGAGAAATAATGGAAAGGTGGCTTTGCTCTGCGACACATGCAGACAATCGAATCGATATTGCTGATGAAGGATTTTCTTATTTGGATATCCCAGGGGAAAACATCATGGTTGCAGAGGCAATGAAAATTTGCAAAGAAGAGATACTTGGAAAAGAATATTCAAAAAATCACGATAGCTTAAGGAGATTAATTAAAATTTATGACTTTGGTACAAGGCTATTTTTCCATATTCATCAAAAGGCGGAAGATGTAAAAAAATTAAATAAAAATTCTAAGGATGAAGCTTACTATTTTTTGGATGCACCATTGGGAGACCATCCAGAAAGCTTTTTCGGCGTACATAAATATATAGTTGATCAGAATCTTCAATATGAAATTTTTTTGCCCATCATGGAGAAATGGAATGCAGATGATTCAGAAGTTTTAAAGCATTCCCGTGCATTTTTAAATGTACCTGGGGAGGGATTCTTTTTAGATTCCGGCATTCTTCATGCACCGGGAACAGCACTTACAATGGAAATCCAGGAATCATCTGATGTCTGCGCAGTTTTTCAACCAAATGTTGAGGGCTTTAAGATCTCTAAAAATATGTTGTACAAAGATGTGGCCGTGGAAGATGTAGAACAATACAAAGAAATGGCTGCGCTGCGTCAAATTGACTGGGAAGCTAGCAGTGACCCCTGCTTTTACGAAAAAAGGCATCTGTTTCCCAAGAAAGTTGAAGAAACAGTCCAGGGAGATGTTTTTGAAGAATGGATTTATTATGGAACTTCGAAATTTAGTGGAAAACGTTTGATACTAAAACCAGGCCGGCAATTTTACAGTAAAGAGGATGGGGTTCACAATCTTTTTGTATGGAAAGGAAAGGGAAGTGTGAATGATATTACTGTCATAGCAGGTGAGTTTGATCTGAATTCTTGTAAAGATGAATTATTAATTACTTGCTCAAAAGCACAGGAAGGATATATAATTAAAAATGAAGGTGATTCGGATTTAGTATTATTTAAATATTTTGGACCAGATATTAATATAGAAAATTTGCCTGTGATAGGACACAACTGAAGAGGATGATGATTTATGAAGAGTATTACATTGAAAGACATTGCCAAAAAGGTAGGCGTATCAGAAGCAACAATATCATTAGTTTTAAATAATAAGGATGTTGTTAATGTTAAGACAAGAGAAAAGGTATTACACTGTATCAAAGAAATGAATTATACACCTAATCCCCTGGCCAGAGGATTAGCTCTTCATAAATCTATGACTGTCGGTCTTGTATGTCCGGATTCGGAGAATCCATATTATGGGAAGCTTATGAAGCTGCTTAGTCACTATTGTAATGAATATGGATACTCTTTAGTTTTGGCAGTATCCAACAATGACTTTAATGTTGAAGCAGATATTGTCAAAAACTTTATTAATAAGAAATTTGATGGGATTATTATTTTACCATTAAATGAAAAAGAAAATAAGCATCCAATTTTTAAAGAGCTAAGAGAACGGTCAATAGCAACTGTATTTTGTACATCTTATTATAAAGGATTTCAGGAAGATTGTGTTTTGACGGATTATGCACAAGGAAGTTATCTGTTGACAAAACATTTACTGGATTTAGGTCATAGAGAATTGTGGTTTTTTGTTACAAAGGATAAAAGCATTCCCGTTACTAAATATCGTTTGGATGGGATGAAGAAGGCTTATTCGGAAATGAATCTGGAAATGAAAGGCGAATGGATTATCGGATGCGAGACCATAGATGTAGAATATGGCTATGAGAAAGCCAAGGCGCTTTTAAAGAGTAAAAGGTGTCCAGATGCCATATTAGCATTAAATGATTATATGGCATACGGAATTAAAAGAGCAATTGTAGAGTGTGGCTATAAGATTCCGGAAGATATATCCCTCGTTGGATATGATGATGTTTTTTACCATTTAATTTCAGAACAGCCATTAACTACGGTACACCAGGATTTGGACAGCCTAGCCAAAAATACAGTAGATCTGTTAATGCAAAAGATGAATGATAACTTTGAAGCAGAGGAGCCAATTCATAAGATTATAAACCCATCTATAATTATTAGAAATACTACCAGTCAGAGGTTAAAGAATGAGTAATATAAAATATACCATTTTGAATTTAAATCCCGGTTATGACCAATGGCATATCATACAAAAAGAACAAACGCTTAAAAATGTTTATCGTGCGGACAAGGTTTTAAAAATAATATCCGGTAAGGGATTAAATCTTTCCCGTTTATTTCATAATCTGAACTTTAAAGAGTATGAGTGTATCAATATATCCGGAGGCATGACAGGAAACATTATCTCTCATTTTAGCGAAAAGGAGGGATTAAGTTGTCTTTATTACCGTATTACTGAAGAATCCAGGATTAACTTTTGTATCATAGATGAATATAAAGGCAGTGTTGTATCATATAACGATCCGGGACCTATGTTGTCTGAAGCGGAATGTGGGACTTTGATAGATTATCTTAAAAAGTATATTGATAAACATAGGGACACAAACATTGTCATAAGTGGAGCCCCATGCCGTGGCTTTGAAATTGAAGGCTTTCAGGGGTTACTAAAGAATATCTTTGAAAGCGGCATCAAAATAATTGTTGACATAGCAGGTCAGTGGTTGAAAGTGGCAGTTGAATATCCGATATATATGCTGAAAGTAAACAGAGAGGAATTTTTTGAAGCATTTAAGTTAGATGCCTTTACTTTTACAGAAAAATTAAAGCGCTTTAAAAAAGAAAGAAAGATTGATATTCTAATTGTAACGGATGGAGCAAACGGCTGTGTAGCCTATGATGCTTTTGGAAAAGGGTATTATGGACAGATGATAGATATCACGGGAGGTATTTATGCAGTGGGATCAGGGGATTGTTTTTTAGGAGGATATCTGCTGAAGCATTCCTATGGTTATTCTACGGAAAAGTGTATCACTTTTGCTAATGCCTGTGGCATTGCTAACACACGTGTATATGGGCCTGCCATGATTCATCTTTCTGAAATTACTGAATATGAAAAATATTCTAAGGTTATTGAATTGAAAATAGGGAGGGATTAGTATGTCATTAGTTACATTAAAAGAGATATTAAAGGATACAAGAAAAGAACATTATGCCGTACCGGCATTTAACTTTAATGGTTATGAGGATGCGCAGGGGATGGTCAATTGTGCAGCAAAGATGAGAACTCCGATTATTTTAATGGCTTCCATGGGAGCGACCAGGTATATCGGATTGAAACAAATCGTGGGTATGATTAAGGGGATGGCTGAATCTGTAGATGTTCCCATATGTCTGCACTTAGATCATGCAACAGATATTGAATTAATAAAGGTCTCTATTACTGCCGGATTTACTTCTGTTATGATTGACGCATCCCAAAAGAGTTATGAGGAAAATATCGGTATTACAAAAGAAGTAGTGGCTTATGCTAAGCAGTATGGCTGCTCTGTAGAAGCTGAGCTTGGAAGAATCGGTGGAAGAGAAGATGATATTTTTGTTGGCGATATCGCCAGTACATTGACGCTACCCGATTCGGTTCCTAAATTTGTGAAGGAAACAGGTATTGATGCGCTGGCTGTCGCAATTGGTACAACACATGGGTTTTATAAAAGCGATCCCAAATTAGACTTTGAGCGCTTAGAAAAAATTGCAAATGTAACAGAATGTCCTCTTGTACTTCATGGTGGCACCGGGGTTTCAGAAGAAGATTTAAAAAAATGTGTTAAAATAGGAATTAGCAAAATTAATGTTGGGACAGAATTTAAAGCGGCTTATTCAAATACAATCAGAAAGGCAGTAAACGATATTTCTGAATCAGAAATTGATCCAAGGAAGTATATGAAACCAGTAAAAATCGTTTGTGCGGATATAACGAAAACAAAAATAAAAGTTTTTGGATCAGCAAATCGGGCATAAAACCTTTTCCTTTATACTCAATCTATACGGTTCCATGACTTGGAGCCGTATTTTAGTGGAATAATTTCGTTTGTCCTAGAAACCGCTAATAATGAGGCATAAAAAAATATTTTAAATTAAGAACGCCCCCATTTTTATAGGAAATGGATTGATTTTGCCTCAAAAAGATAAATTAACGCCC
>Ga0153999_1000655_pt1 | contig 14837 bp, 15 predicted proteins | sample TSNC083MetaG_FD_104675 | JGI IMG/M metagenome (GOLD analysis project Ga0153999, IMG submission 104675) | Attine ant fungus gardens microbial communities from North Carolina, USA - TSNC083 MetaG | ecosystem: Host-associated > Fungi > Mycelium > Unclassified | place: USA: North Carolina, Lumber... | reverse complement strand
AGCATGGATAACATATTGAAGAACGTTATGAAGCCCATGATGATTCCAAGAACGAAAAGCGGATAAGTAAATGCCTTTAAATTCAGCATTGGATTTTCCATTTTCAATTGACGGATAGAAAATGCCGAAAGTGATAGGATTCCAATGATGATTGTCCCTAGAACATTTAGACTCGTCCAACCTTCCGTTCCAGCTGCGCTTACTCCGTAAACAATACCGCCAAATCCGATTGTGGAAAACGAAATAGATAGGATATCTAAGGAGACCTTCCGTACCTTATTGACGTTCGGCAAGTAGATGATTCCAAAAATAAGTGAGAATAATAGGAAAGGAATGGTCACAAGGAAAATCCAGTGCCATGACATTGTGTCTAAAATTAGACCTGCTAATGTCGGTCCTAATGCTGGTCCGCCCAAAATGACGAGGCCCATTATGCCCATTGCAGCGCCGCGCTTATTCGGTGGGAAAATGGTGAAGATTACATTCTGTGTCAAGGGCAGATTGATTGCTAGCCCAGCAGCTTGAATAACGCGGCCAAGTAATAATACACCGAATACAGGCGCAGATGCTGCCAAAATTGTTCCGGTTAATGTCAGTAATAAAGAGGCTATGAACATTTGTCTTGTTGTATATTTCTGCATAAGTATTCCCGTAACAGGTACTAAAATCCCTAATGTCAAAAAGTATCCGGTTGCTAGCCACTGTACTGTAGTTGGATCGAGCTTGAAAAGTTGGCCAAGTTCGCCAAGAGCAATATTCAATGCTGTCTCACTAAAGAGTCCAACAAATCCTGCTACTAGAAGTGCTACCATGATGGGGCCTGTTTTGCTACGCTGTTCCGGTTGCAGAGCGGCGGCCATATTCTGTGTATTCATTTTTATGACTCCTTCAATAATTGGGGTAAGGTTCGAGCTATAATTTTTAGCGGGTTGCTTGATTTTTGAGTTAAGCAAAGCATCAACGCACCTTCAATGGAAGCTACCATCATAAGAGCGATTGAATAAGCGTCTTCTTCCGAATATCCATCAGCCTTCAGTCTATTTTCATAAACCTTCTGAATGTTTGTATATAGACTTGAACAAGAATTTTGCACAGCTTCGCTTAGCAAGGCCATCTCGCTAACAATGCTGCTGAATGTATAACCTGTAATTGTTCCTTCCTGGTCGAATTTATTAGCTAGATTCTCAAGAAGTATATGAAAAGCTTCTTTAGTGGAAGAATATTGTTTGAAAATATCTTCAATGTCTGTAGTGATTTCTTTGTTCATAGCATCAAGACAGGAGATTAGCAGTTCCTCTTTCCCATTTGGAAAGTGATGATAAAGCCCGCCTTTCGTAATGTTGCATGTCTTCAAGATTTCATTTACACCAACACTCTTATAGCCTTTCTGTTGAAAAAGTTCTGTCGCAGTTTCAATTAACAGGGATTTGGTATCCATTTTCCGTCGTACACCTCCACATACCGACTGGTCTGTTTTTAAAATTAACAGATAAACTTAATTATTTCAAGGCTATTTATTCATTTTAATATGATCAGTAGATATTATTTGTTTCTCAATTTTGCGTCACCATTAACTCATATTTACATATCAACAAGTAACTTAGATAATGAAATTGTAAATTAATTGGATAAAAATGAAGAATTTGAAACTTTTTATATACCTAAGTAGCTCTAATTAGTGAAGGGAGGGATACAGCTGTGAAACATGATATAGAAACAGTGAAGAGAGCCATTAGCGGCGATGCTAGGGCTTTCGAGGAATTATTATTTCTTGAAGAGAGAATTCTTTATTATAAGGCACTTTCTTATATGGAGAAAAAAGAAGATGCTCTAGATGCGATTCAAGAAGCTACATGTAAGGCTTTTCTTTCGGTCGGCCAGTTGAGGAATCCGGAGTTTTTCTCAACTTGGCTCATGAAGATACTTATTCGTGAGTGCTATAAACTGCTCAAACAGCATGATCAGATGATTCCTTATGAGGAGCATGAATTATTAAAGAAATTGGACAGCAAGCAAGATGAAGAGATTGAATCGAATCATTTAGGTGATGTATTGTCCAAACTGAGTGAATCCTATCGAACGTCCATCATCTTATTTTACTACCATGACTTATCCATTCAAGAAATCTCAGAGATTATGCAAAAACCAGTTGGAACTGTTAAAACATATCTGCGCAGGGCCAAGAAGAAATTAAAAACGGACTTGGAAAGGAGTTATCAATTAGATGAAAAACTCTTATAATCAACTGAATGATTTTCCAAAGGAGCGTGTTCGTTCTTCTATTATGGCTGGCATTGCTCAAGCGGAGAATCAGAACGAAAAAAAGAAAAAAAGTATATCACGTTATAGAAAAATGAAACGAAAAATCTTGTTTGCTGCAGGGAGCGTCGCCGTCCTATTTGGGATATTAATTGGTTCATCTAATTATTCACCTGCACTGGCAAGCAGTTTATCCCAAATACCGATTATCGGATCTGTTTTCGGAGATTCTAATTTAATCGGCTTGAAGCAAGCTCAGAAAAAAGGCTTAGCAAGTAATATTAGGCAGACACAGACGGTTAATGGCATATCGGTTACAATTGATCAGATTTTATATGATCAAAATGGTATTACGATTGGATTTGGAATTGAATCAGAGAAACCGCTTAGTGAGGATTATTTTGGAGCAGGTATGGATTTTATGGTTAACGGAAAATTGCCTAACGGTGCTGGTTGGGGATACGAGGAAACGGTTAAATCTCCAACTGTTCGCACAGCGATTCAAGATATTGATGTAGATGAAGAAATTCCAGATGCCTTCGAATTAGGCTTGGTTTTGAACGGTGAGCATGATGAAAAGTGGTATTTTTCAGTACCGGTTAAGAAAATTACCGATATTAAACAAATTCCTGTTCAGCATACTCAACAAATAGATGGTATTAAATTGAAAGTGACAGATTTGAAGATTAGTGAAACGGGCATCGGCATTTCCTATGAGAGTACTGAAAAAGAGACTGACTTTGAATTATCCCGAGGTAATTATATTGAATTCCTCGTAGTTGATCAAGATGGTCGTGAAATTACAAATCATTATGGTGGCATTAGAGGTGAAAAAGTGAAAAATAGCCTGGTTTATAAGAGTACAAAGAAGTTAGATCCAATTGATGCAAGCGTAAAAGAACTAACCATTACGCCATATTTAGACCTTCCGAAAGATGGCGGCGGCGTTGAAATGGACGAGAATGGTGAGGAAAGAGAGCTTGAATTCAAAGGGAATACTTTACAGCCCGTTGAATTTGAATCCTTTAAGGTGAAAATACCAGAAAAGTGATTCATTTACCTTAGGTTATAAGCTTAAAGACTTCCACAGAAATCTCCCTTTAACTAGGGAGATTTTTTTATTGAGTAATAAAATGCTTGTTATATTATATATATAACAGTATGATGTATGTGTTATACATTATATATAACAATAGATAATTAGAAAGGATGAGGGAAATGGAAGAGTTGGCTAATCTCCCTTGGCATTTGATTTGGCCGTTGTTTGCATTGCAATTAATTTTGGTTGTTGTATCACTAATTGATTTAATTAGAAATCGTAATACGAATGGTCCAGCAATTATGTGGGTATTTATCATATTATTCGTCACTACTATTGGACCCATTATTTACTTCGTGTTCGGGAGGAAACAGTCATGAGCGCATTATTAAATGTAAATCGTTTGTCAAAGCAATACGGTAATCATGCAGCAGTCGATTCAATTTCATTTAAATTGGAGAAGCATACTGCAACAGCATTGATTGGTCCAAATGGTGCAGGCAAGACGACGACACTTTCGATGTTGGCAGGATTGGTGAAACAAACGAGTGGAAGCATTGAGGTAGCAGATATGGATGTTAAAGATATCCGTACATGTATTGGCTTCCTGCCGCAATATCCGAAGTTCTTTTCTTGGATGAGTGCGTTGGAATTCACTGAAATGGCCGCTAAATTAAGTGGGATGGATGCAAAAATAGCCCGTATGGAATCTGAAAAGACTCTTACTTTCGTCGGACTTGAAGAGGCAAAGAATAAGAAAATAGCAACATATTCTGGTGGGATGAAACAGCGGCTAGGTCTTGCACAAGCGATTGTTCATAAACCGAAACTGTTGCTGTTAGATGAACCTGTTTCCGCGTTAGATCCGGTTGGACGGCGTCAAGTTATGAATCTATTAAAAGAACTTCAGGAACAAACGACGATTTTATACTCTACTCATATTCTAAATGATGCGGAGGAGATGACGGATCAACTGATTTTTATGCAGAAAGGCAAGTTGACTGAACAGGGACATTTGAATGACGTGAAGAAGCGATATGAAGATCCGAAAATTATTATTGAATTCGAACAGGCAGATGAGCTGAGGCGTTTTGAAGAAACAGTTTCATGGCATATTGAGACAAAAGGAACAGTGGGAATCATTGATGTTATCGAGGATAAAGTCTCAATGGACGATGTGCTTGCTTTATTAAATGGAGGGAATTATAAAATTCGCAAGGTGGAGCGGCAAACAGCAGGTCTTGAAGATATTTTCTTGAAGGTGGTGCAAGGCGGATGAATGGATTAACTGTATTATTGCAAAAGGAATGGCGTGAACATATTAGGAATTATAAGATTCTCTGGATTCCTCTAGTATTTATCTTATTTGGTATTATTGAGCCGCTTACGAATCGATATTTGCCCGAGATTATGGAAAAGGTCGGAAATATGCCTGCAGATGCTGAATTTCCTTGGCCTGAATTTACTGGGCAAGATATATTCGTCTCTCTTATGGGACAATATCAGATGGTTGGTTTGCTGATTATTGTACTCGGGTTCATGGGAACAATTTCGTCTGAAAGAAAGAACGGAACAGCTGCGTTGCTATACGTTCGCCCTTTATCCTTTACGCATTATTTCATGAGCAAATGGATTACGATTAATACAATTGTATTAGGCAGCGTATGGATTGGTTTCTTGGCATCATGGTATTATATCCAAGCTCTATTCGAAAAAGTTCCCGCTCAGGACGTGTTTGCCTTCCTAGCAGTATATAGTTTATGGATAATATTTGTTGTGTCCATCGTGCTGGCCTTAAGTGCATGGCTATCTACAGGAGCCGCAGCAGCTCTTGGAATTACACTTACAATCATAGGTTCAGTTATAGATAACATAATTGGCCAGTTTTGGACGATAACACCTTGGAAATTACCAACTTATGCTACGTTTTTACTAACAGATGGTATGAAGTGGACTAATTTCTGGCTAACTGTTAGTTTGACGATTGTATTGATTGTTGCTCTCATCGTTATAGGTATTTTTACGGCAAAGCGGAAAGCTGCGAAAACTGTTATTTAAAATAAAAATAGTCACTGCTCACTCATATGGGGGAGAGCAGTGACTATTTTTATTCAAGTGTACTGACATATCTTAATGTTACCGCAAAGCTAGTGGATAATAGACAACCATAGATACAGACCTACTAACGTTATGAACAGGGTAGGTATTGTCAGGATAATTCCTATTTTAAAGTAATAACCCCAGGAGATTTTAACTCCTTTTGTTTTTAAAACATGTAACCAAAGAAGTGTTGCAAGTGAACCGATGGGCGTAATCTTCGGGCCGAGATCGGATCCGATGACGTTCGCATAGATGAGTGCTTCTCTGACCATTCCAGTCGTGTTCGTGTCGGCAATGGCAATTGCGTCAATCATGACGGTAGGCATATTGTTCATCAGAGAAGATAGAATTGCTGCTATAAAGCCCATACCGATTGTTGCTGCAAACATCCCTTGAACAGCAATTGTATTAATTAAATTGGCAAGAATGTCAGTGAGACCGACATTCTTAAGACCGTAAACTACGACGTACATGCCAATCGAAAAGAATACAATTGCCCAAGGAGCGCCTTTCAAGACGGTTATCGTTTTAACAGCAGGACTTCGCCTTGCGATTAATAAGAATATGATTGCGACGAATCCGGCAATGAACGAAACGGGGATGTTAAAGGATTCGCTAATGAAATAGCCCGCTAAGAGTACAATAAGAACGAACCAGGATAATCGGAACATCGTGTGATCTTTAATCGCGGTTTCCGGAATTTTTATCTGTGCCATATCAAAATTCTTAATAATACTTTTGCGGAAGAACAGATATAGGGCAAGCATGCTCGCGATAAGACTGAAAAGATTTGGTATAATCATGCGCGATGCATATTCAATAAATCCAATATTGAAGAAATCCGCTGATACGATATTAACGAGATTGCTGACAATTAGCGGCAGTGATGTCGTATCAGCAATGAATCCAGATGCCATGATGAATGGGAGAATCATTTTCTCCTCGAATTTCAAGGCACGAACCATTGCAAGTACAATTGGTGTGAGAATGAGTGCCGCTCCGTCATTCGCGAAAAGCGCTGCAACAATCGCTCCAAGTACAATGATAAGGAGGAACATTTTCACTCCACTACCATTTGCGAATCGTGCCATATGTAAAGCAGACCATTCAAAGAAGCCAATTTCATCAAGAATAAGTGAAATGATGATGAGTGCAACGAAAGTTAAGGTAGCATTCCAGACAATTCCGGTCACATCTGCGATATCTTGGAAATCTACAACACCGACAAGTAGTGCAATTAAAGCTCCAAAGCAGGCAGACCAACCGATTGATAGATTTCTAGGCTGCCATATTACAAAGACGAGCGTTGTAATAAAAATAAAAATAGCTAAGTATACGTGCATAATTGAATCCTCTCTCTATTTAGTCACAAAGCATGTTTCCTTCTTTTCGTAAATTCTCTATCTCTTGTTTTACTGGTGGTAAAGTACTAACCAACTGAAGCAAGAGGTCGTGTAGCGGATGTTTCGTATTCAATGAATGAAATGTCCACTTACCTCTTTTTTCCTCAAGTACGATTGCAGATTCCTTTAAGCGTTTTAAATGCTGGCTGATTGAAGGTTGGCTCATTTCTAGTAACTTGACGAGCTCACATACACAAAATGTATCTTGAGCAAGATAAGAAATAATCTTTAACCGAGTTTCCTCTCCAACGGCTTTCAGAAAAACTCCTGCAACTTCATAATTAATCATGGAATCTACCTCCCGAAAAATAGAAAATACTTTGCTTGTCTATTATATAAGCAAGAACTTATATAAACAATAGCTTATATGATAGGGTCAAGGTCTATAACTAAAGGAGATAGGTTATAACAAATTGACAAACGGATCGCTTGAAAAAGGTTTTATCTCTAGATGAACAGGAATAGTCTGTATTAAAGCAAGGAACAAAAAAGGGGTGGGGAAATGGGCCGAGCTATCATCAATTTACTTGCTTATATACTCGTTTTAACTGTGAATTTTCTCGCTAACGCACTGCCTTTAAATGGGCAAACGACTGGAGAAATATCGAATAAGCTCAACGTGCTGTTTACACCAGCAGGGTACGTCTTCAGCATATGGGGACTGATTTATCTGTTGCTTGGCATCTGGGTGCTTCTTCAATTCGCAAAGAGTCGCAGGAACTTACCTGTGTATCAAACGACCAGTGCTTTATTTGTACTAAGTTGTATTTTGAACAGCTTGTGGATTTTTGTGTGGCATTATGAATTCTTTGCGGTTTCTGTTGTTGTAATTATTCTATTATTGTTGACCTTAATAAGGCTATATAAGAAGCTTGTTGCAGCAGATGTAACGTTCTTTCAATTGTTGCCCTTCTCTGTTTACCTAGGTTGGGTAAGTGTCGCTACAATTTCTAACATCAGTTATTATCTGAAATATATAGAGTGGGGCGGATTCGGTATACCGGAGTCGATTTGGGTTCTGATTCTATTAATTGCGGCTACTTGGATTGCTCTTTATATGTTGATTGTGCAAAAGAATCCAATTTACCCTCTTGTGTTTGTATGGGCGTTTATTGGAATTGGTGTCAGGAATCAAGATATGAATGAGCCACTTGTTGAATATGGAGCTTATTTCTTTGCGGTGGTTATTTTTCTATCCGTTATTGTGTACGGATTTAGTCAGAGATGGAAATTCAAATTACGAGCTCGGACTTGAATCGCTGTTTGTATAAAGACAAATATCTCTTTAATACCAATGTTTTTTGATACAATGGTCTTTCAAATAAGATTCCAGTTGTATCGAAGAAGGTGAACCTGAATGGAAATATTTGAAATGATTTTACTTATGTTAAGTGCTGTTTTTCTATCGAACGTACTTAGCCGATTTATACCAAATGTGGCATTTCCATTGATTCAAATTTTCCTAGGGGTTTGTTTAGCAGTTCCGTTGGCGAATCACTCGCTAGAATTAAGCCCGGAATTGTTCTTGTTGCTTTTCATGGCACCGCTCCTATTCAATGACGGTGTGAATGTTGATAAGAAAGCAATTTGGAAAGTACGAAAGCCAATCTTGGCGTTATCCATCGGTCTTGTGTTCGTAACTGTAGGACTGTTAGGGGTATTTATCCACTGGTTGTTACCTACACTTCCATTCGCCGCGGCCTTTGCACTCGCTGCAGCGCTAGCGCCGACTGATGCTGTTGCTGTAGGAGCACTTGCGAAAAAGGTAAAGGTCCCACACACGATCATGCACACTCTAGAAGGCGAGTCTTTAATCAATGATGCTTCTGGTCTTGTATCTTTTCAGTTCGCCGTTGCTGCGCTGTTGACAGGATCATTCTCACTCATTGAGGCTGGCACGAGCTTTCTCTTAATATCTATTGGAGGCCTATTCTTAGGTGCGGTAATGAGTTTACTTAAGATCATACTCATGCGTTGGTTGAGACAAAAGGGCTTAGAGAACAGTACTTCATTTATTTTAATGGAAGTATTGTTGCCGTTTCTCATATTTATGGTAGCGGAGAAAATTGGCGTGAATGGTATTCTTGCAGTTGTCAGTGGGGGAATTGTCCATTCCTTTAGCTATAAGAAGTTGAATCCTGAGATTGCACAGTTGAACCTTTTGTCGAAGAGTACTTGGTCATTGATTACATTTAGCTTAAATGGTCTTGTATTTGTCTTGTTAGGTACACAATTACCACAGATTATGAAGACAATTTGGCAAAACGAGTATGTGAACAATGGTATGCTTATTTTCTATATCGTGAGCATTACGATTGTGTTACTCGGACTGCGTTTCTTGTGGATTCGTTTGTTCCATAATTTTGAACAAGGGTCTAGTACATTTGGAAAAAAGGGATTGAAGAACACATTCTTGTATACAATTTCCGGTGTGCGCGGAACGATTACGTTAGTAAGTGCCCTTTCTTTACCATTCATCTTAAATCCAGATGAACCTTTTATGGAGAGAGATTTGTTAATTAGTATTGCTGCCGGGGTCATTCTTCTAACGTTGCTGCTTGCAAACTTCACATTGCCATTGTTCGCACCAAAGGCAGAGCAAGAGAAACAGGGTGATTATCAATTGCAATTGATCGCAATCCTGCGCAGGGTGACAAAAGAGCTAAGAAATGAGCAAAATGATAAGAATGAGGCAGCAATTGGTGTAGTAATCAGAATGTACAACGACCGAATTTTCTCCTTATCGAATGTAGAAGATCTGAATAGAAATGAAAAACAGTTACGCAGTTTGATTATGGAATGGCAATTAACCAATGCAATGAATTTGCTTAGACGAGATGAAGTAAGTCTGCAGGTTTCATTTCCGCTTTTACGCCGTTTGAACAGAAAGATCTATATGTTGACGAGCGAAAATCAATATAAAAGTAGTGTCTTTTATCGTGAGTTACTTATGAAAAAACTACAACAACCGCATATCCATTTGCTTCCGTTTGAAGAGAGACGAAGGCAGCGAAGAGTGCTCTATCGAAGCAACCGTGCTTTTGTATTAGAGCAATTAAAGTCTCTGAAGAAGGACAGATTTCCCCATGAGCTTGTTGAGATGTTCATCTTAGTATATGAACGAATGGATCGTTCTACAAATAAGCGTCATTCAGCTGAAGATGTGAATGATTGGCTTTATTTTGCGATTCAGAAGGAGCGGGATTATATACAGAAGTTCTTTGAAAAAGGTAAAATTTCGCGCGGTGAAATGAAACTTTATCGCGAGAATCTTTTAGCGATTGAAAATAGTGTAGGATTTGTGGAATGAGGCAAGTTGATTTTGCTGGAATAGGAGGGAATGGACATGTACGATCCGACAGTGTTTGAGAATTTGAAAGTTGCTTTTGAAAATCGGATTTACGACATGGACAGCCTTGAGGGGCTAATTGATATCTTAAACCGTTCAGATCAAATGGATTTCGCTATTATGAAGCGTCAGCTCTCCATCCGTTTTGCTTTGCTAGGTCAGCCAGATGTAACAGTAGAGGTTGTCTTGGAAGCCGCTTTGCAAGATCTCGCAGATGAGATTTTGGAAAACGATAAGGCTACTCCTGGATGCACGCTTCGGTTGCAGTTCGAAAAGCGTGTTCAAGATATGGTTAGGCAATGTGATGAGATTGAGAAGGCACTTGCTATCATATGGGAGGAAGACATTGAAGTGAGCCAGACGCTGAGCCATGAATATGGTGCAGAAAAATCTGATCAGCTGGATACAATTTTGGTTACATTTAAACCAAAACTCGATGAAGAGCATATTCCAGAGATTCCTGATTTTCTGGAGCATGTGTTAGATTCGCTTGCGGAGTTAAATCGGATTTAAATTAGCAGGTGGAGAGATAGGCAACGTTATTCCTTCTTTTTTCGGGGTCCATCAGCACTTAATATCTAATAGAAAATTGTGAGCGTTTATGCATGTTCTTGTGATGCCTTTTTAATTCAGATAAAGAAACGTTCTTTTTCCAGCTGGAAAAAGAACGTTTCTTTATTAGTTAGTTGATGTATTCATTCTTCCTTACGTAAGCAAGAGTAGAACACCACCGACTGCTGCAGCGATAAGAATTGCGCCTTCGAATATATGCTTAGGCAAACGCGGGAGAATGTTAACTCCTAAAAGTGCTCCGCCGATAATGAGTGGGGCGAGCAAGAGATCGAATTTAAAAGTTTCAGTTGTGATCATACCGAGATGAATGAAAATCGGCAGTTTGATCATATTGACGGTGAAGAAAAACCAGGCGACAGTGCCGACAAATTCTTTCTTGGGTAAATTCTTCACCATGAAGTAGATGCTCATCACTTCACCAGCTGCGTTCCCAACCATTGTTGTGAATCCTCCCAGTATGCCCATCAGTGCAGAGAACCAGCGTGATTCCGGCAGCATTTCGTTAAAGCGTTTGCCGAATTTATTACGCATGAGCTGTAACACGATTAGGATCAGAACGATGGTTCCGATCAACTTGCGCAGTACTTCTCCATCCAGTAGCTGTAAGATGACATAGCCAAGTGCCAACCCGCCGAGTACCCACGGAAGCAGGGATATGATCAGCCGCCAATTAGCATTTCGTCGGTAGTAGATTACAGCGAATATGTCAGCAATCAGCAGTATAGGAAGCATAATGCCGACGGCTGTTTTAACAGGGAATATGAACATCATCATCGTTACGGTTAAAATGCCAAGTGTTGGGAGACCAGTTTTATTAATACCGGTCATAATAAAAACGAGTGTGACAATTGTCCAACCAATCCAGCTTAGCTCAAACATGATGTGAGACCTCTCTTCTGAGAATCCGTTCTTATAATACTTTATAAAAAATTATAACAAGTAAAGGGATGGGAATGAAAGACAAATGGTTGATTTTTGGAATTAAATGTATTTAAGATAGAGGAGCAGTGGTATACTATTCGAGTCAATTCAAATAACTGGAGGTCCTTCTATTGAGTCATACATCTACGTCGTCCTCTTCAAATAATAAGAAGCCGATAATTTTTATTGCTATATTTTTAATTGTTGCCATTGCAGGCCTTGCCTATGTGAAATGGTTGCCTTACTACGGAAAAAGCATAATCGCTTCAACGACCCACTCAATTGGGGATTCGATTCTAGGAAGCCCCGATGCGCCCAGTCATTTTACTTGGCAAAGTGCATGGGACTACGCACTTATCTACTTTAATGCGGTTTGGAAAGCAGCTGTTCTCGGAATTGTGCTTGGTTCACTCGTTCAGGTGCTTATTCCTGCGAACTGGCTAATGCGCGTACTGGGAAAAACATCATTCGGTAGTACGGCAATCGCGGGGCTTTCTTCACTGCCGGGCATGATGTGTACATGCTGTGCTGCACCTGTTGCAGTCGGCCTGCGCAAGAAAAATGTATCTGTGGGGGCGAGTCTTGCATTCTGGCTTGGTAACCCAACATTAAATCCTGCTGTGCTTATCTTTATGACGTTTGTCCTCTCATGGAAGTTCACATTATTGCGCGTTCTATTTGGTGTCCTTCTGACGTTCGGAGTGAGTTACTGGGCGAATCGATTCATGCCAAAGGCTAGTCAAGAAACGGCAGCGGAATTGATGGAGCATGCAGAAAATGTAGATGAAAGCGGCTCTTTCCTTGCTAGATGGATGAGGAGCATGGGTACGATGATTCTTTATATAGTACCGGCATATGTTTTGTCCGTACTGCTAATGGGTGCTGTGCGAGGATTCCTATTCCCGCATATTGATTTCACTGCGACGAGTACATGGATCTTAATTATTCTATTCGCAATTGGTGGGATGCTTTTCGTCATTCCAACAGCTGCAGAAATTCCGATTATCCAAACGTTCATGGCATTTGGCCTTGGCGGTGGTCCCGCTGCAGCACTCCTCATTACGCTGCCATCAATCAGCTTGCCATCACTTCTGCTAGTTGCAAGATCTTTCCCGAAAAAAGTGCTTTTCTTTGTAAGCGGAGCAGTTGTAGGGTTAGGGATTCTGTGTGGTATTGCAGGTATGTTGATCTTATAGTAAAAAGAAAACAGTAGTTTCCTTATAAAATTATGGGGACTGCTGTTTTCTTATTATTTCTCTTTATATTTTTGAAAATGGATAATTGGAATATTCCTTTATATCGCTTTCCTTCAACTTTACTTGCAGGCTAAATGGGGATTCTATTGTGTTTGAGAGCATTAAGAAGTTCAAAATATTGCAGATCTATGAGATGATTATGACAAATTAATGAAATTTATAAAAAAAGATTTTGATTTTCCAAGTAAGCTGTTTAGTTTACTCCCTGTGAGGCTATTTACCAATATACAAACCAAGCCCGTGGGAGGAACTATTGATGAGTATTGAACAGCATGACTCCATAATCCAGATTTTGCAAAACTGTGTAAAGACGTGCAATGAATGTTTTACTGCGTGCCTGAAAGAGAACGATGTAACGATGATGGCTGAATGTATTCGTTTGGACAGAGAGTGTGCAGAAGTATGTGGTCTCTTAGAACAATTCCTAAGCAGAGGTTCACAGTTCTCAGCAGAGCTTGCTGCACTTTGTGCTAAGATTTGTGAGGCATGTGCGAGTGAGTGCATACAGCATGAACACGAACATTGTCAGCAATGTGCAACACTATGCCTTGCCTGTGCAGAAGCATGCCGTAGCATTGCTTGAATATAGAAGAATTAAGGCGGTTCAGTGTAACATGAAGCTGAATCGCTTTTTAGAGAAGTTATTTTGGGGAACAGAGAGGTATGTGAGAAATTTGCTGAAACAATTGGTTTTTATCTTGGCAAGTGCTAGTGTCCTATTTCTTTTTGGATGTATGCAAGACGAAAAAGAACAAGAACCAATGCTAAAGAAGCAAAATGGAGGAGATCAAGTGGAGACATCATTGCATCATGCGGTAAAGCAAAGGGATTCAGAAACGGTAGAGAAGCTGATTACAGATGGTACAGATTTAAATAAACAAGATGCAAAAGGCCAAACACCGCTCATGATTGCAACTTACAATCACGATTTTGAAATGGCAAAGAAGTTAGTCGATGCAGGAGCTGATGTCAATCTGCAGGATGATATGCAAAACAGCCCATTTCTTTATGCAGGAGCTGAAGGATATATAGATATTCTGAAATTATGCATTGGTTCGAACGCAGATACTACCATTACAAACCGCTACGGTGGAACGGCATTAATCCCCGCATCTGAACGAGGTCATGTTGAAACTGTGGAGGTCTTGCTTAAAGAAACAGACATTGATGTGAATCATATTAACAATCTAGGTTGGACTGCTTTACTCGAGGCAATTATTCTTGGAGACGGAAGTAAGAGTCAAACAGAAATTGTTCGTTTGCTCGTAAATCATGGTGCAGATGTTAATATTGCAGATAAAGATGGCACTACGCCCCTCGCTCATGCAAGAAATAAAGGCTATGGTGATATTGAAGGGGTTTTACTTAAAGCTGGGTCTAAATAAATTAACAAAGAGGCTGGGACAAAAGAAATTCCAATGCAATAAAACCGAACTATACATGAAATCGAAACATGAGGATTTCAGTAAAGTTCGGTTTTTCTAATGCCAGATTTGGAATGGCGGAGTGGACTTAGCCTTCCGCTGCGAAAAGTTACTCGCTTTCACCACAGACATAAGGGCGACATCTATTCTAGCTTCCCTCCGGTCGCTATCATAGTGTCTACTTTACCTGCGGGCAAGCACTAAGCCATTTCGGCGCTTTGCGCCAAACTGTCTAAGTACGCTTGTTCTTCCCGCGGGAGTCTCGCACCCTTTCTTCGCTATGTCCAGTGCTCCAACCAGGATTGCAGCGTAAGCCGACGACTCCTGCGGGAATAGTATGAACTGAAGACTCCGCAGTGGGCGTTTTTTTGCCTGCGAGGAGGCTGAAGACATGCCCGCGGTAAAGAAGACACTGTGAAAGTGACTGAAAGGAAACTTGAACAGATGTCGCCCTTATGCCCCTGGGTGAAAGCGTTCGGCTGGAGAGGAAATCCGGCAGGCTTCAACCACATT
>Ga0153999_1000650_pt1 | contig 14939 bp, 15 predicted proteins | sample TSNC083MetaG_FD_104675 | JGI IMG/M metagenome (GOLD analysis project Ga0153999, IMG submission 104675) | Attine ant fungus gardens microbial communities from North Carolina, USA - TSNC083 MetaG | ecosystem: Host-associated > Fungi > Mycelium > Unclassified | place: USA: North Carolina, Lumber... | reverse complement strand
CATCTGCTGCTACTTTCGCAGCCAGTGCCGCTCCGGGCACCACAACATCAGTATAACGATAAGACAGGCTGTTGTTGATTCCGCCGAAAAACAGCGTAATCTTCCCGTCATCTCTACTTGCAATACTGTTTACCGTCACCGGGTGACTAGCCAGACCGCTGAAAGCATCCACCTGAATGTATCCGGTCTCCGCCGTCACGTTTTCTTCGATTACAACATCCCCGCCCTGGCAAAGAACCGTCTGGGTGCTGACGGCAGCATCATCGATTCCAGTCAGTACAATTTTTTCAAATGCAAGGGTTTCTCCCGAAGACACAATAAACACCGGCTGCGGCTGAGCTTCCCATACCTTCAGCATTACCATTGCCCTGTCTCCGGAGCTGATCAGATAGCTTCCATCCTCCTGGGGCCTTCCGATGTATGGCACTGCACCACTTCCCACAGTTACGCTCTGCATACATATAATGGTTCCGCCGCTTGCCTCCTGCACTGCCATCTGCCATGTTTTATACGGCGCCGACGGCGAGTTTCCGTCATAAATAGTATCCGATCCCGCTGGGTAGGTTTTCCCTGATGCAGTCAGATCACCGCCCGGATTCCAATATTTCTTCACCGTGCTGCTTCCCGCCCGGGTCGCAATCAGGGATTTAGTAGTAGCTGCGGTTACCGATGTAGCCTCCAGAACCGGCGTAATCATCTGCAATAAGCTCTGGTATAAAGCCGTATCTTCGTTTGTCATATTCCTTGCCGTTTCCGATTCGTTCGTTTTGGCAGTCAAACTCCATTCGGCAACTTCATCGGTATAGGTAACGGTAAAGTATTCCAGGAATTCTTCCCCCGTTAATTCATCGGCAGACAAAGTCCTGACCAACTCAATCTGATCATTGCCGGAATCGGCACGCACTTCCAGCTGATATTCCCCGCTGTTATCTTCATATCCATCCATTAGCTCAATGACCGGTTCACACCAGGTGCTTGCAGCGGTGGTATCTTCAACTAATGCCGCACTTTCCTCATCAGTGTTCAGAATATAGTCATCAATATTAAAGTTTGTTGTCTCTCTGTTTTTGGCATTCGAACGGGTTGCTGTGTTTGAAGCACTGGCCAGTTCCCACAGGCCGGCTTCCTTTACCCGCCGGTAATCCATGGCAATCTGTCCGTTGATTTCCACCGATTGCCCCAGCTGCAGGATTCCGCCACATATTGTAATCAACTGCGTCTCTTCCGGATCATCTTCCTTATTACCGGATTCCAACAGAGTATTAACCAGGGTCAACTGTCCGCCATTTACATAAAAAACAGTATCGCTGTCATAAGATCGACCCGGCCAGGACGCAATCCGGATATTGGCTCCGTTCAGCACATAAAGTTGACCATCGGCTATCTCCATCGGGCTCATCGCATAAATCGTGATCTCCGATATCTCTACCCCCAACTCCTCCTGTATCATCTCCGCCTGCTCCAGAGCTCTAGTCAGTGTTTTGACCGGCCGCTCAGGACTCATTCCGTCGGCTTGGTCTCTTCCCTTTATGACATTCGACGCACTTGCTTTCCAGGCATTCGATGTACTGGCCGGTGCGGCCGGAAGTTCGCCACCGGGGTTCCAGTAAATTATTATATCATTCCATATAGTTAGAGGTTCAATCGGTAGGGTCTCATCAATCCGTTCCTCTGGCTGCTTAATTGTTCCCACTTCCAACATTTCTTCAACCCGTTCAACCGCCTCCGTATCTCCCTCAGCAGCTTCGGTCTTAGTTGTTTCTTCGGTCGATGCAGACGCCGGGGGGGCTTTTGTATCAGCAAATATGTTCATTTCCTGAGCAGGAAAAATCATAAGAATGCACAAAAACAAAGCTGTTATTCTATATATTTTTTTCATCCCCACATCTCCTTGTATAATATAATTGGTTCGGTGTTAAAGCGTGTTTGAAAAATGCTTTTATGGGGCGTACAGCTCGCTGGAATGAGTTTCAAAAACGCTCTAATCAGATAATAGTTCTTACGTTTTTAAAATCGTTTATACAAAGAAAACTTATTACGAAAATTAAAAAACCCATTTTATAGGACATAAATCCTATCTTTTTAAACAGGTTTAGTATGATTTCAATAATCATCCGCTATTCTACTTTCTGTTCTGTTATATAGTTATTTATAGGGATCTAAATGTCAAGATATTTTAAGTTGATTTTCGTTAGGTTATGTGACAAAGACTTGCCACAATGCTCATATCCCACTCCGTGTCTGGATGTGGATAGTAAATATAAAGAAGAACGGTTAAAACTAGATTTGTGTCTGAGGCAATACTTTAATATCAAGAAAGTATATTTCCAGCGAGTTAATGTTATTATAATTTTAGCACACCGATTCTGCAGTGTCAATACATCACCATCTTGAGATTCATTTCTGTTACAACTTTATCATGTAAATATGGGGATTTCATGAGGGCTTGCTGCCAGATATGTTGTGAATCAGAAATCTTTCCTCCGGCGCACCTGTCTGACTCATCCTGTAAATTTCACTTTCCTTAAAATCCTCCATCGAAAATGTATTGCATTTTTTCTTCTCCATCAACCGCCTCCAGCCCGTTCAGGATAATCCGGGAAATCCCTTCATCTCGTCCGTCACTCTCTACGACCGCCTCACTGAGCAGACTATAATTGTATCATCTCTGATTCCATACGAGCCAGCACCATCAATTTAATTGGTGCTGACCTGCTATAAACTATTTTACAAAATATTTAGAATTTTCCAACAAGAATGATCCTGTACCTACCGCATGGGTTTTGCACCATTCTTCGCCATTTTTATCATAAGCTTCTTTTGAACAAATCAAAATATCGCCGACTACATTGTCCCAGTTATTTGCCCATGAATCATATTGGATTTCTACCATTTTATCATCAATGATCCGAACTTCTACCGGCGTACCGGATTCGCTGGCCATTCCATTCGCTATGTACATCTCAATATTCCAGGCTACAGCCTCGGCATTACAGACAGAACCGTCATGGAACTTCACACCATCGCGAAGTTTGTTTTATTGGCGATTTCCTCAGCTATTAAAATTACCACTACATTATTTCATGTTAATATACATACGAAACTTGTACTCAAAATAGTCTGGATAATCATCAAGAATATACAAGATTTCATTACGCCTAGCAACAATATACTGTTTCAACTCTTTATCAGTAAATACATTTCCCCCTACAAGATCATCAATCTGATTAGCTATAACCCTTTCATCAAATATGTTTTCACATATAAAAATCTGAAATTTATTTGGCACTCCATATTTAAGCTGTTTCTGTAAAATACTGAGACGATTGGTCAACTTCTCGTCTTGATCCGAGACAGCATCTAAAATATTTCCTATCAGAAAGCAAATATGATATGCTATCGTTTTACTACAAATCTTCTCTATTTTGGAAATTGTTAATGTCTCATATAATTCATTATAAATTTCAACATATGTTTTTCCCTCAATCCATAAAAAAACAAGTGCTACCAAATTTTCAAATTCTATTGTAATCTGCTCTGGAAACAAATCAGAAAAGAGTCCCAATATCTCCATGAGTAATTGCTCTCCAGAATACCCACTAAAATCAGATATATTATTATCAACCCAATTCAATATCTTACTGGAAGTGTCAATTCCATAAAGAGACTTTGAGTAATATGATATCATTGCTGGTTCTACATTTGTAATGATTTTGGTACCAATTAAGCTAAATAATTTTTCGAGATTCGTCTTTTGTTAATCGCCTAGATAATAGGCGAACGTCAATCTCACAAGTGTATTGACCTGCCCCAGAAAATTATCGACATCTTGTTGTGATTTACAATATAACACAAATATGTTTCAATACTCTCGATCGTATTTTTTAGTTACCTTCGCTTCTGCAAGAACATCATCAATAATCTTTGCACATGATTTTTCTTCATTAATAAGTGGTGCAATCTGTCCTGCCATGACGGCTCCTCTTTCCAAATCACCCTCCATCATTGCTTTCTTAAGGGAGCTTTCTGCAACTGTACGAAGCATTTCTGCCGCAATAGCTCTTTTGTTTTCAGCCTCAATCATCTCCATCTCATCAGATAATAAATTCTTAAACTGTCGACATGGCTCTCCAGTTGAGTATCCAGTAATTACAGTAGACATGTCACCAGCTTCAATTATACTCTTCTTTACATTTGGGTGAACAGTGCTCTCTATTGCTGCCATGAATATTGTACCCATCTCAATTGCATCCGCACCAAGCGCAATAGCCGCTGTCATTCCTCTTCCATCAGCGATTCCACCAGATGCAACTACCGGAATGGTCAGCACATCAGCGGCCTGTGGCACAAGAACAGTTGTAGCTTCGAACGAAGAATGTCCACCACCTTCCCAGCCTTTTACCACGACAGCATCCGCTCCGCCTTTTTCAGCTGTCAGAGCATCTGCAATTGCCCCAACCTTAACAACTACCTTGCACCCAATCTCATGCCACTGATAAAAATACTTTCTACAAAGATCAACATCAAAGTTAATAAGTGTGTCTGCATAAATTACAGGTTTCACGGATCCACTTCACAATCGTACCGGCTGTAGCACTGCCGCCGAACGAGTATGAGAGCCGTTTGGAATCATAGACGTAAGGCCATTCAATAAGACCCTTTCCATTGATTGGCTTGTCATGAATCAGAGCCGCACACATCGAAGTTCCGATTGCCGTAGCATAAACTCCCGGCTCAAAAACCCTCAGCCCCAGCGTGGCAGTACCGCAAGTCCACCCCGCCAGAACACACCGGTGTCCCGACCGTAAGTCCCAGTTCATTCGCCTCTTCCGAGGTAAGCCCGCCGACGATCTCACTGCATTCCACCAAACTTCCGGCATCATCGAGCGGGGAAGTCCAATCGCTGCCATCGGTTCCTCCGACCAGCCTCGTTTCTCCATATCAAACAGGCTGCCGATATTCCCGGCCGAAGGATAGTTGATCGACACTTCTCTGGTTAGTTGATAGATAGCATAGGAATTGGACGGCAGAAACATGGCAGTTTTTTCCCAGTTATCCGGTTCATTGTCCTTAATCTAGAGCATCTTGGTAAACCCGTATCATGCTATGAATCATCAGCTTAGCAGCATTTTAGATGGGAACGGTTCCAGTCAAAACGGTAGCAATATTGCCGTTTATAATACTCACCACCGCATTCAACTTCTTTATGGATAAGAATACGGGCTATATCAAAGCTGTCCCGGTAAAGGTACGGAAGTATCAGTTCGCCTGCCGGTAAAGGAAATTGGGTTCTTAAAAACCAATATTATAATTTGTTGTTAATACAGCAATTACATATTTTTTCGAAAGTACATTTGCCGCAGATGGGTACTTTCCTACAATGGTTGATTCCATGCTCCAAAATCAGCCAATGATACCAGCCGTACAGTCGGTAGTCTTTCTTCAGCCCGAGTTCAAAAAAGCTACGTATTTCATCATCGGAAATAAAATGAAATCCCAACCTTTCCAAAAACCTTCTTGTGTATGCGTCAATCACGAATGCCGGCTTATGAAATGCATAGATCAAAATAACATCCGCTGTTTCTGCACCGATACCCTTAATGGCAAGCAGTTCTTTTCTGAGCTTATTTTGCTCAATTGCACGTACATTATTTGCCTCATAATCATACCTGGCGTACCACTCTGTCAGTAAGCGGATTGCAGCGGATTTTCCTTTACAAAACCCGCACGGACGAATCAAACTTTCTAATTCGTCCGTTTTGAGTTTCAAAATATATTCAGGTGTCAGCGTGTCTGAAATTGCATCTGTGACCTTTTCCACCAATGACCACGATGTGTTCTGCACAAGAATTGACTGAACCATAACAATATATGGATTATCTGACCACCATCTTGGCTGACCGTATGCACAGTGAAGTTTTTCGTAAATCTCTGCCGCCGCTATCATGCTCTCTTCCTCTGACATATAGGACAATAGCAACATGACTGTCCCTCGCAACCGTAAACACGCAGATAATCCATTATTTTGGTTTCAGAATATACTATAGACTGGTCATTAATTGCTTCATAAAATTCCATTATTTTTTCCCTTTTTATTGAATTTATAGTTCCAATTTCTGCTGTCTGCAAAAGGGATCAGCCGAAAGGAAACTCTTTTGCGCTCCCTGTTGTACGGTGTCAGTTTCTTTTAGGTGCCCCAGCAGCAACGGGAATTCCGGATCATGATATTTATAATTTTCGAAGGCTTTTTCCGGGCGCTTATTGGCATAGCAGTATTTACAGCCATTCATGCAGGTATCGTATGTGCCAATGTCGCGGCTTTCAATGCAGTGGCAGCCCTGCCGCATTCCTTTATGCTTTAAATCCCGAAATTTAACCCCGTTGGCTCTCCGTTTATTCCGCAGGTCTGGATATACAATCCATACCTTGCTGCTATCTCTCCCAGTCCCTTGGCAATTGTGGCTTTGTCCTGCTCCGTCAAGGGAATGATCTCCGGCATATTCGTTTCCAGCTTTTTATACATCTCCACAAAGCTGAAAATACAGCGGTCAATGTAGGGAGCAAGTTTTTTCGCCATTTTTTCAAATGTCTCCATGTGAGTCTGAATAGTGTATTTTTCAGTCAAAAGCACAGGATCGTAGCGCCATGCCACGCGCTGTTTTCCTACAATCGCAGATAACCTTTTGAGTGTTTCCATACTTTTTTCTATGGAAGGTACTCCCGGTTCGATATCCTTGCCATATGCTGTTATCGTATAATAGAAAAATGAATAGAATCGTTCTGTAATTTTAGAAAGGTCTGCTAAAATCGGTTCGTAATTTTTGGAACAAAACACAACGCAGTCCACCTTACCAGGTGTCAGTTCGTAGCGTGTGACTTTGTTTGGGTACAGAGGGTTACGGGAAAGAACATATCCCTCCTCAAATCGTTTCAGCAGCCATTTTGTATAATACTGCACCGTATCTGTTCTTCCGCCTGTATTGACAATCATTTTTCATCCTCACTTCTATTTATTAATTCTGTAAGATTCTTCGTAAAACGTCTTGAAAGACTGATAAGCTGTTCCTGTTCTACCGGGGTAAACATAGACATGGCAGTGTCCTCTGCCCATGTAATATGAACAACAGGGGCTTTTGCATAGGTTCTTCCTTCCACTGTCAGCTTTACAAACTTATTTCTCTTGTTCTTTGGGTTTTCTTCTATCGTGACATATTTATCCTTAAGAAGATTCTTTATGATTAGATTTACAGTCTGCTTAGACTGAAACGTCCTATCAGAAATCTCTTTTTGAGTCATACCATCTTTAGCGTAATAAAGAGCATTCAGGACCAGCAGAGTTTTCATCAGCAATCCATTCTTTTTTGCATACTCATCATAAAGCGCATACTGTTCATCCCGAAACTTGCAGTATAGGTAAGCATTTTTCCTATCGTTCGTTGTCATCACCCCACCTCTCGGTAAATTTCTTTACGGTCAGTTTATTTACTATAATAGCACACCTTTCATACTTTTTCAATCTATCCAGCACAGAATTCACAAAACATCCCACCGAGCCTTGCATACAGCCAGTTGCCCGAACTTATTGGCAAACCAACGATGTACAGTGAGAACCATCTCATAAGACTTCGGTGCATAGTCTAAGGTTATGTCTTTATCTCCAAACCACAACTGCTTCCGCCTGCAGGGTATTTCCTTCACGCTGCTCCACAGACAGAAAATCATAGGGTGCGTTTGACCCCACGTCCGTTCCTTTGGTCCCCTGAATCTGCTCAAACAAGATACCGACTTCATGTAGCGGTTCCTTTTATATACAGGAAAAAGACCAGTATAAAGTAAATATACTCTCTTTTACCTCATTCGCCAGCCGCCCTGTGGTCATCGCGAACAGTAGAGAACACACAATTAATTGCAATGGATTTGATACCTTTTGCTTTGCACTTTTCGTAAAATGGATAGCTGCCGCTTTATCGAACTCCGCAAGCAGTTTACCGTCAAATTCGACCCCCGCCGATGATTGCTGTTTCTTCCACAGTGGCTATAGGCTTAACAACCGCATTTGTGCATTGTGTCGTCCAAGCATCGCTTGTTTAATTTTTATTTTATCATTGTCGCTGACTTTATGTTCTGATCTTGATTCTCCATCAATAGCCGATAAGTAAAATGATAACTTTCCTATCTTACCTTTCTCACCTTCCCTTTAAGCGTCATAGAAGGCAACACACGCAATACATCCTTGCCCTTTCCGTTTAATATTTCGACATAAGTGAGCGACTCCCGGATATCTATGATACCAATGTCCTCTGCTTCCAGACCATCGATTCCACAAATGGTGGCTACAATATCGCATGCTCTGATTTTTGACCTTCTTCCGCCTCCGATCCGTATTCTTGAAATCTCTTTGTTAAAAACGGCTCCTTTTCTCTCTTTTGTATGCAATCTCTCTTTTTGTTTCTTTAATAACATGCGCTTCTTTTCTTCTAATTCATTTTCCGCCGGTCTAACACGGATTGTAATTGATGCGCCAGTATATTCTTCGATTGATCTCAACATTCGCTTTTCTGATTCTCGTATGAAATTAATCGCCTTACCGCTTTTACCGTTTCTCCCCGTTCTTCCGATTCGGTGTACATAGTTCTCATTTCCCAATGGAAAATCATAATTTATAACATGCGTAATATTGTCAAAATCGATGCCTCTGGCAGCCACATCAGTAGATATCAGAAAAAGAAAGCGCCCGTCTCTAAAGTCATCAATCGTCTTGAGTCGTTCTCTCTGATCTAATAGTCCATGCAGCATTCCACATCGGATTCCAGCCTTCTTCATCTGACGATATAGCACATGAACCATTTCTCTAGTTCCACAAAATATAACACAATAACCCGGATCTTCCTGAGCCAAAATATCGATCAGCGCCTCTGCCTTTTCTTCATTTTCTACCATATATCCTTCTTGAATTATCTCTTCTACCGTCTCTGTCTTACTTTCAATCTCAATCATAGTAGGAGCCTTCATATGTCTGCCAATGAGCTCACGCACATGTTCTCCTGTTGTAGCGGAGAATAGCAGGGTTACTCTGTCCTTTGGAAGATATTCCATGATGAGCTCCACATCTTCTAAAAATCCCATATTCAGCATAAGATCAGCTTCATCAATAACAAGATACTTCACCTGCCTGCCACATAGCGACTCTCTTTGCAAGTGATCCAGTATTCTACCCGGCGTCCCCACTACAATATGTGATTTTTGTCTCAATGTCTGAATTTGCTTATCAATGGGAAAGCCTCCAAATACTGCGGGAACTTTTATTCTCTTTTTTCTGCCAATGCAGAAAATTTCCTCCTGCACTTGCACGGCCAGCTCTCTGGTAGGCTCTAAAATAAGTGCTTGGGGAAGATTTTCCAGCCAATCCACCTGATCGCAAATTGGAATCGCAAATGCCGCTGTCTTTCCACTTCCGGTTTGGGATTTACCGACAACATCCCGGCCTTCCAGAATCAACGGAATTACCTTATTTTGTATCGGCGTCGGTTCTGTATATTTCAACATGGTAAGAGCTTCACATATCGACTTATCTAACTTAAATTTTCTAAATTGATTATCTGTCATTGCGTCCCTTTCTTCAATACAAATACATAAGTTTCTTCTTTTAACGAAATTTCAATTTCTCGCAAAATACAAAACCCATAACGGTGAACCATCTGCTTGATATTCTCTCTATCGTGCGAATAAAGAATCATAATTCCATCATCCTTTAAATGCCCCTTTGCTGCGAGGAAGAATTCTGAATATAACTTGTCGATCTCTTCTTGCGTTTTTCTTCCAATCTGAAAAGGCATATTTGTTATGATTTCATCAAACAGATATTTATGTTTAAAATCAAAGAAATCACGATTGATAAAATGAACGATTTGATTTGCCGCTTTTGCATTCTTTCTCGCTTTTTCGATGGCTTCTGACTGAATATCTATTCCATAAGATGTATTTGCTCTTACTGCTTTGTGGCGTTCAACCAACATGGTACCCACACCACAAAACGGATCTAACACCAGTGCCTCTTCTTTCATATATTCTTTTGTCAATTTCACAATGATTGCTGCATTAACAGGCTTTATACTGGTCGGGATGACCTCTTTCCGATACGTGAAGCGTTCATCTTTCAGGGTATGCAATTTTACTAATACGTTACAATTTCCTTTTTTATTTTCAATCAAACGAATCTCAAATTCATAGTGTGCTGTGGTATTGACTAAATTCCGGTTTGACAACTGCTCGATCCGACTTGATAATCTTTTCGTAAATACACTTTTTTTATCCAGATCCATCTTGCTTTTGATCTCCACTCTAAAATAATATGGCTGTACCCCTTGATGATTATGCTCCAAGAAACGCAGAAGATCTGATTTCACAATTATCTCTGCTGCTTTTTCGGTATCCAAAGGACAAGTGCCCATTCCTTTTATAACAAATAGGATCTCTTGAAAAGTACGGATATCATTCAACCAGTCCAAATTTTTGACCTTCGCCATTATCCCAGCATTAAAAACCTTCGTCACAGCATTTGGTTCTAATTCTTTCAATTCCTCCATGGTAACCTCTTGAAAATTGCGATTTGTCAGCAGAATGATGTCGTAGTCCTTTTCTCTCCCCAGAAACTCATGTTTGGAAATACTTTCTCGATTAATAACTAACAACGACAGTTCTCGTATCTCTTCCATGAGATGTTTCTGGGTCTCCATCGTCATTTCTGTTTTTGTCAGAACTTCCAAGCGCTTCTTAAAATCTACCAGATATTCTCCATAATCAAAGTTCCTAATCGCCACAAGATAAGAACTTTTTACAAACATCTGATCCTCCGATTCATATGCCTTATATATCGGTTTCAAGAATTTTTGTTCTCCTAGCTCTCCCATAAGTAGGGCTGTGTTTTTCCTTATTTTTGCATCTACATGCTTCAACAACACAATTAGTTGATCTTCTTTATCTGCAATTTGGTTAAGAAAAACCGTCTTATTTCTATCATCCTTCAATTCCTGACGTAGTTTGCTTAAGTTCTGTCTTATATTTTGATTATCCAATATTTGTTCCCATATTTTTATTGACAATATTTTTCTCCTTCTAATTGTTCATGGTTAGATTTGTTTTTTATCATATCATATTTTCTTTCCTGTGAACAGCTCGGCGTTGGGTTTCGGGTGTGTAATCTTTGATTTCATCCCGGAGTCTGTAAAGCAGACGACGGATTTGCACACCTGCCTCCTCTACTGGAATACCCATGACCTGCGCATAATCAAGTTCCAGTTGTTCTTTATATTTGTCTTCACAACGATCAAGCATTTTAAACAATTCGGCTCGGTAATAGAAGAGATTCTCACTGGTCTTAAACCGGTGATAAGCCCCTACTACCACTTTTTCTTCGTATGCGTTAAATAACTCCAATATTTCCACTTATGTCTAGCCTAAAGCTATATGGCATCAAATACCTAAAAAACTCCCGCAGCAGATTGCTGCAGGAGTGGATTGAGGTGATATGATATTAAAGAAAATCTTTACAGGAAACAAGTAAATCAATTTTTTTCCACTGTGTTTCCTCATCAATACAATTCCCCTCTTCAACAGAGGCAAATCCACACTGCGGAGACAACGCGATATTACTTCCAATAACAGACTTCGCCATTAAATATCTGGTTTTTATACTTTCATAACTTTCCAGCCGGGGATTTTTTGTAGAGATCAATCCGGCGACAAAGGTTGCCCCGGTTTCCTTCAATATAGCCCAGGGTTCAAATGATCCCGACCGCTCATCGTCATATTCTACAAAAAAAACGTCGTATGGAATCCGGCTGATGACCGGAGCCACCGAATCATAAAATCCGGCAAACAGCGGATTCCCTTTAAAGTTACCTTTGCAGAAATGACTGGCAATTACCATATCCGTCGGCCTTCCTTCCAGAGCTTTCGTCGATACACGTCTGAACCACTCCAGTATATCAGACTTCACATACCCCAAAGCAGCTACCTTCTGCAAGAACTTGTCATCAATCATATAAGTCCAGGAGGTGTCATCAATCTGCAGGTATCTGCAGCCGTGGTCATACAAATCTTTGATTGCACTCTGATATGCCGATGCAATATCCTCAATCAGCAGATCAATGTCACTGCCATAATAAGGAACTTCTTTAATCCCCAGCTGAAGATAATTATCCACCAGTATCATGTTCGGACCGGAGATGCACTTTTTAGCGATTATTCCCGGATATTTCGAAGCTTCCCGGCAGAGAAAGTCGAACGCTTCAATCTCCGGATGAGTACGTTCCGGATCATAAGAAATCCGGCCGGTAATATAACCCAATTCAATATGATTGGTAACCCCGTTATGCTCCTTCTTCAAATGTTTTGTAGTAAATCCCTCAAACTCTTTCAGCCAGTCCAGATGCCACCAGCGGCGTCTGAACTCACCATCCGTAACAAATTGTAAACCATGCGCCACTTCCCTTTCGACCAGCTCCGCAATTGCATCATCCTCAATCTTTCTAAGCTGTGCCCTGGTAATTTCTCCGGCTGCAAACCCAGCCCTTGCCGTTTTTATTTTAGCTGGCCTTAAAAATGAACCGACAATATCATACTTTATATTTAACATCAGATACCTCCTCGCCTTAACTCGTTATACCGTTATTCTACCACACTGTTAATCCTGTCGATTACATAAAAAAGCGATGAGCAGCTATCTCTTTTTACGATAACACTTCATTCACATCAACGCCATATTCCGTCACCACCGATTTTAGTTCTTCCAGATACATGGATGCCTGTCTGGTCAATTGAATATCTTTGTGAGAAATCCAGCCTACTTCAATAATTTCTTCAACCTTAAGAGGGACCGCCGTAATATTCCCGCCATTTAGATCCGCACTGACGATGCCAGTAGAAATCGTATAGCCATTCAGCCCAATCATCAGATTAAAAATTGTTGCCCGGTCTCCCACCCGAATATCCTTTTTCACCGACTTCGTACTGAGGATTTCCTCTGAAAAATAAAACGAATTGTACGGCCCCTGCTCAAAAGATAGCCGGGGATAAGCCGCAAGGTCTTCCAGTATTACGTACTCTTTGGCTGCCAGCGGATTTTCCGTGCTGATAAAGACATGAGGCCTGGCCGTAAATAAAGAGTGAAACTTCAAACCGTTTTCATAGAGCAGCTTTTCAATCACTTTACGATTAGAATCGCTCATATAAAGAATCCCCAGATCACTGCGATGATTTTTTACATCTTCCACAATTTCAAAGGTCTTTGCCTCCCGCAAAGTATATTCATATTCATCGGCATTGGTCTTCTTCACCATATTAACAAAGGCATTGACAGCAAACGCATAATGCTGTGTCGAAATGGCACACAGCCTTCGTGAAGGCTTTTTATTTTTCCAACGTTCTTCGAGTAAATCCGCCTGTTCCACAACCTGGCGGGCATAACCCAGGAACTCGGCACCGTCAGTGGTCAGCGACACACCTTTTGATGTCCTGGTAAAAAACTCATAACCTGTTTCCTTTTCCAAATCCCGGAGAGCATTGGACAAACTTGACTGAGCAATATACAATTGCTCTGCGGCTTTATTGATGGAACCGCAGTTTACCATTTCAATAAAATATCTTAACTGTTGTAATGTCATACTCACTCCTTTACGTCTTGTGATTCTGGCCGTCATATAACAGGCAATCGGATGCTGTTCAGAAATTTTCCGGCAGATAATAAATCTGCAGTTTTCCGGTCATAACATTTTGGGTAATCTGGGCAGAGATTTGAAAATAACTTTTGATATTTTCACCGGTCAGAACTTCCTCCGGCGTGCCGTAGTCAACGATCTTCCCCTGATACATAAAAATCAGTCGGTCGCAATATAATGAAGCCAGATTTAAATCATGGATGGATGTAAATACGGTAACACTTTGATTCTTCAATATATCTATAATCTGATACTGGTAGCTGATATCCAGGTGATTCGTCGGTTCGTCAAGAATCACATATTTACTTTCCTGCATTAGTACACGTGCCAGTAACACCCGCTGCTTTTCGCCGCCCGAAAGACTTAAATAAGAACGATACTCGTATCCTGACAGTCCTACTTGATGAAGACATTCTTTACACTTTTCTTTATCCTCATTTGAATCCCCCTGGAACAGTTTTTTATGAGCATAACGTCCAAACATAACCATGTCCCTGACTTGAAAATCAAATTCAACAGGATTTTCCTGTGCCATCACCGCCATTTTTTTTGCAGCCTGTTTGGCGGAAAACTTTAGAATATCCGTGTCATCCATAAATACTATATTTCGTTTCGGTTTTAGCGTTCGGTAAATATGTTTAAGAAGTGTTGATTTTCCGCAGCCATTCGGACCAACCAGTCCCACAAACTCACCCTCCTGTACATTCAGCGAAACCTCTTCCAGAATATCCGTTCCGTTAATGTGATAACTAAGCGTTTTTACCTCTAAACTCATCAGGCTCCTCCTATCCTTGTCCCCGGTTTCCCTTGCGGATTAAATACAGAAAAAAGGGTGCGCCAAAGAAAGCCGAGACCACACCAATCGGCAATTCCTCCGGAGCGATTATTACTCTTGATATCAAATCCGCAATCATTGCAAATAAACCGCCGGCCAATATGACAAGCGGAATCAGTCTTTTGTGGCCCGACCCGATAACACTTCTCATAATATGCGGAATCACAAGTCCGATAAATCCAATGACACCGCTGGCTGATACCACAACACCGGTCAGAATGGTTGACATTATGATAATGACCCATTTGAGACGCTGGACATCCATCCCCAGATTCTCAGCAATATCATCTCCAAGCAGGAGCACATCCAGTTCCTTCGTAATCAATAGAATCGCTGCCGTAGTAAGAGCAAACACAATAACCACATATTTCAACTGGCTCCAGGTG
>Ga0153999_1000649_pt1 | contig 14957 bp, 15 predicted proteins | sample TSNC083MetaG_FD_104675 | JGI IMG/M metagenome (GOLD analysis project Ga0153999, IMG submission 104675) | Attine ant fungus gardens microbial communities from North Carolina, USA - TSNC083 MetaG | ecosystem: Host-associated > Fungi > Mycelium > Unclassified | place: USA: North Carolina, Lumber... | reverse complement strand
TAATATATGCAGTTTGTTCATTGTAAGAGACCTCACAAAACAAACTGCACATACCTTTTGACCCAATATTATAGTTTTACCAACCACTCAACTAATATCCCAATGCCCGTTCCAGTGCTTCTTTTTCTTCACTTCCCAGTAATACTTCCGTCTGACCCCTGTCTACTTCCTTCATATACAGATAACAACCTTCCCGGCTATGAACCGAATTAAGGACAAATCCACTGTTAGTATAATCAAGCATTGCAAAAGCAAAGCTTAAATTTCCTCCCATACCCTTAAAAGCATTATATTTTACCATTCCAAATTTCTGATAGGAAGCCCTCATATTTTTATTTACATTTCGAATTGAATCCTTATTCGCCCGATCCTCTGCTTTAAGAACCTGAATTTCTTCCAATTGCTGGATAATTATCTCTTCTAAAGATTCCGCATCCTTTCCCCGCATAAACAGATCATACCGACGATACAGTTTTTTCATCTGAATAATTCCGATTACTAAAACAATAATCAAAATCACCAATAGTACTGACTGGCCTACGATAATATACATAGGATCAAATCCCATATTATTTAACATACTGTATTTCTCCTGTCCTTTGTATTTCTAATTTTACTGAATAGATTCAATTAATTCAACAATACGTTCTAAATCAGACTCTGAATAGTATTCGATTTCGATTCTACCTTTATTCTTATCTTTACGATTTATTAATACTTTTGTACCAATAGCCGTCTTCATGCGCTCTTCCAATTCCTGAAAAATTATATCGAATGCTTCATTTTTTTCTATCTTCTTCTTTTCTTTCGGTTTCTTTCCTAAAAGCTTAACCGCCCTTTCTATCTCTCTGACACTTAGATTTTCTTTTTCAATTTGTCCGGCCAGTTGAATCTGCAGGTCAGCATCTTCAATTGCCAGCAGCGCCCTGGCATGCCCTCCGCTGATCCGATTTTCAATCAGCATCTGCTGTACCTGCTGGGGCAGTTTTAACAGGCGCATGGTATTAGTTATAGTAGCACGGTTTTTTGATACTCGTCCGGCAATTTCTTCCTGCTTTAACCCAAATTCTTTCATTAACTGTTGGTAAGCCATAGCCTCTTCAATCGGATTCAGATCCGCGCGCTGGACGTTTTCAATCAATGCAACTTCCATACTTCGCTGTTTATCATACTCTCTGACTAATACAGGAACTTCCTTCAGCCCTGCTAATTTAGCAGCTCTCCATCGCCGTTCTCCCGCAACCAGCTCATAGTAATCATCTTTTTTTTGTACCAGAAGCGGCTGAATAATACCGTACTGCTTAATTGAATCAGCCAGCTCCTGCAATTGCTCATTATTAAATACCTTCCGCGGCTGTTCCCGGTTGGGCTCGATAAGCGAAAGCTTGATTGTTTCTTCATTCTTCATATCTTTATGTATCTTTTGTTCATTTTCAACTTCCTGAACGACTTCTTCACCAAAAAAAGCCCCCAGTCCCTTGCCTAATCCTTTTTTTGCTGCCATTTATAACTCTCCTCTGCTTATTACTTCAGCTGCCAGCATACGATAGCTTTCTGCCCCTGATGATCTGGAATCATACAGATTAATTGGCATACCATGGCTTGGTGCTTCGGCTAGACGTACATTTCTGGGAATAATTGTCTTATAAATCGTCCTGTTTAAATGACACTTCACACTTTCAACCACTTCCAGCGACAGGTTGGTTCGTGCATCATACATGGTAAAAACAACACCTTCCAGCTCCAAACCAGGGTTTAATTTTTTCTTCACCAGGTCAATTGTCTGTAAAATCTGACTCAAACCTTCTAATGCATAATATTCACATTGAATCGGAACCAATACAGTATCCGATGCCGTTAAAGCGTTAATTGTCAGCAGACTGAGTGAAGGAGGACAATCGATAATAATAAAATCATAATCTCCCTTTATTTTATCCACTTCCCGTTTCAATATTGATTCTTTTCCCTTTTCATCTAACAGTTCAATTTCCGCTCCCGCCAAATTTACATCTGAAGGAAGTACATCCAGATTTTCCTGAACGTTTCTTATAATACAATCATCAATATTGCACTCTCCCAGCAGCAGCTCATAAACTGATTTATCCATATACTCTTTTGCAAATCCCAGACCACTGGTTGCATTTCCCTGCGGATCAAAGTCTACAGTCAAAACCCTTTGACTGGCCTCAGCCAGACACGCCGACAAATTTATAGCTGTCGTTGTCTTACCTACGCCGCCTTTCTGATTAGCAATTGATATAATTCTTCCCATACTGTCCTCTTATCCATTAAACTATTACAGAATTGTTAAAAGCTGTTTTATAGTATATCATATTTTTTTCTGTTTTCCTATGTTTATATATAAATTATTTAAAAATGTTTCACGTGAAACATTGTATCTGATCCGGATTTGTATTATACTATTACTTATTCATGAGAATTTTTCAGGAGGTATGACATGAAAGCTAAAAACAAGCTTTTAACATTGATGTTTTTTTCTGCCGGAGCTGCTGCTGCTACCGCTGCGATAAATAAACTCATAAAAGTTTCAGCTGTATCTAAGAATTTATTAACTGAACCGCAATCGTTATGCTACCGGTGGCGGTTAGGAAATATCCATTATACAAAGGTAGGATCAGGGAAGCCAATAGTACTAATCCATGATTTAAATACTATATCCAGTGGTTATGAATGGAATCAGTTAATATCTCGTTTAAAAGATAATTATACTGTTTACACGATTGACTTGCTGGGATGCGGGCGTTCTGAAAAACCAAATATTGTGTACACTAACTATTTATATGTACAACTGATTTCCGATTTTATCAGATCAGAAATAGGACATAGAACCAGCATTATTGCCAGTAATGAATCAGCATCGGTACCTGTTATGGCATGTGCCAACAATCCTGAATTATTTGATCAGCTAATGCTTATTAATCCGCTTAGCCTGCTGGATTACAGTCAGATTCCCGGTAAAACAGCTAAATCATATAAGTTTTTGATTGATATTCCTATCCTTGGAACTCTTCTTCATCATATTGCCTGCAGCAAACAAGAAATTAAAGACTACTTTACAAAAGATGCATTTTATAATCCATATTCCGTGAAATTAAATCACATTGATTCTTACTATGAATCTGCCCATCTGGGCACCGCACCAAAAGCAGTATACGCAAGTATAAAGTGTAACTATACCAAATGTAATATTGTGAACGCCTTAAAGAAAATTGATAACAGCATCTACCTAATAGGAGGAAAAGAAATTTTAAATATTAATGAACGTCTGATTGAATATAAATACTACAATCCCTCTATTGAAACCATTCTCATTCCGGAAACAAAGCAACTCCCCCAGCTTGAAAGGCCGGCAGAACTATTTCAAATAATAAAAACATATTTTAACTAAACACATATGTTTCACGTGAAACATTTCAAATTTAAAAAGGAGGTAAGTATAATGCTTCAATTCAATCACTTTAATTTTAACGTATTAAATCTTGAGAAGAGCCTGAAATTCTATAATGACACGTTAGGCTTGAAGGCGGTAAAAGAAAAAAATGCACAAGACGGTTCTTTTAAACTGGTCTATTTAGGAGATGGTGAAACCGGCTTTACTCTGGAACTGACCTGGCTAAAAGATCGGACAGAACCTTATAACCTCGGTGAGTGTGAATTTCATTTAGCCTTTATAACCGATGAATTCGACTCACTCTATCAAAAACATAAAGAAATGGGAGTAATTTGCTTTGAAAATCCAGCGATGGGGATTTATTTTATCAGTGATCCCGATGGGTACTGGATTGAAATTGTTCCTCAATAATATATATAAGCGAGTGAGAATTTATAACTCACTCGCTTATTATTATATCGGCTCTTTTCCCGGCAGTCCCGCTTTTCTTGGATATATCCCAGAAGTTTTTTTTACTTTTTTAATTAATACTAAACTTCTTTCTGCGTTTGCTCCGGCCAATTGAAACTTGACTACCTGTTCCAAATTTCCTCCTAACTCTGATATTGCTTTTTTTCCTTTAGTTAATTCCTCATCAACTTTTCCAGACTTATAAGAAACAAAATATCCGCCAGACTTTATAAAAGGAATACAATACTCTGACAAAGTTGCTATATTTGCCACTGCCCTGGAAACACAATAATCGAATTGTTCCCGATAATCTGGATTTCTGCCATAGTCTTCTGCTCTTCCATGAATCGCATGAATATCGTCAAGATCTATCTGAGTTATCACTTCTTTTAAAAACTTCACCCGTTTATTGAGTGAATCGAGTAAGGTAATTGATAATTTCGGGAACACAATTTTTAATGGAATGCCCGGAAAACCTGCACCGGTTCCTACATCAATCAAAGAAAAAGATGCAGTATCGATATTATCTATGATTTTACTTAAAGAAATACTGTCTAAAAAATGCTTCGTTACTACATCCTCTATTTCAGTAATTGCTGTTAGATTCATAACCTTATTCCATTCTATAAGCAGTTGATAATATTGGTAAAATTGATCTATCTGTTCCTGCTTAAGTAACAAACCCAGTTCAGAAAGTCCAGATTCCATTTGTTCTTTAAATTTAAGTTTCATCATATCCTACTCCATATCTTTCGCATATCTCATTTGTTCCAAATGCACCAGAAGTACTGATATATCTGCCGGAGATACTCCGGAAATTCTGGATGCCTGCCCTATGGAAACCGGTTTATACTGATTTAACTTCTGTACCGCTTCCCGGCGTAGGCTTTTCACAGTACTATAATCAAAATATTCGTTTAGTCTCTTGTTTTCCAGTTTTTTAAAATGCCCGACCTGCTGCTGCTGACGTTTTAAGTAACCGGCATATTTTATATTTATGTTAACCTGTTCAGTTGTATCAGATGACAGTTCCGGGCGTTTCGGATCAATTTCAGTTAACATAAAATAATCAAGCTCCGGGCGTTTTATCAGCTCCGCTAAAGTGGCACCTGTTTTTAAAACCGTACTGCCTTGCTTTTCTAAAAATACCTGTACCACCGGTGTAGCTCCAATGGTTGTTTTATTAAGACGCTCGATCTCTTTTTCTATATCCCGCTGTTTTTTTATTATTGCCTCATAAGTTTCATCATCCACCAGCCCCATTTCATGTCCGATACTCCGAAGACGCAGATCGGCATTATCCTGGCGAAGCAGCAAACGGTATTCGGCGCGGGATGTCATCATCCGGTAAGGCTCATGATTTTCTTTGGTTACAAGATCATCAATCAGTACACCGATATAAGCCTGGGAACGATCCAATATAAATGGTTCTTTTCCAATAATCCGCATCACGGCATTTACTCCCGCCATAAATCCCTGTACTGCCGCCTCTTCATAACCGGAACTGCCGTTAAACTGCCCTCCGCTGAACAGACCTCTTATTTGTTTAAATTCTAATGACGTCTTTAATTGCCGCGAATTAATGCAGTCATATTCAATCGCATATGCATTTCTGACAATCTTTACCTGTTCCAATCCGGGCACTGTCCGGTACATTGCATATTGTACATCCTCGGGCAATGAACTTGACATCCCGGCAAGATACATTTCATTGGTATTTAATCCTTCCGGCTCAATAAAAACCTGATGCCGATCTTTATCCGGAAATTTTACTACTTTATCCTCAATTGATGGACAGTATCTGGGCCCCGTACCTTCAATTGCTCCGGAAAATAAAGGAGAACGCTCGAGATTAGTACGAATAATCTGGTGAGTTGCTTCACTTGTATACGTAAGCCAGCAGGAAATTTGTTTTTTCTGAATCAGTTCGGGATCGGAGGAAAACGAAAACGGAACAATTCTTTCATCCCCGAACTGCTCTTTCATTTTCGAAAAATCTACGCTTCTTTTATCCACTCGCGCCGGTGTTCCAGTTTTAAACCGGTACATTTCAATTCCATTTGCCTTCAAAGAGGCCGTCAGATGGTTGGCTGCCTGCAATCCGTTCGGTCCGGTATTGCTGCTGACATCTCCATAAATACAGCGTGATTTCAGGTAAGTACCAGTCGCAAGCACCACTGCTTTCGCATAATATACTGCCCCTGATACTGTCTTAACGCCTTTTATTACGTTATCTTCTACAATTATTTCTGATACTTCTGCCTGACGGATCGTAAGATGGTCGGTATTTTCCAGGACTTTTCTCATTTCCCTGCTGTAATCCTGTTTATCTGCCTGCGCCCGGAGTGAATGAACAGCCGGTCCTTTTGACTGGTTCAGAATTTTGGACTGAATAAATGTTTTATCAATATTCTTTCCCATCTCTCCGCCCAGAGCATCCAGTTCCCGAACCAGATGACCTTTTGAGCTGCCGCCAATATTAGGGTTGCAGGGCATTAAAGCAATACTGTCAATGCTGACGGTAAAACAAATTGTTTCCATTCCCAGTCTGGCACATGCCAGTGAAGCTTCACATCCGGCATGTCCGGCTCCTACTATCACAACATCATAATTTTCAACTACATACGGCATTACATTTATATCCTTTCTATTTTCCCATACAAAACTTGCTGAATATCTCATTAACCAGATCATCACCGATTGACTCTCCAATGATCGTTCCAAGCTGCTCATAAGCATCCATCAGATCTATTGTCAGAAAATCCTCCGGCATTCCATCTGAAATACTTTGCTTTACCATCTTAAGACTTTCCAAAGCATCAATAAGTGCCGTTTTATGACGTACATTGGTTATCATTACTTCATCGTTAAAATTAATCTCACCCTGATAAAACATATTCTTAATCAAATGCTTTAGCCGCTCAATTCCGGTTTGTTCTCTGGCAGATACCGATACTACCGGTTTTTCAGTTTTAAGCTCAAGTTCCTTTACACTGATAACCGTTTCTATATCCGTTTTATTTAATATCACAACCGCCTTTCTGCTGTGGATCAGATTGATAATCAATTCATCATTTTCATCCAGCGGACAAGAACCATCTGCCACATATATAATCAGATCCGCTTCTCCGGCAGCATCCTTTGCTTTCATTACTCCGATCTGCTCCACAACATCCCGGGTATCCCGGATACCGGCTGTATCAATAATATTTAAAGTAATGTCATGCAGCCTTACTTGTTCTTCCAATGTATCTCTGGTCGTCCCGGCAATATCTGTGACAATTGCCCTTTCTTCTCCCAACAGCACATTTAAAAGGGAAGATTTTCCGGCATTTGGTTTTCCAAGAATGACCGTTTTGATTCCTTCTGATATCACCCTTCCGTTATCTGCATCAGCAATCATTTTATCCACAATTTTTATTTTTTCCTCTATCTTTATTAACAGAGTATCAACATAACCATCCAAAGATATATGCTCAGGATCATCCAGAGCTGATTCTATATAAGCAATCTGGTAGAGGATATCTTCCCTCATTTTTTTTATTTTTGTGGATAACGTTCCTTTTAACTGACTGACGGAACTTTTCATAGCATACTCATTCTTTGCATGAATGATATCCATAACTGCTTCTGCCTGAGACAGATCTATCCTTCCGTTTAAAAATGCACGTTTTGTAAATTCCCCTGGTTCAGCCGGCCGTGCGCCATATTTAATTACTGTTTCCAGTATTTTTTTCATCACCAGAATACCGCCATGACAGTCAATTTCAACCGTATCCTCAGCTGTATAACTATGAGGCCCCTTCATAACAATTACCAGCGCTTCGTCCAAAACTTCTCCATCATCTAAAATCATACCGTAATGTACGGTATGAGAAGGAACGTCCGATAATTGTCTGTCCTTTTTATTACTTTTAAAAATCCTATTTACAATCGGTATTGCCTGCTCTCCGCTCACTCTTACAATCCCGATTCCCGACTGACCCATTCCTGTTGCGATAGCAGCTATCGTATCTGTAACTTTCCTGCTCTGCATTCTTTCGCCTCATTTCAACTATAATAAAAAAGGTATCCGGTGGTAGTCATACTACTACCGGACACCCCCGTTGGATAATATCCTGTTTAACTCTCTATTGCTTGTTTTTCTTTTGCACGTGGCTGATAATTGTCCTTCTTATTGGCATATCCTTCCCTTTTCAGGGATACTACCACATGACGGTAAGGATCTTCACCTTCACTTCTTGTCACAACATATCTGTCATTCTGAAGTGCCGCATGAATAATTCTTCTCTCATAAGGATTCATAGGTTCTAAAGATACAGAACGTTTGGTTCTCTTTACCTTAAAAGATATATTCTTTGCTAATGTTTCCAGCGTTTCTTTTCGCCGTTCCCGGTAGTTCTCAGTATCCAGCTTTACCCTTACATAACCTTCTGTCTGTTTATTTACCACAAGGCTTACCAAATACTGCATGGAATCCAGGGTTTGTCCCCTTTTTCCAATTAAAACTCCCATTGCTTCGCCTGTCATCGAAACCTGAAGTTCACCTTCCGCAGTGTCAAACCGGGTATCAATAACAACCTCCATGCCCATTGCATCAAAAATCTGGTTTAAAAAATCTTTCGCTTTATCCTGCACGGCCTCTTCATCTATTTTTGACGCCTTAACCGGACGAACCGCTTTTTCTTTTTGATCTAATGGTTTTTCGGCTTTTTGTGGTTCTGGTTTCCGATATTCCGGTTTCTTCGTTTCTGCTTTTACAAACTCCTTTTTTGGGATATCTTCTTTTATTGGCTGTGCCTGCTTTTCAGCCTTTTCTTCAGCTTCACTTTTTGGCCTGGCACGGATTACACATTGTTTCACGCCAAAAATCCCAAGCAGTCCGGGACTTCCTTTTTCAATTATTTCATAATATAGGTGGTCACTGGTTATTTGTAATTGAATTAACGCTTTTGTGATTGCTTCATCTAACGTTTTTGCAGAAACTGTAATCATATCCATAATACAACCTCCTATTTGTTATGTTTATCATTGTATTTTGCAACCATATTTGCTTTAGCCGCCAGACTTCCCGGTTTTGCATCTTTATTATAATAATCGGTTGACTCTTTGACCTGTGCTTTTGTTTTTTCGTTCTTTTCACTCTTCATCAACTCTTCTTTTTCAGCAGCAGCCTCAATATTCTTTAAATTAGCCGACGCATTCTGATTGATTTTCTGAGGAGGAAGACCTTTTTTAGCACGCTTTTCATTTGCTTTTTCCATATTTTTCCGGATCATTTCATCAATATCCACCCGATCCAGATGACGATTAACCGCAACCTGCTGGATAATCTGGAATACACTGCTGGAAACCCAGTAAATACCGATTGCCGATGGGAATGTGAAACAGAAAAATACCGACATTAAAGGCATCATAATATTCATCTGCTTCATCATTTCTGCGCCCGGTGCTTCGGCATTCTGATTCTTCTGATTTGCAGTCATCAGCTTGGTACTATACCACTGGCTCAGTCCCGCTGCAATTGGAATCAGCCATGCCGGTGACGGTGCAGAAAATCCCTGCCAAGGGTTAGTAGCAAGATTAATTCCTAAAAATGTATTCATTTTTTCAATTACTGCCGCGTTTTCTGAAATAACTGCCGATGCATTTTTATACGTATTTCCAAGCTCTGACCATTGTGCCGGATTTAACTTATATAAAATATCAACCATTTTATTGCTGAGAGCTTCTCCTGCCACACCAGTTAAATCACCGATGGCATTCATACCAGTCAATGAAATATTATGGTCGGATGCAAATTGCAGCAAACCGGAAGCAGCTCCTTCGGTAAGCCCGGATGGACTGTTAACACCGCTGATTGCATAAACCACATTAAGGTAAAAAGCCTTTACTGAACTTACATAAGCCGGAATATTATAAATAACCCGATACAATGCAAACAAAATGGGCATCTGAATTAATAACTGCAGACAACCGCCGGTCATGGAGGTACCATATTTCTCATAAACCGCCTTTGTTTCGACATTCATTTTCATCATTGAATCATTATCTTTTTTATCTTTATATTTGTTTTGGATTGCCTGTATCTCAGGCTGCATAACCGCCATCAATTTGGATGATTTCTGCTGCTTGATGGTCAGCGGAAACATCAGCAATTTTACAACAAGTGTAAATAAAATAATACAAACACCGATATTAAAAATTCCAATCGAACTGTTTACCCGGAATAAAGCATCCATTACCCATCCCAGTATATGGGCAACCGGCCCCAAAATCATGCCCCCTGTTTTTGTCAAAACAATATAATTCAATTTGTTACCTCCTAAATCGTGAGTATTCTAATTACGGAACTGGATCATAACCGCCTTCTGCCCATGGATGACATCTTAAGATTCTTTTGGCAGATAACCATAGTCCTTTCACCACACCATACTTTTTCAGTGCCTCAATGGCGTATTGAGAGCACGTAGGTGTGTAAATACAGTGAGTTCTAATCTTCAGCGGAGATAGAAATTTCTGGTATCCCCGAATCAACAGAATTAATCCTTTTTTAACCATCTTCTCACTTCGATTCTCTAAATATGTGATGCAGTCCGCACAGGTGCAAAAATGCACGATCAATAGTTTTGTATTCCGATTCTTTAGCAGCAGCTCTCGCCACAATTACGATGTCTAATCCTTTTATAAGTTCTTCTGAACGCAGCCGGTAACACTCTCTTAAAATTCTGGCAATCCGGTGTCTGACCACGCTGTTTCCTACTTTTTTGCTGACAGAAATTCCGATTCTTCCCGTCTGTTCATCAGTTTTTAATACATACATCACCAACTGTCTGTTGGCATACGATTTTCCATAATTATAAACCTTTTGAAAATCACTGTTTTTCTTAATACTGGGGAATCGTTTCATTCATCCATCCTTTATTATTACCAAAAAAAGAGCAGATAAAAAAAGGTCACAATGAATTGTGACCTCGGTTCACTAAGCTGATAATCTAGCTCTACCTTTTGCTCTTCTCGCGGCTAATACTTTTCTTCCACCCGGACTACTCATTCTAGCTCTGAAACCATGAACTTTTGATCTTTGTCTTTTCTTCGGCTGAAAAGTCATCTTCATGTCGCAGCACCTCCTCTTGCAATAGCTTATCTTCAAATATGAATGTACATATTAAGACCTATTTTAAATTAAACATCCCCTCGATTATATAGAAAAAATAAGGGTTCGTCAAGCTTTTTCTCAAAAAAAGAGCAGTCTATACTATTTATTCAGCTGCAGCAGCACTCTGCCGATACCTGTAACCAATATCGCCGCAACAACTGCTTCCGGTACTCCTGATCCCGTTACAGTTGTCATTATTAAACCAAATACGGTATCAACCGCCACATTTTTTTTTGCGGCATATTCGCCGGCCATCAGCAGATAGATACTTCCCAATACAAAAACGGTATTGGTAAGGGAACCGACAAATCCCGTAACCGGCAATGCGATCCATTGTCCGACCCGCAGTTTTTTCAATAATATCCATAACCATCCTGCTGCTATTCCAATCATGATCCTGCATCCTACGGATATCCAGACGGCCTTTAGTACTCCTGGTATCCCTGTCATACTCATAAATGGAGAAAATGCAAAGGACAATAATGATGGTGATATGGTATTACTGATAACCGAGCAAATGCCAAAAATTCCGCCAAGGATTGCCCCTGCCGCCGGTCCTAATAAAATAGCTCCTATGATGACCGGAATATGCACAGTTGTCGCCTTAACTATCGGAAGCGGAATCATGCCAAATGGTGTGTTCGCCAATAGAATAACAATAGCCGCCATAAGTGCAACACTGGTAAGCCAACGGGTATCTCTTTTACTCTTATTCAATTTTTTTCCTCCTGCTACTGTTCTTTTCAAAGATACAATGCATTTATATATAGTTTATTTTATAAAATCATAATTTTCTTGTCAACGAAAATATTTATTTAGTTAGTTATCCCCATATTGTGGATAACTTTGTTGATAACTATATGGATAACTTATGGATAAGTCTATATTTTTACTATTTTCATTGAAAAAAAGGGGGTTTTAGTATAGAATAGAGATTAGATTGGGCAAATTTGTTTATCCACAATAAAAATCATACAATGCTACTTTTTTAATTTAGAATTAGGAGACAGAATTATGTTAGAAACACTGAAAGAAAAATGGAATGAGATATTATTGTATTTAAAAGAAGAACATGAAATTTCGGATGTTTCTTTTGCTACCTGGCTTCTTCCACTAAATGTACATTCCGTTGATGGTAATGTGGTAAACATTATAGTTCCTGATGCAAATTTTCTTGGTTATATCAAGAAAAAATACAGTTTTCTGCTGAAAATTTCGATTGAGGAAATCACCGGCTTTAAAAGCGAGCTTGAATTTGTCGTAAAAGATCAGATAAAAGAAGATTCAGCAAAATCCCGGCAGCTGCTGGGTAATTACAATAATTCAGTAAGCCAGACTGCCCTGCTGAATGCAAATTTGAATCCCAAATATACCTTTGACACCTTTGTCGTAGGTGCCAATAACAATCTGGCTCATGCCGCATCTTTGGCGGTTGCGGAATCGCCCGGTGAAATATATAATCCGCTGTTTATTTATGGCGGAGTTGGATTAGGAAAAACTCACCTGATGCATTCGATTGCAAATTTTATTTTACGAAATAACTCGAAAGCCAAGATTTTATATGTTACATCTGAAAAGTTTACAAATGAGCTAATTGATGCAATCAGAAACAAAAATAATATATCAACAACTGAATTTCGGGAAAAATACCGGAATAATGATGTTCTTTTGATTGATGATATTCAGTTTATTATTGGAAAAGAAAGTACCCAGGAAGAATTTTTCCATACCTTTAATGCTTTGCATGAATCAAAAAAACAGATTATTATTTCTTCGGATAAACCACCAAAGGAATTTGAAACGCTGGAGGAACGTCTCCGCTCACGTTTCGAATGGGGACTGACTGTCGATATACAGTCTCCTGATTATGAAACCCGGATGGCAATCCTGAGAAAAAAAGAAGAACTTGAAGGCTATAATATCGATAATGAGGTGATTAAATACATAGCCAGCAACATTAAATCAAACATCCGGGAACTGGAGGGTGCTTTAACCAAGATTGTGGCGCTTTCCAAACTGGATAATAATAAAGAAATTAATATTGCCCTGGCCGAAGAAGCTCTGAAAGATATTATTGCACCAAGTGATCCCAAAGAAATCACGCCGGAATTTGTTATTCAGGTGACTGCCGACCATTTTAACCTTACCACCCTTGATATTACTTCCCAGAAACGTACCAGGGATGTTGTTTATCCGAGGCAGATTGTCATGTATTTATGCCGTAATATTATGGGGACTCCGCTGCAGAGCATCGGAAAATGCCTGGGCGGAAGGGATCACACAACGATCATTCATGGTTCTGATAAAATTGCCAATGATTTGAATAATAATCCGACTTTGCAAAATACAATTGATATCTTAAAGAAAAAAATCATCCCTCAATGAGTTATACACATTTTTCTGTGGATATCATGTTAATTTTCTGTGGGTAACTTGCGAATCATTATGAAGCGGAAAAATTTAACTTTTGTCATTGTGTATAACCTCATAATTATTATGAAGTTTTTTAATAGTTTTCAACAATCCTTTAAACATAAGAAAAACCTTTACCAATAAGGGGAAAACTCACTTTTACACATATCAACAGCTACTACGGCTACTACGGCGGAATTTAACTATTAATATATCTATAAAAGCAAGTATCTAATTCAGAAAGGAACTTATCAACATGAAACTCATATTTAAAAGAGATGCTTTACTTGCCGGCATCAATATTACAGCAAAGGCAATTCCTTCAAAAACCACCATGTCCATCCTGGAATGTATTTTAATAGATGCCAGTGCCGGTGAGATAAAGCTGACCGGCAGTGATACGGATCTGGGCATAGAAACCATAGTCACAGGGGATATCCTGGAACGGGGAAGGATTGCACTTGACGCCAGGCTCTTCAGTGAAATTATTCGCAAACTACCGGAGGGTGAGGCAACGGTAACGATCATCTCCGATGATCGTTTTAATACCACGATTGAATGTGAAAATTCTTTATTTACCATCCCGGGCAGGGATGGTGAAGAGTTTGCCTATCTTCCTTACATTGAAAGGGATCAGTATATCTGCCTGTCTCAATTTACTTTAAAAGAAGTAATCCGGCAGACCATTTTTTCCACTGCGCCCAATGACAGCAATAAGATGATGGGTGGAGAACTCCTGGAAGTAAAAGATAACATCCTTAAAGTGGTCTCCCTGGATGGACACCGGATATCGATCCGTAATATTCAATTAAAAGATCATTACAATGATATAAAAGTCATTGTACCGGGAAAAACCCTGTCTGAAGTAAGTAAAATTTTAAGCGGTGATAATGAAAGGGAAGTGCTTATTTACTTCAGCCGGAACCATATATTGTTTGAATTTGATGATACAATTGTTGTATCCCGTCTGCTTGAAGGTGAATACTTTAAAATTGACCATATGCTGTCGAGTGATTATGAAACCCGCGTAAAAGTAAATAAACGTGATTTTATGGATAATATCGACCGTTCCATAATACTGATCCGTGACAGTGACAGAAAACCGATTATCCTCAACATAGAAGATAATAATGTAAATATGAAAGTAAAATCCGCTTTCGGTTCGATGAATGCTGATATGACAGCTCATAAAAGCGGCAGGGATATTATGATTGCTTTTAATCCTAAATTTTTGATTGATGCCTTAAGGGTTATTGATGATGAGGAGGTTGAGCTTTATATGATGAACCCAAAATCTCCCTGCTATATCAAAGATGAAGAAAGCTCCTATATTTATCTGATTTTGCCGGTAAACTTTATTGCATAATAATGATTAAGGATGTTAAAAAATGGAAATAATTAAACTAAGAGATGATTATATTAAGCTTGGCCAGGCGTTAAAAGCATCTGGCCTCGCAGCATCAGGTGTCGACGCAAAGATTGCGGTCGAAAATGGTAAGGTATCAGTGAATGGAACAGTTGAAT
>Ga0153999_1000647_pt1 | contig 14961 bp, 17 predicted proteins | sample TSNC083MetaG_FD_104675 | JGI IMG/M metagenome (GOLD analysis project Ga0153999, IMG submission 104675) | Attine ant fungus gardens microbial communities from North Carolina, USA - TSNC083 MetaG | ecosystem: Host-associated > Fungi > Mycelium > Unclassified | place: USA: North Carolina, Lumber... | reverse complement strand
TTTGAATCAATTGACAGATTTTTTCTTCGTCGTCTGCGATCAGTACTTTTAGCATAAGGCTATCCTTTCAAACTTGTTATGCCATTTATTATACAATAAAAATGACCCATTTAACAGACCTTATCACCCTTGATTTTGCTGAAAAGTTCAATCATTTGGATGATGTCGGATGGTATGAATTTGCCACATTTAGTAACAAATTAGTAACACGATTTCTTTCTTAAAACTCACCTACAATCATAGAACCGTCCCCACTTTTCCTATCTTCAATATACAATGCACATTCCAGGTCATGACCCTTTTCAGATACAAAAAAATACTTTTTCCCATCAATGGTCTGCTCACCTTGTACCGCATAACCAGCCGAATTAAAGTAGTACTTATGACCGTTGATCACTTTCCAACAGGACTTATAATAGCTACTTTCAGTATCCGCATACCACCAGCCAGTACTGTCACTGTTCCACCCTTTGGTATACTTAACCGCATCATCTGGGATTCTACGCAATACACAGATTAAACCCTTAGCTTTGCCGTTACTCGCCTTAGATGACTGTCTGGCAGTGTTATATGAGGACATAACCTTGCAGGAAGGTGTACCGCTACCATGACCACATAGTTTAGTGGTTGCTTCATCAGCTCCCAAGGTGTGTATGTACTCCACATGGCCAATCTGTAACGGTCTGCTGGAATCATTCCCTACGTACATCAATGCATCCGCTTGCCGTAGCTTACTAAATTCCGATTTGGCAATATGTCCATTCACAATCTGAACATCAACCTTTTCAAACAGCTTTGAATTGTACATTCCAGCCGTATTTAGCAAACTGGTCGGTAACCCGATTTTATCATACGTGGCACAGCCAGAAGAACTACAATCAGAATAATACTTTCCAGCACTGGGTGTGTAGACATACTGTCGTTTGTTCTGATCGTATTCGTTTCTTCCAATAATTATATCATATGTGTCTGCAAATTTCTGCCTTGTTTCTTTACTTGTCATAATTATTATTACCCTTTCAAAAAGGGGCAGGATTGTTCCCGCCCCGGTCAAAGTTGCGACATCGCAACTACTCTACCTTACTGTCAATCTTGTCCCGCAGCACAGCTATGTACTTCCGCAGCCATTCCGGTACATTTGCACCCATTCTACCAGCATTTTCAATGATGGACAGCAATTCATTGAGTAGATACCAAACGGTCACCAGCAGGCCGAACAAGGCCTTTAGCGGCATATCAAAATCAAGGGTTCCTGATACCTGAACCAGAACATAATCTACAACGATGGCCACAGCTATCACACATAGATAGCCTACTTTTTTGATAATTCCTTTGGCGCCCTTTTTTGAGTTCCACCCATATCCTGTGTCACCCGGGTGGTCGATGGCTTCTGCTTTACTGGCCAGCATACCGGATATGTAATCCACCACCATCATACCAGCAAACACGCACAGAACCGGGAATAATATCCCCAGCTTTGCGCTTAAAAAAGCGCCAACTGTAGTCAGCGCCGCTTGGGTTAATACTGCATATTCTTTTTTCATGTTATTATTCCTCGTCTCTTTCTTTTTTAATGTAAGTTAAGCCGCATAAACGGCGGGTTACTGATTTCACTTAAATAGACACCTGCTCCTGCAAGTGCCTTCCCTCTTATAACCTAAAACAAACAGGTATGTTGAGTTTAGTTAATACGTTCGCTGTGTTAACAGCTCCGTTCTCTGTAATGCAAACTACTTCTGTTGTTGTTCCTTCTGTTAATGTCATAGTCCACCACGGCACGTTACTTAAACGTCCCTCTTCAACAACTATCGCTTTTATCCTATTCACCTGACCACCATTTGCAAATAGGGGATACTGAATCTGGCCTATTGATGCCCATCTCATGGAACCGTATGCAACTGTCCCGAAAATCTCAAATTCCGAAGGTAGCCACAACCAGTCAATGGTATTAGCCGATGCTCCTGTGGCCGATGTCAAGGATGAAGGATCTTTTTCGTCATATTTCTCTTCCATGTACATATATTTCGAAACAATTAAATCTTTGAACCCATCTGGTAAACCGCTGGCAATCTGCCCCAAATAACTGCGCATCATACAATTGTGCATCGGGCAGGGCATATTACTTGTAACCAAGTCATTATTACCACTCTCATTCCAAATATAGGTATTTGGTGGATACAATTCAATGGAGATCCAATCAATATGATATTTGGGGTAATTCGATTTGAAATCAAATGCCGCATAAGTATTAATTCCTGCCACCTGCATACGTATCGGATACTCTGTTGTAATATCTCGTTCGGTATGGGAGAGTGTAAGTGTCTTATAATCCCCAACATGGATGTCATGTTCTGCTGTGGTTCCTGCTTTTGCTATATCAGATAATTCATCCCACGTAAATTCAGTCAACTCTTTTCCAACATATAATAAATTGTCATTAGTAACTGAATTTTTCATATCCTTGTATATCTGTGTAATTTTTTCTTCCAACGTCTGGATATCCCCGATTGTTGCATATACTCCCGGACTTACGTTCAAGGAAACATTGTCAGCATTACCTACGGTTGTAATAAGTTGTATGTATGCACTTGTCACCGTTACACTGTTATATGGGGGCATGTAGCAGTTACCAGAAGTTTCAATCGTTACTGCATATAAGATTTCACCCTTATCCGGGTCATTTGCATATAACCCAAGTGTACGCATATAATAACCAGTTTTTAATTCCGCATTGGTATATACTGCTTCAATCTTGACGGCAACCTCATTCGTGCGTTTAATATTTGCTATAAGGCTTGTTTGTTTAATGTCAGTAAGGGCGGACAAGGCTTCCAACTGGGCCAATGTGTACTGCGCACTGGATGTACATACTTTTGTGAACCCAACATCACCAGTCCCGGCAATCATCTTTGCCAAAAGCACCTGACCGTCACTTGTAATGACTAATTTTGAAAATTCTGCCATTCTCTTTTATTCCTTTCTTCTTAATTTATTTCATAGAAACCTACATAAACCGTACCGGATGCCGCTTTTACATCACCACCCATCTCATAGTTTTCATTGAAATCATTCGTTATCTGAATCTTTACAGTGTCTACGATACCGCCACTAAATAATGTACTACCTTGAACGCTAACTGTTTCTTGACTGTCATTTGTAATCATAAATGAATCTGTCTGAACTATTCCACCACCAAAAAGAACAGTACTCTTGACATTGCAAGGAATGTTGTTCTTGGAATCAACCACTATATTAGATGGAAGCATGGTATTGATGGTATATTCCAGTTCTTCCACCTGGCCGAATAATTCTAAGTTAGTATTCAAGGTCATGACGTACCCTTCTGTGAAGTTATTGGAAATGGTGAAATCCGTATTACTGCAAATAACCGTAAGTTTTTGCAGTAATGTTTTCCAAGTATAAGAAATATTACTGAACCACTTGCTTTGAACCCTTGAACGTCTGCTTTCAAGGGTATCTTCACTTGACGGGTAAATATTAAGCAGTTTTTCAAACCGGGAAATACCGTATTCATCAGCAGTCGCAATAAAATGGTTATATAAAACCCGGTCAGTTGCTTTCCACACAATGAGAAATTCAGGGTTTTCAGCTTCGAGTGCTACAACGTTTTCTTTGTAATTCTGCATAAACGGCGGTAAGTATGAAACAAGATCAGTTTCTCTTATCATGCAGACACACCCCCCATTATTGGAATCTGATATTTGGTCAAGGTCATGTTGCTTGTATTGTCGTTTATTTTGGTGTTGCTTACGTCAATGACACCTTTTACGGTCAGCATCCTTGTTTCAATCTGACTGACCCTGACCACTGTGTAATTGATGTCAGCCCATGCTTTTCTAAGTTCCAACAGATACGCATCAACCGCTTCCTGAATAGCCGTTTTCGTGTTTGACCAGTTGTATCCTTCATCAAAGGTCACGCTTGTGGTAATGTATAAATTTACCGCTTCCGCACTTTTCACATTGACCACATGACCGATTGGGGCAAGTCCATAACCTTCCCCGGCATTTTGTACAGGGTCAATAGCTGTCTGAATACTGTCAAGCAAGACTGTGCTTGCTTCTCCAAAATCATGAGAATTGATTATAGTAAGTAAAACTGTACCGCCAACAGTCAGTTTCTTTTCAAATGAAGCCATATAAACACTGGAAAGCCATACTGCAACCTCTGCATCCAATTCACTTATAACAGAATTGTACCATGCAGTAACTTTTTCACTGGGTATCATATCAGCTGGACGAATGTCACTATTCCACACCCTTGTGACCTTGGTGTCACCGACACCATCAATACTTCTGACTTTGGCAAGATAATCTGCACGATTACCGCCAAAGGTTTGCTCATTGAAGCTGTTAAAATACCGTTTTCTTAGCACTTCGGTATCTTCTTCATCATCACCCGGTATCAGTATTTCAGTAAGGGTTGCGGTTTTCAGTCCATCAATGTATTCCATAGGAATCATGTCCCCTAAATACTGATTTCCAATAATGCCCGCTGTTTCACACTTCACTTGATACTGTCCCGGTATAATCTGTTCTGTCACTACATAGTTCAAATCACCAATATTAAACTTTTGACCGGTCAAATCAATCGTTGTGGGGGTGAACTCACCTTTCAGTACTGCATTTGTTGCTAGTTCTGGGGTAATTCCCCTTTCTTTGCACAACAAAATGAGAAATTCCCTTGCGGCCGTGTCACCATAACCATTTTGGAGAATTGTTTCCAGTTCAATATACAGTATTTGAAGTTCAATAGCGGTGGCACTGTGTGTATCATATATTAGCGAACTGGGACGTTTATCAAGTTTATCTGATACTCGGTCAAGCATTCGCTGTAAAATCACATCATAGTTTTGTCCTTCATACATTAGATGTTCACCCCCTTATCTGTTTGAAAGTCACCAAAAATAGTGTGTACTGTAAAGGATGTATGTACCACACCTTTCACATCAGTGTCATGTTCAAAATCGGTCACATCGGAAATTCTTGAATCGGTCAGAAGGGCTTCTGTAATTCTCCGTTCCAGTTCCGGGCATACATAGGTGATTGGTTCACCATACAAGTCAAGGGTTTCAATACCGTAATACCAAGGGTAAATGATATATTGATACCTTTCAGTGCTCAATATCCTGAATACTGCCTGTTTCATGGCCTCTGGCCCATCAGTAAAACCTCTGATGGAATTACTACCTACATTTAAATCCATTTTGTATACTTTGCTTGGTTGTTCTTTTATTTCAAAATCTTGACTTAAAAAGCCAACAGTTGAAGGTATCATGTTCCAATCCTATCCCACACAATGAACTTTTGTCCTTCTTGCTGCCTTATCAGGATAACTTCATCACCGACAACCAAGCCGTTATGAACGGTGAAAGTCTTTCTTCCTGAATAAGTGTGATTGTGCGTATTATCACTTGCAGAACCGCCGCCTGTAAAAGTATCAGTGATTGTGTGAGTGTGGGTATGACTTCCTGTTGTGTGATTGACTGTCATGTCAGTATTGAAGTCAGTCACATTTCTTGAAAGAATAAGCTGGGCTTCACCAAGTAGCATTTTCTGTTCTACGTTGATTTTCAGCGGTGACGTAGATATTACTTCACCAAAGTATACATATACTGGTTTGGTCGCTTCTACTGCTTCAACTGCTGCTTTTTTCATGGTTTTTACAAATTCAACTGCATCAGGCAACAAATTCACCCCCTCGTAATGTTAAATCCATCCAGTGTTCACTTTCTTTATAGGTATGTCTGCACTTCTCCACAAGCATGAAGTTTTTCAGCTTCACATCACCCAAGTCCAAGTTGATGACCACCATTGACCCCGCCCTTACCCGGTTATCTCCAATAGCATTTGTGATTTTCAGGTTGCGGGTTTTCTTATTATACAGGGAAAGCAATGCATCTGCTTTTACCTGCCCGTTTTCACCTTTTTGCAAGGTATCAAAATACTGTAAGATTCCCCATTTGTTGATATTGGAAGAATCCTGTGCAATATATACATCCCTATAACCTGTATCTTCATTGTCATAGGTCAGCTTAATTTTGTTATACGTGTTGTCATCAATAGATGATATATAATCAAAGTTTTCACCCGTTTCTTCGTCAATCATGAGATATGCCCCCGGACTACCAACATACATTGATGGCAATGCTTTCAGGGTTAGTTTTCCAAAATCATCATATAAGACAAACATTTCCCCAATATTGGTCAAGGTCAGGTCAAGGGCATTTTCAATCATTTCAAAGAGGGATGTATTCTCTTCAACCCTTGATGCTATGGTGTACCCGGTGTTTTCCAGTGTACCGACATTCAAGGAATAGTCATCTGCAATCATTTTCACAAACTGGTCTGCTGTCTTATTTTCATAGACCATGGTATCTTTGTTTTTTAAATATCGCAACTGATCATAGGCAGTGACAGTGATAATTGGGTCCTTGCTCTGCTGCTGCTTGAACACAAAACCAAAAAACACACTGTCACCATTAACTTTCAAACGTACCGCTGAACCTTCTGAAAAATCCAGAATGTCATCCTTCAGGACTTTAAAATTCAACTTTCCGGGGGTACTTCTACGTTCTGTTGACCATTCAACCCCTTCTTCTATTGTGGGCTGGTATACTTTTGTTCCGTCCTCATTTCCAATTAATAGTTCAACATTCAGTTCAGACACCCCCTTTATGCTGCCGGGATGGTCAAGACCTGTCCCGGATAAATCAAATTGGGGTTGCCACCAATGACACCCCGATTTGCATTGTAAATTAGAGTATACTTTGAACCATTACCATAAAATTTCTTGGCAATGTTCCATAAACAATCACCTTTTACTACTGTGTATGATTGTGACGCTGCCGGGGCTGGTGAATTATTGGTTTCCCTTGCAGGCTCGACACTTGCATTTGGTTTTGATTCTGCAATGGTGATGTTAACTGTCTTTGTACCGTAATCTTTCCACTGCTTCAAACTGAACTTTACCTTGAAGTCAAAACCATTCTTCGCTTCCTCTGTGATTCTATAATCTTCCAGTGACACCTTAATGTTCGTATTTATCAGTTGTTTCCCGCTTGGAAGTTTCCGACACACAATGAACTGGAACGGTTTTTGCTTTGTTTTCAGTTCCTCAAAGACATCCATGAAATACCCGGCATCCTTGAACCTTGATTTATATACTGCATAAGGGTGTTTGACTTGCGGGATTTCAGCTTCAAATTCAATATCAGTCAGCCCCGACTTTTTCAGAATATTGATTTCACCCTGGTTGATTAAGTTGATTGTTTTATTGTTATTGTTAATTTTTATCTGTATCTTGTCAGGGGTGACAGGTAACAGACAATTTTTCAGGTATACGTCATATCCACTTTTGGCCATTTACACATGCACCCCTTCCGTAATACTGTCAACAGCTTCGTTTACCGAATCTGTAAGACCTGACATAAAGCCATCAAGGTCATCACCATTTTTAATAGTGTTCTGCATCCCTGACTGGTCAATATAAACCTCTGCTACTGTGTACCTATTTACTGTTTCCTGTTCCGCAATATCACGTAAATACTTCAAATCTTCTTCTGTAATTTCCAGAGAATCTTTAATTGCTCCTGTGTTTCCAGCTATATCATTAAGGTTACCCCCAGCACCAGTTCTATTGAGTGCATCACTCATTCCTGCGGAATAAGCATCAGGTGTCAACCCATCAAGGAAACTGTTAAGCTGATCCATTTTTCCATCGCCCCAGGCAGCACCCGCTTCAAATGCATCACTCGCCCAACCATCACCAAAAGCTTCAAATGTGGAAAAGCCTTTTTGGAAAGCGGCGCCTACATCAGTATATTCACCTTTTTGTCCTGCGGCCGCCGCTGCTTTTGCCGCATAATCTGCTTCTGCTGATGTAATACCGGAATAGTCAAACTCCACAAATGGTAATTTATTTAATTCTTCACAAATTCCGGCAACAACCTCACAAGCAGTAGCAAGTAACCCGTACCACCAGCTTTGAACATTTGAGATCGCATTGTCAAATGCGGTCATCAGATTTTCGCAAAGTGCACCTATTGCTGCTCCTATACCAAGTGCAACATCTGCCACTAACAGGGCCAGGTTCTTAAAAAAAGCCCCTACGACAAAAACACCGCCCGTTATAACACCAAAGCCCGTATTAGCTATACCTGTCATCTTCGCAATCGCATTACATACGGCAAATATAACTGCAATCAATGCAATAATTGCAAGGATAATCCATGTTATAGGGCAAGCCAATAAAGCTGCATTTAATCCATGCTGTGCCGCTGTTTCCGCAAAGGTGGCACCTGTCGCCATCATCGTAGCTGCCGCATGTACAGACTTTGCGAGTGCCATAGCTCCGGTCACAGTAGCTACAATAGCACTGACTAATAAATATGCCCCTAAAGCCGCTATAACACCATAAATGATAGGTGATATCCAAGACCAATTATCCATAATTACCTGTGCGAAATTAAGTGCTGCATCCATTGCAGCTGAAAGTACAGTTGCAATGATACTGATTGCATTTGAAAGATTAAAGGTAAGAGATTCTATAGTTCCCCAATTTGACGTAATTACATTAACAAATTGTAATACTGCCGGATATATCCTACTACCAATCACCTCACCTAAATCACCCCAACTGTTTTTCAGCTGTATAATTTGACTTTGCGGTGTATCACTCATGGTATCGTACAGATTTGCCCAAGATTCGCTGATTACATCATCCAAAACAAGGGCTTTTTCCATATCAGTACCAGTCTCTATGATCTTCTGCTGGGCTTTTGTTAATTCAAACCCTTTTTTTGTCAAACCATCGTAACTACCATTCAGGGCTTTACCAAGTTGAGTTGCATAATCAACCATTTGCTGATAATTAAGTTCTGCACCACCAGACATACCGGCAGCATAATTACTCAATGTGTCCATCATGGACGTAACAGCATTTACGTCAGAAATGTAAGTTGACAGTTCGCCAGCTCCACCAATCATGATTTCATCGCCGTAGATACCCTTACTTTGTATTTCAGACGCTTTATCCTTAATCTGGTCAAAAGCCACTTCAAGCGGGGAGGTGTTTGCATCCACGTCAATTGTGATGCTGGTACCATCAAGAGTATTTGATAGTGTAGTAAGAAGTTGTGTTTCCCCTTGCAATTGCGTGTCAAATAGACCCATACTCTGCGTTGCAAAAGAAAATATCTTTCTGATGATTGCAAGGCCGCCAATCGCCGCAACCACACCACGTACTGCATTTTCTAATCCATGTGTTGCGGTTGTCCCGTCACGAACAACATTGTTAAACCGCCCCTGTTCATCCACATTATCCCGAATGTACCGTTCAGTGTTACTAACAGTCTGCTGCAACCTCATATAAGCGTCATTTGCGGCACTTACATCCATGTTCTGCATTGCATCGTTTAAATTATTCTGTTCCTGCACTGCTTGATTCAGCTGCGACCGTAGACGCTCTAATTCAGCATTAGCAGTATCGGTTCCCATGTTCACCGGGTTATTTTCAATATCAAGGATACGCTGCTGGATTGCTTGCAATCGCTGCCCCATTCCATTAATGTCCCGAATTGCCGAATCCGGTAGAATATCCATTGTACTTGCCGTCTGCTGAATCTGTAATTGTGTACTATTCAACTGGTCAAGCATGGTGTTTGCACTTTGAACTTCCTGACGGAATCGGTCAATTCCTGTCCCTGTAAACACATCCAAGTTATCTGTCTGCCACTGAATAGGAATTTCCACAGGTGGAATATTAGAAAAGGAATCCCTGACAAGCCTTTCCGTATCACTCACCGTTTCGGAAAGCTGTAAATAAGCAGCGTTAATGTTGCCTATATTCATTCCCTGCATGGCTGTATTTAAATTATCCTGCAATTGCAAAGTGTAATCTAACTGCCCTCTTAACCGCTCTAACTGCGAGTTTGCCGAATCTGTACCAATATTCAGGGGATTATTTTCGACCTGCTCAATCATACCCCTTAAACTTTGAACCCTGTTTTCTACGTTCTGAATATCATAAATCGCCTGCGGGGAAAGTATTTGTGATTCATTCGCTTGCTGCGTAATTCTATCTTGTGTACTGCTCAATTGCTCCAACATAGTATTTACGCTTGCAATTTCTTGTTCAAAACGTTCTATACCAGTTCCGGCAAACACGTCCAGCCCCTCATACGATTCCCATTGCACCGGAATTACTACAGGTTCCGGGGGCGCATTAGGTTGAATTTCAGGCCGTATTGGTTCAGGATTTTCAACAAGCGGGGTCGGAAGGATTGGTTCAACCGGCACAGATATTGGTTCTTGATTTCCTCTATCCACCATAGGCATCAAAGGCGGTGCAACATCAGGGGTTGTCTGATTGTGCATTACTGCATTTAATTCATTCATGGCTGCCGTTGCCTGATTGATTTCATCCCTTGCACCTTCCAGTGAGGATGTGTCAATATCAGCGTTCATGCTCTGCTGCATATCAGTCATAGATGACACCGCAAGGTTTACAGAATTAATAATACCGTAAATCACGCTGGTAAACTGATCATTAAGTTCTATTCCTGTCTGAATGAGTGACACCGCCATCACCTACCTTTCTTTTTGGCTTTCTTTTCAGCCTTTTTCTTTTCTTCCTTGTCCTTTTCCACTTTTATCTTTATAGCTGCAATAACAAACGCTTTTTCCTGTTCATCCATTTCCAAAAAAACAGATGGCAGTATGTGAAGTTTATGAAGGGCATAGTAAGCATAATTTGATTCCCCATCCCCTTCTTCTATTAGTTTTTTGCTTCTTCCACCTTTTCATCTAATGTTTTCGCAAATCCCTGGAACCTCTGGATCCATGTACACAATTCAGAATATTCGCCAGGGTTATCAACCAGCGCATACAGCAATTCTTCCGGAGTCTTGACTCCATACGAATCCTGTAATTCTGCATCATACAAATCCGGGAACACTGTAGATGCAACTATCATCTTTGACAAGTACATTGAGGTGTTCAATTTAGGTCTGAACAAATTTGGCTTTCCTGTAACCTGAACTTCTACGGTACAGGAATCACGCATCGCTTCATTTTCTTTTGACCCAATGTGCCTGAACTCCCATTTCAGGGCTTCGCCGTTTTTATCCATTAAGGAATCAGTGGGTGCGTACATTTCATTTTTCTTCTCGACTTTGTTGGCCTTCATAAATTGGCTAAATTTCGACATTTTTGTCATTTCCTTTCTGTTGTTGGTTGAATAATAAAAAACCCCTTATATGACCTAATATAAAAGCCACACAAGGGTTTTCAACTGTTTAATTGGTAAGAAATCCGGTTAGGTTTGCAAAGGATTCCGGCATAGAGAAATCTTCAAAAGTTCCTTCAATTTCTTCATCTAAATACTCACCATCTGCATCAAATTTCGCAAGTACACCACCATCCGTATTGCAATCATACAGAATTATTGTCTGCCTACCCGCCCCGCTGGTAGGATCATCGTTGGTGATCTGCATTTCAAAATATATATCTTCACCGGTGTTTTTATAGTCAAGCAGTACCTGACGTAATACTGACTGGTTATAATGTGCCGTACCAGAAAAAGTACCTTCCATACCGCAACTTTTATGACCTAACATAATTGCACCAAGGCGGGGAACTGGGGTCTTTGTTTTCTCAACCTTGGCTTCCATTTCAATCATCTGCATGAAGTTGTATCTGCGTGTCCCAATGGTCAGGAAGCATTCCGCTAACTTTGCAGCGATTGTATCACGTGCTTTCATAGTAATGTTATTTTGCATTCTTTTTCACCCCTTCCTACTTAACCGTTGTAGTCATGTACAATTTACCCATTGCATTCACAACTTCAACTGCACCAGTAACTACAACTGCTTTTTTAGTATCTCCCTGTGCAATGGAAACATCAGAATCTGTAAAGTTTTCGATTGCCCCAAGTTCTTGTAAAATCTGACGTATTTTTACCAAGTCGGACCAAAGGGACATTCTGCCGGATGCGGTGTTTGGTACAACACCCAAATACTTAGTGTTGAACAGCACCGCATCATCATTCCCCAACTGGTCAATGACCCTGATGGTCTGATTATCCTTGAATACATCCCCCTGTGTGTCAGAGGTGGTTACCATACTGTTAATATCTTCAAGTACCCGTACATCAGAATTGACCTTGTGAAGTACCAGTTCACCCGCTTTGATTGCAGTAATCAACTGATTCTGTGTATAAGCAGTATCAACAGAAAAATCACCGTCATACTTTTTGTTTTGACAGGACTTATTCACTGGACAACTGCATTCTACACCCGTTACCCAATACACAAGGGATGCTTCTGACCAAGCTGCATCAGTGACTTTGTTCTTTACGCTGATAACACCCATATAATCAGCAGCATAATTATAAATGACCAACTGGGACTTGATACCCAGTTCATCACGCAACCGCTTATTGAATGCCACATATAGCTTCTTTGTAATTTCATCCGTTACCACAACACCCATCGTATTGTAGGTGTAGGATTCCACCTTGTCCAAATATACCTGATGTGCAGTTCCCGCAACTGTTCCATTTGTGCCCCCGGTCAGTGGTGTGGATGCTGTTTCTGCAAGCACACTGTCAGCTTTAAAAGTTACGTAATCATTTACAACAAGGTCTGCTGCCGTTGCAACCGTCTGTACATCGACCTTCACGGTTCCAAGATACGTTGTTACGTCATATTTACTTGAATCATCCGCATTTACCTGAATCACAATTTTCAGGTCATTCCCACGCATCCCACCGTATAATGCAGTAGCAAACGCATTTGCCGCTTTATCGCCACCGCTGTTCAGGCGGTACGCGTATAAGGTTTTAGCATTCAGGAACAAATCACCAAGACCTTTCAGTTTGTCACTGTCAAAGGAATAACCAAAAATTTTCAGGCTGTTCTTCTGGAAATCTTCATTGGTGACTTCAAACACTTCATTTTCAATCCCCCAATCCAGTTCAAGGGGCATGGTTGCAATACCTCTGTCAGACAGCGTTGCGGATGCAGATGCTGCCGATACAAAGTTTATGTATGCCCCAGGGAGTACTTTATTTTGTGTAGTAAAACTTCCACCGCCTAAAGCCATTTATTCCACCTTACCTTTCATATAATTTTCAATCAAATTGTCAACAGATTCCATAGTGTACTTTTTCTTTTCGTCAAGAAGGGCATCCACCAAATCCCTGTTATTGCGGTATTTTACTGATGTAAGAATCTGCTCCTTGCTGAACTCAATAGGTTCAAGGACTGGTTCAGTGTTCTGAACCACATCAGCTACATCAGCTTTCTTTTTTGCTGCCATTTCAATCACCTTCCTTTACGTTGGTATTTACATCCATAGTTTCCATCGGTGTTGTTTCTTCCACCCGGTAAACAAAACAATCATAGCTGACAAAAAAATGCAACACCCCATCAACCACTTCATACTTCATTCTTGTCCCCCGGATGGGCTTATCATCACCTATCATGGTGATATTTTCCAAACACCAAGTCATTCTTTCCGCAACGTTATTACATTCTCGTTGCTTATCATACAATTCAGGAAAATACTGAATCACAAACTGGTTTTGTCTGAAATACCGCTTCCCAAGGAAAAGTTCAGTAGTTGGGTTCAAGCAGGAAATAAAAAAACAAGGCTCCTTCAAGTCTTGTTTGATTTCTTCCATGTGCGGTTCATAGCCAAATTCAGCATCTAGGTTGATGCTGATTGCTTCAATTATTGAATTTATCATTTCATACATCCCCCAAATACTTTTTGATTTTATTTTCAAGTACCCTTGGGGCAATCTTTTGAAGTTCCTGTTCCGAAATCGTCATCATGAACTGCCCTTTTACCCAGCCTTTGTGGTTTGCCGTCCTGTGACCGTATTCAACATAGGATGCATATTCAACCGGATTGATAATTTCAATCACATAGGTGTCACCGTTTTTGTGAATCGTCAATGCTTCCGCATACCCTTTTGCGGATGACTGCCCTTTGCTTCCGGTCCACCCACGTCTTAACGTACCACCCTTTTTCCCTGTACCTTTGGGATACTGTCCGACTGGGGTTCTTTTAATGACCATAGCCAACAGCCTTGCAGCAAGTTCCTTTGCGCACGATTCCACAAATGCATCTGGGTCTTGCAGCTTTTCCAACTGCTTTTGAAATTCTTTCAGACCTCGTACATCAAACCGCCCCATTTTCGCCATTCTAAGCCCACCTTTCAAATAAGTCAAGAATGATTTCTTGATGGGTAGAATACAATGCCGGCACACTACTATAGGTATAATCAGTGGTGACCCCTGTCTGTGTGACGGTGATTTTTGCCCCAGCCTTTATGAGTATCTCCGGTGAAATGAACAACTTTACAATTTGTGAAATATTTGCCGCTGAATCACTTTGAACCGTGGCCTTTATTGTCTCAAATGACAATTTACAGGGCTGATTTTCCAACACAATCACGTCTGTGTAGCTGATCAGTTTCGTCACTTCATCTTTTACTTTCCTGTGTTCTGTGACTGTTGCAACACCTTCATATGTGCTTTCAATAGCCCGTCTTGCAGCCTTTCTTGCTGCACTTATCGCCGCTACCATCTTAACCGCCTATATGACGAAAATTCAACCTTGCCATAGGAAAGAAGGTAATTGATAAGTGTATTGAGCCGCTGCTCTGGGGTAAGACTTCCTTCACCAGTGGCAAACACAACGTTGGTATCACCTTCCTGAATCTGCTTTACTGCGCAATCCAAATCAAGGCCAACAAGGTCATCCGGTGCAAAAGTCTTTTTCGCAAGAAGAAATTCACCAACAGCCATATCAATGGCAATGTGCTCCAAGCCTTTCGGCACGTCCTTCAAATTAACGTCATTCTTGATAGTGCTGCGTACTTTCTCAACACAAAAGGTCAAGACAAATTCATCATCTGTCTTGACCTCATATT
>Ga0153999_1000646_pt1 | contig 14961 bp, 13 predicted proteins | sample TSNC083MetaG_FD_104675 | JGI IMG/M metagenome (GOLD analysis project Ga0153999, IMG submission 104675) | Attine ant fungus gardens microbial communities from North Carolina, USA - TSNC083 MetaG | ecosystem: Host-associated > Fungi > Mycelium > Unclassified | place: USA: North Carolina, Lumber... | reverse complement strand
GACTCCGCTGCACTTCTCATAGCTGCAATCCAAGCAGATTGTGCTTTTTTATCAGCAGCTGTTCCATCCTGATTGATTACACCGCTAGCACCCATTGTTGCTTGGGGAGACATGAAAATTTTGTCCGTGTTGAGCGCGATGTAAGAACCAGCAGAGAGCGCTTGATTTGTCACAAATGCAGCTGTTGGAATATCAAGGTTTTGCAGCAATTTAGCAATTTGCCCTGCCGCATCGACTCTGCCACCTGGCGTATCAATTTCAAAAAGAATTTGATCCGCATTAGCTTCTACCGCCTCTGAAGTCGTCCGTTTGAGGAAAGCCTCCAGTCCCCGTTCCACTTCTTTTTCGATTGGAATAACGTATACAACTTTGCCTTGCCCGGAATCATTTGCTTCTGCCTGAATATAAGACCAGCCTGTTGTCGCAACAATCAACACAGCGAACAAACTAAGTATGAATATTCTTATTTTTGTTTGCAGTACATTCACCTCCCTGTTCCTTAATTCATATGTAACGTAACACCTAAATCATAACATATAATCTACATACCAAGGAAAACATTGCTTTAATTTTGGAAGATAGGGTAGATCTTCATCCTATGGTGTTTTTTTAACAGAATAACAGTTAAACCACGTATAATTTTGTTAACAGTTGAGAAAACCTGTCTTTACTGTGACGAAGTACTATTTTACCGCGTATTAATTTGCGATAAACACGAAAAGAACCCCGCCAGCAAGTGGTGGAGTCCTTCTTTAGATTATTGCAAATGTTTTTGAACAATTTTATTAATCAATGAGCCATCAGCTTTGCCTTTCACTTTCGGCATGACTGCACTCATCACTTTGCCCATGTCTTTTTTAGATGCAGCTTGAACTTCCTGAATGGTTGACTTAATAATATCTTCCAATTCAGCTTCGGAAAGCTGCGCTGGCATATATACCTTCAGCACTTCAATCTCAAAGTCCAATTTCTGTACAAGATCATCGCGGCCAGCTTCTTTAAATTCGTGAAGGGAATCTTTTCGCTGCTTAAACTCTCGAGTCAAAACAGTTAGTTCTTCTTCTTCCGAAAGAGTGTCCTTGCCTAGCTTGATTGCTTCATTCTGCAATGAAGCCTTGACCATACGAATTACGCTGAGGCGTTCTTTCTCGCGCGCTTTCATGGCAGTCTTCATGTCCTGGTTCAATTGTTCCAGTAATGTCATATGCTTTAACCCTCTTTAGTGTTTGCGTTTTCTTGCCGCCTCAGATTTCTTTTTGCGGCGTACACTTGGCTTTTCATAGTGTTCACGCTTACGATATTCCTGTAGTGTACCACTTTTTGACACGCTGCGCTTAAAGCGACGAAGAGCATCCTCAAGAGATTCGTTTTTACGAATGCGAGTTGTGTTGGACATGCTATTTCCCTCCCTCCGAAGCATAAAACAAAAATGATCAGACATATACATCTATCATATGCCTTCAATTAGTATAATATATGCAAACTTTACGGTCAACCGATTATTTAAAGTCTGTAAAGAATTTTTGCATCCATTAAACCTAGTAATCTGAATTGCTCTTTAGACCTGATAAAATAGCTACTCCAGAGCTTGCTCCAATTCGACTTGCTCCAGCTTCAATCATTGCCCGTGCATCTTCTAAACTTCTTATTCCACCCGATGCTTTTATTTTGACAGCATCTGTTACAGAAGCACCCATCAATTTCACATCAGCAACCGTAGCACCGCCACCTGAGAAGCCTGTTGAGGTCTTAACAAAGTCTGCACCCGCAGCTTCCGCAAGCTTGCAAGCACGTTCTTTTTCTTCATCTGTCAACAACGCAGTTTCTATAATAACTTTAACAATCGCCTTGCCTCTGGCAGCTTCAACAACCATCTGTATATCATCTGTTACGACGGCATCGCGCTTTCCTTTAAGCTCGCCAATATTGATGACCATGTCTATTTCGCTCGCTCCATCAATAATCGCTTGTTTCGTTTCAAATGCTTTAGTGCGTGAAGCTGCTGCACCCAACGGAAAACCGATTACCGTACAAACTTTCGTATCCGTTCCTTCAAGCAATTGGCTTGCTATTGGCACCCAATATGGATTGATGCACACTGTGGCAAATCCGTATTTTTTTGCCTCTTCAATAAGTCCTTCTATCTCCTCAAGTGTTGCATCAGGACGCAAAAGCGTATGATCTATAAAGCGCGCGAGTTCCTCCATTCAGTTCTCCCCCTTTTGAATCTTGCTTCATTAGCAATATATTAGTACCTTTACTATCTACTTGCAACTTTCTTCTTCGCACGCTGCATTAAAATAAAGAGTATAAGTACTAGCAATCCGATTCCTGCTGCAACAAGATAAACCGTACTGAAGCCAGCATGTCCTGCGATAATCCCAAGTGAATATGTTCCAAGAGCAATGCCTGTATCATACAGAGTAAAGAAAGTAGCTGTCGCATGCCCGCTCCGATGTGGGTCTGCAGAGTCCACAGCCATCGTCTGAAAGCCTGGCAAAAGAGAACTATAACCCAGACCCGCCAATGCCGCAGCAAGCAAAAGCATACCACCTGTTTGCGTAATACTTAGCAAATAAAGACCTGCTGCAAATAAAAATAAACTTGGCATAATGATGACATTAGGACCGCGTAGATCGAAAATTTTACCTGTAACTGGTCTTGAGAGCAACATCACTGCAGCAAAAACAACGAAAAAATATCCTGATACCTTCTCTAGATGTAATTGATGAGAATAAACCGAGATAAATGAAACAATTCCTGAATAAGCAAAACCAACAAGTCCTGAAATAATAGAAACAGGCAAAGCTTTTAATTCAAATAATGCATGAATAGAGAATTTTTCTTTGACTGGCTGCATTTCCAATTCCGGTACTCTTACAAGGAAAGTAAGTCCAATACCGACAAACGAAGTAATGGAAAGAATGATGAACAGTTGGTGGAAGGAAACGAACTGTAAAAGGGTGAGTCCCGCAAAAGGACCAAGAACCATAGCTATATTCAAAGCCATTGCAAAGTAGCCAAGTCCTTCACCTCGTTTACCTGGTGGGATTACATCTGCTGCGATGGCTCCTGTGGCTGTTGTTGCTACAGCGAAGGAAATACCATGAAGGAATCTGAGTACAAGCAAGCTAGTATAATCACTAAATACTAAATATAAAATCATCGTAATAGCATAAATAATCATTGCGGATACAAGTATTTTCTTCTTACCAAACTTTTCAAGCAATTTACCTGAAAAGGGTCGAAAAATGATGGCGGATGCTAGCATAGCCGTTACCATGAGTGCACCTTCTGATTCCGTTTTCCCTAATGATTCAATTGCATACACAGGTAATGTTGTAAGAAGTGTATAAAAAATGGAGAATACCATAAAGTGGCTCAATGATATGGCAATAAAGCTCTTTGTCCAAATTGGTTGTTTCGTCTCTGCAGTCGCCACGATGTCACGCTTCTTTCATTATCATTTTTAGTGTTTTATTAAGTTCTTCAATATCCTCCGCCGTTAATCCATAAAGCTGCTCAGCTTCAAATAATTTGATTTTTTGACGAATTGCAGGCATTTTGAATTCAGCTATTTCGCTCAATTCAATTAGATTCTCTCGTTTATCAGTACCTTTTGAGCGTTCGACCCAGCCATTTTCTTCAAGCTTGCGAATTGTCCTTGTTACCGTAGGACGCTCGACATTAAGATAACGTGATATTTCCGTTTGTGTTAGTTTGCCACGTTTGTCCAAACAATATAAAATCGACCATTGGGAATGAAAAAGTCCGAACTCTTGCAAAGTTTCATTCGTCCTCTTATTCAATATCCGTACAGTCTGATTGAGCAGATGCAACGCATTATCTTCATAATTCAAACTAGTACCTCCTATTAATTACTTAGGTAATCATTTTATGTGCTTAAATATTATAATTCATTTTATAAAGAAAGTAAATAGTTGCTAATTCAAGTTTTGAGGGCACTCAGAAAATTCTTGTATTGTGTTGATACTGAGTGAATAGTATCACTTTCAATACAGAAGTCATACTCCAGTTAACATATATTGTACAACCAGTAAAGGTAGAAAGTAAAAATCCCGAAACACTTTATGGTTTCGGGATTAATTAACTGTTTTTAGTTAGCATGAAGGGCAGGTGCAGTCTCATCCATAACACGTACAAATGAACCTTCATTGTAAGGATAACCCGCCTTATCAATTTTGACACGGACAATCTTACCAATCATATCTGGTGTACCGCGGAAACGCACCTTTAAGTAATTATCTGTGTAACCTTCCAGTACATCGGGATGATCGGCATCTGGCACGCGTTCTTCTGGAATGACTTCAAGTACTTCACTCTCGTATTCAGACGCATATTCTTTTGCCTGTTGGTTCGAAAGTTCAATCATGCGATGAACCCGATCATTCTTAACTTCTTCATCAACCTGGTTGTCCATACGAGCAGCAGGTGTCCCTGTGCGTCGTGAGTAAGGGAAAACATGTAGCTCTGAATAACCAATTTCTTGAATGAAACGGTATGTCTCCATGAATTCCTCTTCTGTTTCACCCGGGAAACCAACAATAACGTCTGAAGTAATCGCAAGACCAGGTAGCGCCTTCTTGATTTTATCTACTTTTTGTTTATAGAACGCACAGGAATATTTACGGCGCATACGTGTAAGAACCGTATCTGAGCCTGATTGCAAAGGCATATGCAAATGACGTACAATTTTCTCTGATTGATCAAGTACTTCAATAACTTCATCTGTAATCTGACTCGCTTCGATTGACGAGATACGAATTCGTTTCAATCCTTCTACCTTATATTCAAGGTCCCGAAGCAGTTGAGCAAAGTTATAATCTTTCAGATCTTCTCCATAGCCTGCTGTATGTATACCGGTAAGAACGATTTCCTTGTAACCAGCATCAACAAGCTGCTGAGCCTGCTTAATTACGTTCTCAGGTTCACGTGATCTAAGCAATCCGCGTGACCATGGAATAATACAGAACGTACAGAAGTTGTTGCAACCTTCTTGAATTTTAAGAGAAGCTCTTGTACGGTCAGTGAAAACTGGTACGTCCATCTCTTCAAATTCACGTGTTTTCATAATATTCGTTACGCCGTTAATCGGTTCACGTGTTACTTTATGCTCTTCAATAAATTCAATCATCTGCTTACGGTTTTGCGTACCAACGACGATATCGACGCCTGGAATCTCCATAATTTCGCCTGGTGAAGTCTGAGCATAGCAACCCGTAACACAAATAATAGCTTCTGGATTCTTGCGGACAGCACGGCGGATCATCTGACGACTTTTCTTATCGCCAGTATTCGTTACTGTACATGTATTAATCACATACACATCAGAGGATTTCTCAAAATCTACGCGTTCATAACCTTCTTCTTTAAAAACGCGCCAAATTCCCTCTGTCTCATAATGGTTTACTTTGCAACCCAATGTATGAAATGCCACTGTAGGCATATTTAACCCCTCAATTCTTCCAAATGATAAGAAATGCTAGCAAGCGCATAGAAGGAAGCTGTTTCTGTCCGTAAAATACGCGGACCGAATCTAACAGGTCTCATGCCGGCTTCTTTAAACATTTCTACTTCCTTATCAGAGTATCCGCCCTCAGGACCGATGCAGACTAGCATCCGCATACCTGACCTGACGTCATTCATTACTTTGGCAAAGGAATGATGAACTTCAGAGCGCGCCTCTTCTTCATAAGCAAAAACAGCACAATCATATGACTTGCTCATTTCAGCAAGCTCGGCAGATGTAATCGGTGCTTGAACTGTCGGGACATAATTGCGATGACTTTGCTCACTAGCTTCTTTTACAATTTTATCAAAACGCGGCTGTTTTTTGTCAATTTTCTTTTCATCCCAGATTGCAACAGAGCGGTCTGCTTGAAAAGGGATAAATGCACTTGCACCAAGCTCGGTTCCTTTTTGCAGAACAAGCTCGAACTTGTCCCCTTTTGGAATCGCCTGTGCAATTGTTACATGAATAGGCATTTCAGCAGACTGTTCCATCCAATCTTCAATCAACAACTCGATAAACGTATCTCTAAGTGTAAGGATCATGCATAATGCCGCTCTGCCATCTGGATGATTGCAAAAAACTTTATCCCCTGGTTTCATACGCATAACACGGGATATATGGCGGGCATCATTGCCTTTAATTAATACCTTATCTCCCGACCAGGAGGATTCTGGCACAAAGTATCTTTGCATCGATATTCACTTCCCAGCTGTTTAATCAATTATGTTCATTGCAACTTCTGAGCAGCAATGGATATCCAGTCGTCCTGATTACGGACATCCTGAATTGTAAAACCGCTAGCTTTTAGCTGTTCTTCCACCATGGATTGTTTTTCGCTAATAATTCCAGAAACAAGGAACCAACCGTCTGTTTTCAAGCAATTCCAGGCATCGTCAGTAAACTTTACGATGATTTCTGCCAATATATTAGAAACGATTACGTCTGCTTGCACATCAATACCTTCAAGCAAGCTATTTTTACGTACCTGAATCTTCTCTTTAAATCCATTAAGCGATGCATTCGCAAGTGTACTTTCTACTGCAATTTCGTCAATATCATAGGCATGAATATCAGAAGCTCCAAGTAGTGCTGAAGCAACACTAAGAACTCCAGATCCACAGCCCACATCCATAACAAAATCTCCTTGCTGGACGTATCGATCAAGTGCCTGAATACTTAACATCGTCGTCGCATGCGTACCTGTTCCGAATGCCATACCAGGATCCATTTTAATAATTTGTTCGTTCTCACGCTTCGAGGTATAATCTTCCCACTCTGGGACAATCGTAATCCGATCAGAAATCTCCACTGGTTTGTAATATTGCTTCCATGCATTCGCCCATGACTCTTCCTCAATATCTCTAGTAGTCAAGGTTCCCCTGCCGATTTCAATACCAAAGTCTTTCAGTTCCTGAATTCGTTGGCCAATAACCTCAAGTGTCCGCTCCAATTCACCAGTATCAGCTAAATATGCTTTTACATAGACACCGTCTTCAGGATAATCAGCAGGGTTCAATGCGTAGATTTCACCGAACTGATCTTCACGCTCTTTTAATAATTCTTGAGGATCTTCAATGGCGACCCCAGCAGCGCCTTCCTCGTGAAGAATATTTGAAATCGGTTCAACAGCTCCGCTTTCTGTATGAATACATACTTCAATCCAATCCATGCTTTCACTCATTTCTGTCTTATAAAATGCTTATTCGCCTTTGAAAGCTTTTTTGAAACGCTTGAAGAAAGAATCTTCCTCTTCATCGACTGAATTATTCCCGCTAATTTCATTAAATTCACGAAGTAAATCTTTCTGCTTATCCGTTAGCTTTGTCGGTGTGACAACACGTACTTGTACATGTTCGTCTCCATGGCCATAACCGCGGACATTTGGTGCGCCTTTGCCTTTTAGTCTAAATGTTTTTCCTGTTTGTGTACCTGGGGCAATTTTCATTTTCACACGGCCATGTACTGTTGGCACTTCAATTTCATCACCAAGTGCTGCTTGTGCGAAAGTAATCGGCAGTTCCAAATAGATATGGTCTCCTTCGCGCTGGAAGAATTCATGCGAACGGACTTGGATGACTACAAACAGATCGCCCGGAGGTCCACCATTTACACCTGGCTCACCTTTGCCTGATACACGGATCTGCTGTCCCTCATCTATACCTGCTGGAATATTAATATGAATTTTACGATTCTTTTTCACTTTACCTGTTCCACGACAAGTTGTGCATTTTTCAGGAATGATTTTCCCTGTGCCATTACAATGGTTACAAACTCTACGGTTAACAACTTTGCCAAATGGTGTCGATTGTTCAACATTCAACTGCCCCGTACCATGACAATGTGAGCATGTATCCACTTTTGTGCCCGGTTTTGCTCCAGAACCATGGCATGTATCACATGACTCTTCAGTTGGGATAGAAATATCTGTTTCCTTACCAAAGATTGCTTCTTCAAAGTCCAGAACCATTCTATATTGCAAGTCAGCGCCCTGTCTAGGTGCATTTGGATCGTTGCGACGACCGCCTCCACCACCGAAGAACATATCGAAAATATCGCCAAAACCGCCGAAATCTTGTCCTCCGCCGCCGAAGCCGCCACCACCGAAGCCCTGTTGTGCACCCGCATGTCCAAACTGATCGTACTGACTGCGTTTTTGCTCATTGCTTAATGTTTCATAGGCTTCTTTTACTTCTTTAAATTTATCTGATGCATCCGCTTCTTTGTTCACATCCGGATGATATTTACGTGCTAATTTTCTATAGGATTTTTTAATATCCTCTTTTGAAGCACCTTTCTCAACACCAAGGACATCATAATAGTCTCGCTTGCTCAAATTCTTCACACTCCCGACAGCTATTGCATGTTGTTAATCTTATCATCATTAACGCTCTTGTGGCAACAGGACACATGGCCTTAATGCTCTATTTTGTATATAGTAAATCCTTATTGCAGAGAGGCCTTTTTTCTACCTCTATGAAACGAAAGTTAAATGAATCTCATTTTAATAAGCAGTTTATCGCTATTGATCCAACTATTTATGCTCAATACTTAAGATAGAGATTACTAGCAATTATTTAGCGATAAAAAGGCCAAAGTCAGATGTTCTCAGACTTTGACCTTTTTAAACAATCATTTATTTTTTATCGTTTTCGTCGTCCACTTCTTGATAATCAGCGTCGACAACATCATCATTTGCACCCGCTTCAGAGCCCTGTGCTTGATTTGCTTCAGCATCTTTTTGCATTTGTTCGTACAACTTCACTGAAAGTTGCTGAACCTCTTCCTGCAAAGCATCTTTCTTTGTCTTGATTGCTTCAATATCTGATCCTTCCAAAGCAGTTTTTAGCTCTTCTTTTGCAGCTTCAGCTTTTTGCTTGTCTTCATCAGATACCTTGTCCCCAAGATCTTTGATTGTTTTGTCAGTTGTGAAAATCAACTGATCCGATTCGTTGCGAAGTTCAACTTCTTCACGACGAGCCTTATCTGCATCAGCATTCTCTTCTGCTTCTCTAACCATTTTTTCAACTTCTTCATCAGAAAGGCCTGAAGAAGATTTGATTGTAATAGATTGTTCTTTATTCGTACCAAGATCCTTAGCTCGTACATTTACGATACCGTTCGCATCAATATCGAAAGAAACTTCGATTTGTGGAACACCGCGTGGTGCTGGTGGAATATCAGACAACTGGAAGCGTCCTAGTGTCTTGTTATCAGATGCCATTTCACGTTCTCCTTGTAGGACATGAATGTCAACAGCAGTCTGGCTGTCAGCCGCCGTAGAGAATACTTGTGAATGACTTGTTGGGATCGTTGTATTTCGTTCAATCAATTTTGTGAACACAGAACCCATTGTCTCGATACCAAGTGAAAGTGGTGTAACATCAAGAAGGACAACATCTTTAACGTCTCCACGAAGAACGCCACCTTGAATTGCTGCACCGAGTGCAACAACTTCATCTGGGTTAACACCTTTTGAAGGATCTTTGCCAAGTTCTTTTTTAATTGCTTCTTGTACTGCTGGAATACGTGTTGATCCACCTACTAGCAATACTTTATCAATATCTGAAGTAGTAAGGCTCGCATCAGACAATGCTTTTCTTGTTGGAATCATTGTACGTTCAACAAGATCAGAAGATAGTTCTTCAAACTTCGCTCTTGAAAGTGTCATTTCTAAATGCAATGGACCTGCTTCACCTGCAGTGATAAATGGAAGTGAGATTTGAGTCTGAGCAACACCTGACAAATCTTTCTTCGCTTTTTCAGCAGCATCTTTCAAGCGCTGTGTTGCCATTTTATCTTGTGAAAGATCAATGCCGTTCTCTTTCTTGAATTCTTGAACCATGTAGTTAATGATTACTTCATCAAAGTCATCCCCACCAAGCTTATTGTCGCCTGCTGTTGAAACAACTTCGAATGTACCATCACCAATATCAAGAATAGATACGTCAAAAGTACCGCCACCAAGGTCATATACAAGAATTGTGTGATCTTCTTCACCTTTGTCAATACCATAAGCAAGTGCCGCTGCTGTTGGCTCGTTAATAATACGTTCCACTTCAAGACCAGCAATTTTACCAGCATCTTTTGTAGCTTGGCGTTGAGCATCGTTGAAGTAAGCAGGTACAGTAATAACAGCTTTTTCAACTGTCTCACCAATATAATCTTCTGCGTATGATTTGATATATTGAAGGATTGCTGCAGAAAGTTCCTGCGGCGTATAATCTTTGCCGTCAATATTTACTGTGTAATCTGTACCCATATGTCTCTTAATAGAAAGAATTGTATTCGGGTTTGTGATTGACTGACGTTTTGCTACTTCCCCGACTTGGCGTTCGCCATTTTTGAAAGCTACTGCTGAAGGTGTTGTACGGTTGCCTTCCGGGTTTGGAATGACAACAGGTTCGCCACCTTCCATAACAGATACGCAAGAGTTTGTTGTTCCTAGATCAATCCCGATAATTTTGCTCATAATTTCTTCCTCCTAGTCATTAACAATTATTGATTTACTTTAACCATTGCCGGTCTGATGACACGGTCTTTAAGCACATAGCCTTTTTGTAATTCTTCTACTACAGTATTAGCTGGTTGCTCAGAATCACTTACTTGCATCACAGCATGATGAAGATTAGGATCGAACTCTTTACCAACTGTTTCGATTTTTTCAACGCCATGCTTCTGAAGTGCATCTTGGAGCTGACGGTAGACCATTTCCATACCCTCTGCAAAACTCTTTGCCACTTCATCCACTTCAGTCTGCAAAGCTCTATCAAAACTATCGACAACAGGAAGAAGATCATTCGCAATGTCCTGTGCTTTGTATTTTCTTTCAGACTCTTTTTCTTTCAAAGTGCGTTTTCTAAAATTATCAAATTCAGCTTGAGCACGGAGCAGACGGTTTCTCAAATCTTCGTTTTCAGCAGTAATTTTGTTCAATTCTTCTTGATCGGCACCCAATTCACCATCTTGTTCTGCCTTCTCGTCAGCTGGATCTGAATGCTTCTGATCAGCGGCATCGACAATTTCAATATCTTCAACTGTTACATCTTCTGTTTCTTGATCTACTTTTTCTTTATTCTCTGCCAACTGTTGGCACCCCCTCTTAATCACACTATTTTAGCCATTGTTTTTATACCATAAATACAAGGCATCTGTCATTTCATTTGAGAGCGTATGGAGTAACCTGATGACTTTACGATACTCCATGCGTGTCGGCCCGAGTAATGCAATCGTACCCATTTGCTCTTCACCTAGATGATAAGTAGCTGTAATGAGACTTAAATCTTTAATCGCATCAAGTTTGTTCTCATGACCAATTGAAACTTTGATACCGGCTTTGTTCATTTTAAGCAAATCCGCCATCTCGACCTCATTATCCATCATTCTATATAGCGCATGAATCTTGCCTGCATCATTAAATTCAGGTTGCATAAGCATATTCGACTTACCTCCGAAATACAGCTTTGCATGTTTATCGGCAGAAAATGCCGCCTGTAAATATTCAAATGAGCGTTCCGATTCATCCATATATTGCTTCATTAGATTATATACTTCTGTTTGAAGCAACTCCGGTAGCTTGTAGAGTGGCGCTCCCCGAAGACGATCATTCAGGATATTAACCATCTTCTCAAGATCCGAGGTGTTCATATCTGCAGGAATAGCAAATGAACGATGCTCAACATGTCCGGTATTCGTAATGAGAATCGCAACAGCCGTTTGTTTGGTTAATGCAACAAGCTGCAGCTGTTTCAATTTCGTCTCAAACATTTCGGGACCTAGAATGATTGTCGTATAGCTCGTAAGGTCTGACAGCATTTGTGCGGACATTTGCACAATTTGCTCCATCTCGAAAAACTGGCCATGAATCATGTCTTTGATAACCGCTTCTCCGACTTGTGCTGCAGGCTCTATCACATGATCTACATAGTATCTATAGCCCAGCTCGGATGGAGTTCTTCCTGAGGACGTATGGGTTTTTTCCAAGAGACCCATTTCTTCAAGATCGGCCATTTCATTCCTTATTGTTGCTGCACTAAATGTAATATTATCTTTTTTGGCAATCGCCCGCGATCCAACAGGCTTCGCTGACTTGATAAAATCATCTATGATCACTTCCAAAATCAGCAGTTGCCTTTCTGTAAGCATGATGATCACCTCTGTTAGCACTCGTATGCATTGAGTGCTAATGCTGATTATAAATTAACAAACGACGAGAAAAATGTCAACGAGAATGCACTCGTTGCATTTTTTCATCGTCAAGCAAAAATTCAGCCATCGCTTCATTTCCAAACAAGACCCCGTCATCCGTTAATCGAATGCTGTTTTCTGTTTCTCGAAGCCAGCCCTTGCGCTGCAAATATTCAATTTCTTCCTGGTAAAGTAATCCCATTTCAAGACCATATCTTGATTTGAACAAATCTTTCTTAACACCTGATATTCTTCTCAGGCCTAAGAACAACTCTTCTTCAATTTTTTCTTTCACACCAATTTTTTCTACCTTGAGAATAGGGTCACCAGAAGCTAGTGCCTCTTTTATATACGCAGGAATTGGCCTAATATTTACAGTCCTCTTACCTGGCATATAACCGTGGCTGCCCGCTCCAAAACCATAATAGTATTCATTGCTCCAGTATGTCAGGTTATGCTTGCTTTCAAACCCTTTTTTTGCAAAATTACTAATTTCATATTGTTCGTAGCCATGTTTACCCATTTCTTGGCGTAACAATTCATACATCTCCGCCTCCTCTTCATTGGAGGGACGATGAAGCTGACCTTTTCGATGCATATTATAAAACACTGTTTTGGGCTCTATCTGCAATGAATAGGTAGAGTAATGCGGCAAATTGAACTGAAGCGCCTCTTTAAGTGTATCTGAAAAATGTTCCACTGTTTGATTCGGCAAAGCATAAATTAAATCAAGACTTATATTATCAAGTCCCGAATTAATCAACGAATTAATAGTATTGTAAACATCGGCTTTTTTATGAAGGCGTCCAAGTTGTTCAAGCATCTTATCATCAAATACTTGGACACCAAGCGAAACGCGATCAATGCCCCTATTTTTCAGAAGTTGCATTTTCTCCGCATCAAATTCACCAGGATTCCCTTCTATTGTGAACTCTCGACAATTACTAAGGTCAAAATGCTTATGGATAATGTCCATTAATGTGTCTAGCTGTTTGACAGTAAGGGCCGTTGGAGTTCCCCCACCAATGAAAATGGTTTTTGGTTTAGCCTTTTCTCCTTGAAGTGTCGTCGCAATTTCGTTCTCTAGTGCTTTTAAATAATCATCTGCCAGTTGTTCATCATAAAAGAATTTAACAAAGTCGCAATAATGACAGATTTTCTGGCAAAACGGGATGTGGATATATGCTGACTGCATCATTTGGAAACACCTCTATATCAATTGAAAAAAGGAAAAACGAGCTAAGGGCTTGTTTATCCAGCTCGTTTTCCTTCTTTTTATTTGCTTTTATTTATCTTCGTCCATTTTCAGAACAGCCATAAATGCTTCCTGTGGCACTTCTACTGAACCAACCATTTTCATACGCTTTTTACCTTCTTTTTGCTTCTCAAGTAATTTGCGCTTTCTTGAAATATCCCCACCATAACATTTCGCTAGAACGTTCTTACGAATGGCACTGATGTTCGAACGGGATACAATCTTTTGGCCGATCGCAGCTTGAACTGGAACTTCGAACTGCTGGCGCGGTATAAGCTTCTTTAACTTCTCAACAATCAGCTTGCCTCTTTCATGAGAGAAATCTTTATGAACAATAAACGAGAGTGCGTCAATCTTCTCATTGTTAAGCAAGATATCCATTTTAACTAGCTTAGAAGGACGATAGCCAATGAGTTCATAGTCAAATGATGCATAACCTTTTGTCTGAGACTTCAACTGGTCAAAGAAATCATAGACAATTTCAGATAACGGAATATGATAAAGGACGTTTACACGGATATCATCAAGATAATCCATATCTACAAACTGGCCACGCTTCTTCTGTGAAAGTTCCATTACTGTTCCTACATAATCATTAGGGACCATAATGCTCGCCTTCACATAAGGTTCACGAATTTCTTCGATCTGCATTGGATCTGGCATCATAGAAGGGTTGTCCACACGAACCGTTTGTCCGTCTGTCTTTTCTACTTCGTAAATAACACTCGGTGCTGTCGTAATCAAGTCGATATTAAATTCTCGTTCAATACGCTCCTGAATAATTTCCATGTGAAGCAAACCTAGGAAACCACAACGGAACCCAAATCCAAGCGCCTGGGATGTCTCTGCCTCATATTGTAATGATGAGTCATTTAATTCAAGTCGTTCAAGTGCTTCACGCAAGTCATTGTACCTGTTCGATTCTACTGGGTATAGACCACAATAAACCATTGGATTCAATTTACGATAGCCTTCGAGAGGCTCTTCAGCGCCATTTATTGCACTTGTTATCGTATCACCGACACGTGTATCGCCAACATTTTTGATTGCACCAGCAAGGTAACCTACATCGCCGACAGCCAATTCTTTTCTGGCTACTGGGGTTGGAGTGAATACACCAAGCTCATTCACTTCAAATTCCTTATTAGTTGCCATCATTCTAATCTTATCGCCAACCTTGACAGAACCCTCTTTTATACATGTATAGGCAATAACCCCACGATACTGATCATAAAGGGAATCAAAAATAAGCGCCTTAAGTGGAGCTTTTGCGTCTCCTTTTGGAGCTGGAACACGCTCAACAACGGCCTCAAGTATATCTTCAATACCAATATTAGCCTTTGCAGAAGCAAGAATCACATCGTCGGGATCAATACCAATTACATCTTGCAGCTCTTTTTTTACTCTTTCAGGATCTGCATTTGGCAAGTCTATTTTATTGATAACCGGAATAATTTCCAAATCATTGTCCATAGCCAAGTAGACATTG
>Ga0153999_1000645_pt1 | contig 14976 bp, 13 predicted proteins | sample TSNC083MetaG_FD_104675 | JGI IMG/M metagenome (GOLD analysis project Ga0153999, IMG submission 104675) | Attine ant fungus gardens microbial communities from North Carolina, USA - TSNC083 MetaG | ecosystem: Host-associated > Fungi > Mycelium > Unclassified | place: USA: North Carolina, Lumber... | reverse complement strand
TGTATGTCAAGCTTCAGGTAAGATAATAGAAGAAGACTGGCGTGAGGTGAATTTTAATGTATTTACAAAGGCCAGTTATTTTCTCAATATAGCTATTGAATCTTTTAAAAAAGGCCAGATTGCAGATTTCATATATGAAAAACTAGATGATATAATATGGAATGAATTTGATGAAGTCATTGAAGAAGAACTCATTTCATATAAAGAAGATTTAAATATATTTGAGCAAATGAAAAGAGAAAAATATGAAATACTAATAACATCTATTGCTGATAAGTCAAGAATTGAATATTTACTGAATCTAAAAAATAAAAAATGAGGATATTCAAAGATAAAGAAAAACTCATAGTTATTATCATAGATGCAGACTTTATGCAGAATTTTTTTGAATAAAGCCTGCATCTACGGTACTTTGTGAACAAGTTGATGGATCATACCTAGGAGCAATCTGATTATTTTGACTTGACGCTTACTTTTGAGAAGAATATATGGGGGAAGGGTGAGCGGTATACCAATACCGGCGGCATGGCTGCCCCTCGTATAAGGCATGTCATGTGACTGGCTGACGGATACTTACGGAAAATAGACGAGCGGAGAAATTGAAATAATATCTCAAAGACCGGTGTGTATTGGTTGTCATAGTGTCATAGATCAATTTCAAAAGGATTTTCCAAATATAAAAGTGACTATAGTTGAGATATTAGCAGACTAATACAAGGGAGAAAATATATGAAATATTATGAAAAGAGAGATATAGACTTATTTATGGATTTTCTGAGAAAACAAGGAGTTTTTATGAAACCAATTTTATTAGATGAAAATAATCATCTGATGAAATTAGTTAGTGATAACAATTTGCCTGATACCTATTTGACGTTTATGAAAAACGCAGGAAATGGTATCCGCTTTTTTAGAGGTTCTTCTTATGCAATGAGCGAAATTAACAATATTAAGCTTTGGGCTCAAGAACTTTTGGAAGAAGATTGTTCTACAGAGACTCTTACGACGAATGATTTTGTGTTCTTCATGCATCAAGGATATCAATTCTACTTTTTTAGATTAAACGAAGGAGATAATCCCCCTGTGTATTTTTATGAGGAAGGAGAAAATTCCCAACAATTCATTAAAAAATATGATTCGTTCGTAGATTTCTTAATAGAATCATATAATGATGTAGAACATTTGATTAAAACTGATAACTATTTTTAATGGTATTCAAAATACATTAAGCGTTAATAAGCCAGTAATCGTTAGATTTCATCATGATATAAGCGAAACTCCCAGAGGTGGTAACTTCTGGGAGTTTTGCTTCGTTAAATCCTGTTCGCCTATTTATCCTGATCCTTCTTAAGGTCAAAAGGCTTAGCGGAAAATTGGGATTTATCATATTCGCCAGCACTAAAAGGACTCTTGGCAATTAACTTTTTATTGGCTTGCAGGTGTTTAACATCGTCAGCACTAAGTTGAATAGCTTCTTTCATTTTTAATCGTTCAAACCCAACAATACCCAACGGATCTGCCATAGTCCGCCTGCCTGTGAGTTTTTCCTCAACGCGAAGTCCGGTGTTAGTAAATGCCACTCGTTCCCCACTTCTTGGTGCGCCCGTTTTCATAAGCGGCAATCCTAATGCGATTGCCAGCTCCGCATTCAAATCCTCATACACTCCTCCCGCTCTTCCGGATGCTACTACAAGCAATCCTTTGCTTTGCATTAATCTTACCGTATCAACTGCTTCGCTCAATGTTCCAATCTGATTCGGCTTCAAGATCATACCACCGATCGCATTCATGGAAATCGCTTTTTCTGCTCTGTCCACACTGGAACAGATGAAATCATCGCCGATTAAAACAGCATCGATTTCTTTGCTTGCTTTTGCATAGCCTTCAAAATCTTCCTCGTGAAGTGCATCCTCAATAAACCCAATTGGATACTTGTCTGCAAGTTTTGCCAACACGGCAATAAGCTTATCTCTGCTTATATATTCGCCTTTGAATCTATATGCATCTTTTTCTTTATCATATAATTCACTTGCCGCACAATCCATAGAGAAAATCACTTTATCCTTATAGCCCAGTTCATTCACTGCTTCTGTCAGCATATCGAAAATCTCGAACGGATCACCAGAAGGTGCTCCGTAGCCACTATAGTTACCCATAACTGCCGGTTTTCCAGTATGTCTTTCAATCACCTCGCTCATTTTATAGAATACTTCCACACCAATTCTCGAACCTTCATAAAAAGTGTTTACGTTTTTCGGAATTATCAGGAATTCTTGAAAATCCAAAGTCTTATCCCCGTAGGTGCCGCCATTTACCACATTGTAAGCAGGAGCGAAAATTCGTTCCGGTTTCTGATCTGCAAAATATTCCCAAAACTCTTTACCAGAAACCAGGCTGGCAGTCCTTGCTGCCGCACATGATACTGCGTAAATGGCATTTCCACCAAGGTTTGCTTTGTTTCTGGTACCATCAAGGTCGATCATGGCCTGATCAATTGCCCGCTGATCTAAAACATCCATTCCCTGAAGTACCGGTGCAATTTTGTTTTTAACATGATCAACAGCCTTGAATACGGAAAGTCCGTTAAAGAGAGTTTTGTCTCCATCTCTTAATACATAAGATTCATTTGCTCCTACCGATGTTCCCGTAGATGCTCCGGATCTGCCCATAATTCCTGTCTCGGTAATGATTTCTGCTTCAACTACCGGTCTTCCCTTTGAATCGAATACCTGTCTTGCTGTAACTGTTTTTATGATATTTCTTCTTTCCATTATGAATTTCCGCCCTTTTCTGGTACAAACATTACATTAAAGTCACAAAGATTAGTTCCTGTATTGCCAGTTAAAATTGAACTGTTTAATTTTTCCAACACGCTGCCGCAATCATGCTCTCGTAAAGTTTCAAAAATACTCACACCGGCATCTTCTAACTCCGAACAAGTCTTGGAATCCGTGAGACCACCCGCATAACAAGTTGTTCCATCTGTACCTTCCGTATCAACAGAGGCAATTGCAGCTCCGTTTGTGTACTTTGCTGTCATTGCAAATCCTAATGCAAGCTCATGGGAAGGACCACCCTTACCGCGACATCCATCTTCCACTTTCGTTGTCGTTTCACCAGAGCAGAAGATGAAGCATGGCGGAGCAATTGGCCTTTTATTGGCCTGGATTTCACGTGCCAATGCGCCAAAGAAATATCCTGCTTCTCGACTTTCGCCTTCAATAAATGTTGACAATACCATTGATGGAATATTCATTTCCTTTGCAGTTTGTATTGCTGCTTCACAGGAATCGGGTACGTTATTAAGGCAAAAATGAGTTACGCTTTCGGGAAATGCTTTCGGTGTTTCATGACGTTCATCATCTGTGAAAATAAAATCAATGATAGATTGCGGAAGCATGTCTTTTAACTGGTAATTTTCAATACATGCTCTGGCATCCGCCAGTGTTGTTTTGTCAGGCGCCACCGGTGTTCCGGCAAAAGCAAGCGGAACAGTAATATCAACCGTTGGCAGCGCACCAACTCCATCACCAACAATAATATTAACGATTTCAGCGCCCTTTTTCAATACAGCTTCTGCCAACCTACCCCCATTGGTTTTAGAAATATGTCTTCTTACTGCATTTATTTCTTCCATCTTTGCTCCGGATCGGAGGAGTATATCCTGTGCTGCTATTTCATCTGCCAGGGTAATGCCACTTTTTGGGCAGGTTAACAGCGCCGAACTTCCGCCGCTGATGACAGAAATAAAAAGGTCATCCGGAGTTCCCTTGTCAATCATATGTAAAATATCTTCTGCGGCTTTTAGACCTTCTTCATTCGGAAGGGGATGTCCGCCATTATAAACTTTGGTATTTACATAATGATCGCTTTCTTCCACAATTTTTACAGAAATAATACCTTCTGTCAATCGGTTCCCCAGGATATTGCAGACTGCCATTGCCATGGCATTGCAGGCTTTCCCTGCTCCAAACATATAGATATGTGCTAACTTATTCATGTCATAAGATTTTGAACCTATATGCAGGATATTGTTTTCCACATACATAAGCTTGTGAATCAGCTTATAAGAATCCACCTTGTCCCACATGCCCTCCAGAAGAGCAACTATATTCTTTCTGGATTCAACATCCCCATGTGAAATCAAAGCATCGCTATTTTTAATTGTTGTCATATGACACCTCTTTTCCTGTTTTTTTAGAACGGAACAGGTAAATCACAATTAACATTAACGGCATTAAATATGCCTGAACACAATACGGCGCATACTGCAGAGATGAAACTCCAAGGAGATCCAACGCGATTACGGCATTAACATTCCAGGGAATAAGCGGTCCCAGTGGAGTTACGGAACACCCCATATTTCTTGCCAGATCCAAATCGCTGACATTCATTTTTTTATAAATCGGTTTTAACAGATTTCCTGTAAATATGTAGGAAAAGGAACCGGAACAGCCTACGGCATCGCCAATAAATCCAGTAAGAATTGTAGTAATAAGAAGTTGGAATCCAGATTTCACCTTCGTCACCAATGGTTCGATCACAGCATCTAATAATCCGGTTTTGGTTAAAATGCCAATTAGTCCGAATGTAATTAAATAAAGAGCTGCGCTTGAAAACAGGCTTGTAACACCACCTCTGGAGAGAAGTGTATCAACCAGTTCAACACCGGTATCACTTTTCACACCAGACCAAAAGCATTCAAGTCCTGTCTTCAAACCGGTACCCTGATAAAAACAGGAGACTAGAAAGCCAGTAAAGGAGCTGATAAGGATGGAAATAACTGCCGATTTTTTTTAAAAGAAGCAGAATTAGTACCACCAGGGCTGGCAGGAACGCAATAAACCCAATTTTGTAATGTCCGGCAAGGGTTGATATGATCAAGTCTGTTATTTCATTGTGAATCTGTCCCGATCCACTGTTACTAAAACCAAGTACAGTATAAATGACAGCACCGATAATAAATACAGGTATCTGTACCTTTGCCATATGTCTGACATGATCCATCACATTAACACCGACGATCGCCGATGCCAGATTTGGGCTGTCACTCATTGGCGAGAAGCCATCGCCTAAAAAGGCGGCACTTACAATCGCTCCGGCGGTCATTGCCGGTGGCACACCAAGTCCGGTTCCAACAGCAGACATGGCAATACCAATCGTACCTAATGTTCCCCAGGATGTTCCGCATGCAGTCGCATATAAAGATCCGATTACAAAAGTAATAAGCAAGAACAGTTTTGGCGTAATGAGCCGCAATCCAATGTTTATAATACTGGATACGGTTCCTGCTGCAATCCATGTTCCAACCATTCCCCCCACCGCGAGCAAAATGAAAATAGAAGAGATTACCTTAGATGCATTTTCAAACACGGCTTTTTCCAGTTCATGGTACGTATAACCCAATGACATACATGCCGGAAGGACGAACAGGTATGACAGGAAAAACGTAGCTGCCATGTTTGTTCTCCACAATACATATGGTACAATGACAACCATACAGAGAACAATCATGAGTGTCAGGGAAAATAGAAACCCCGGCTTTTTCTTTGTGTTGCTTGTTTTAGCCATTCATATACCTCTCTCTTTATTTATTTACACCTTCGCGCGCCAGGTGAATTATCAAATACTAAAACCCGATAAAATAATTTTGGCTAAGTAACTCTTCCAATTTTGAAATAGTCTGAAGACTTTCTGTTTTGTTTCGCTGTACGACTTCTGAAATAATGTAATCGATTAAAAATACTACAGCTACAAAGGAATCCTTAAATGATATTCCATTTATATATACCGGCAAAATAATATCACCGTATTGTTTGATATGCTCATGCTGATTTGAGGTGATCAAAATTACTTTTACCCCATATCGATGCATGTAACTGGTCAAATTTAATGTTTCTTTATAAAATCGCGGGAATGTGAAAACTACCAGCAAATCATCTTCATTCACACCAATAATCTCTTCTGGAAAAACATTCCCAATTCCATGGATCAGTCTTGTTCCTGGTTTGATCTGTGACAAGATCATGTAAAATAAATATGCTGGTGAAAAGCACGACCTCAATCCCAATACATAAATCCGGTTTGTCTTGCAAATCAGATCGATTGATTCATTCAGATCAGACATGTTCATATATTTGATAGTTTTGTCAATATTGTTGATTGCATTGTCTCTGCAAAGTGAAAACTCGTCATTGAAGTCGGCTTTATCTGAAGATATGTTTTTCAATCTGGCCGGGAGGCTTATCTTCCCCTTTATTGATTCCTGAATATTGTATTTCAGATCACTATAATTTTTGTAACCAAGCATTCGCGAAAAACGTATAAGTGATGTTGTGCTTTGGCCAACTCTGGCAGCAATGTTGCTTATTGTTTCAAATGGTACAATGCTGTAATTTTGTATTATAAAATCCCCTATTTTTCGTTGGCTCTTTGTCATCTTGCTGTAACTTGCTTCGATTTCTTCAACAATATTTCTCATTTTTCTCTTCTCCTTTAAGTATAATTATGTACATTTTATTGTCAAGCAAGGCTTGAAATTTCGTAATTATCTTACAAGTTATATACCCTAATTTGTACAAAAACACAATAGTTTTTGCTGATTTTTGGTATTTTTCGACATTATTTTTCGGCGAGCTTTTTAAATGTATTATTTTGTATCTGCAAGTACATTAATGATGCGGTATTGTGTTTTTTGCCTGGTGAGTACATGATTGTTTCCCTTGTAAAACAAAATGTGTTCATAATCATACAATTAGTGCGGCAATATAACGAATTTAAGGCGATATTTATTTTTTGCTGATGTTATCAGGAATTTAATTTTCAATATAATAGGAAAAAGTTTGTCAAAGTTGCACATAAAATAAATTTATAATATATGAAATATAATGAAAATCACAATAACCAAACAAAAAGTATTTACAATCAAACAATTAGTATGATATAATGATGCCAGAAAAACGTTAACGTTGGCACAGATATTTGGAGGACATTATGGAACATATTAATGAACAGCGCGCACTACTTAACAGGATGATGGACATGATAGAGCAGCAATTTGGAAAAAACTGTGAGATTGTTTTACATGACCATTCTCTGGACATTGACAAAACCATTGTGGATATCCGCAACGGGCATATTACAGGAAGGAAAATTGGCGGTTCCAGCTCCAATCTGGGATTAGAAATTTTACGTGGTACCAGTGACGGGGGTGATCAATATAACTACATTACCTACACTAACAACGGTAAAGTACTACGATCCTCCTCCATTCATTTTCACAATCCACAAGGAAAGCTGATCGGTGCATTTTGCGTAAACCTGGATATTACCGAAAGTATTCGGCTGGAAAACTTTATCCGAGATTACAACAACTTCAGCACCTCCCCCGAACCGGTAAACGAGATCTTTGCCAACGATGTGCACCAAATGCTGGACGAACTCATTCACCGGGCACTTCAAAAGATCGGCAAGCCGGTTTCCCAGATGAGCCGCGAGGATAAGATTGCGTTCATTCACTATCTGGATGAAAGGGGCGCATTCATTATCTCCAAATCAAGCAAAATTGTTGGCGATATACTCGAAATCTCAAAATTCACCTTTTATAGCTATTTGGATATTGTCCGTGCCCAGAAGGGCGAAGACAGCGAAGCGGAGCAGGAAGAATCAATAAAGGAATAAATGAAAGGAAAGACGCAAATGATGAATGAAAAAGGTGTTTACGAAAAGTTAAAAGAGCTTGGCCTGGTTTTGCCGTCAGCTCCCAAAGGGCTGGAAACATTCCAGCTTGTGCAGCCGATGACTGATGACCTGCTTTATCTTTCGGGGCTGGGGCCTGCGATTTCCGGCCAGGACGAGCTTTCCGGCAAGCTGGGTGCAGAGCTGGACATGGCGCAGGGGCAACGGGCAGCACGCTGTACGGTACTGAACGCATTAGCACTGCTCCACGAATATCTGGGGGATCTCAACCGGATTACCGGCTTTGTGAAGCTGCTGGTTTTTGTCGCCAGTGACCCTGCGTTTTACGAGCAGCCGCAGGTCGCCAACGGCGCATCGCAACTGTTGTTGGATGTATTTGGGGAGAACGTGGGTAAATCCGCCCGTTCTGCCATTGGGGTGACAGTGCTGCCGGCGAATATTCCGGTGGAAATTGAAATGATTGTCCGATATCGTTAAATAGACGAGATAGGGAGGTTCTTATGATTATTGATGTACATTGTCACGCATTTCCCAGCATGCTGGAGCCTTATGGTAAGCGTGACCTGAAAACACAGCAAATGTATATGCAGCGATTTGTTATTCACCCCGCCACGGCGGTGCGCCGTATGGATACCGGCGAGATTGCGGACCGCAGTGAATACGGCATCTGGGATGATAATGACAAATCCCCCACGGGCGCTTATAACGTGAATTTTCGGGCGGGCCGTTTCGGACGGCTGATATGGGAGAAAAACGGCGTGGGCTACTACGCACCGGTACAATCTCCCAACATGCAGGACATGGAGTGCTCACCGGAATATGTCATAGCACAAATGGATTTTGCGGGTATTTCCATGGCGGTGCTGCAAAATGCCTATCTTTACGGTGATCTCAACGATTATTTTGCCGAGGCGGTAAAAAAATACCCGGACCGTTTGATCGGCAGTATCCAGATCAACGAAGCGTTTGCCTTTTGTAATGACCAGATGGCGGAGCTGCGCCGGGCCGCCGATCTTGGAATGGGCTCCCTCTACTTTTCGGTGGATCGATTCTTCGAGGTGGGGTATGTGTATTCCTATGACGACGAACGCTTTACCCCTTTCTGGAATCTGGTACGTGAACTGGAACTCACCGTGCTGTGGGACATCAGCGCAATTGAGGAGCCGGGGGACGAACGGCTCACTTCGTACAACCGTTTTATGAAACAGATGCTGCGTTTTGAGGCGTGGCACAACCGCTATCCTGAAATCAAATGCAGTCTGGTACACGGCGCCATGCTGCGCCATCTGCGCATTGGGGACAGCGGCCTGCGGCCGGTGCCGGAGGAATTCTGGCGCATCTGGAAGCGGAACAACGTCTATTTGGAACTGCTGATTCCCATTCAGGTAAGCCATCCGGTGGAAAATGGAAGTATTTGGGATTATCCATATCTGGAGGCACAGCCGCTTCTGCAGGAAACTTTGTCAGTACTCGGATCGGAAAAGCTCATGTGGGGCTCCGACCTGCCAAATTCCGAGCGTAACTGCACCTTTAAGCAATGCCTGACCTATCTGGACCATTTTGGACCCGCACTGTCCAAGGCGGATCGGGAATTGATTTTCTGCCAAAACGCCAAGCGATTTTTCCGTATTTTGTAAACCACACATGAAACCACATGAGAATCTAGTGATGAAAGGAGTAGACCAAATGAAAAAGTCATACGTATTGATGCTCACACTTTTGTTTATAACCGGTATCACCGGATGCGCGGGGAAACAGGGCGGCACCACCGCATCCTCGGCACCGGGCAATCAATCCACGGAACAATCCACGGAACCAGTCACGGAACCAGCCGCTTCCACCCTGAAGGAAATCACCTATGCACAGGATATCGCCATTACAGCGCTGAATGTGCATGGTATGCAGCCGTTGCTTTACCCTTGCGGCACCGAGGCGGCGGTTGCCATCCACAACGGGTTGGTGCGCTTTTCAGAAGATCTGGAGATTGAACCGGATCTGGCTGAAAGCTGGACTACCTCCGCTGATGGCCGGGAATGGATCTTCAAGTTGCGTCAGGGGGTTAAGTTCCACGACGGAACCGACTTTAACGCCGACGCAGTGACCACCTTTTTTAACTCAATGCTGGATCCAGAGGTAAACCTCGGCTCCTATTCCCTGTGGAAGCCCATCGAAAAGGTGGAGACAGTGGACAGTTACACGGTTAAGATTACGACTGCCAAACCCTACAGTTCTTTCCTCAATGTGATGTGCCACCACTCTGCGCTGATTCCCAGCCCCACTGCCATGGCCGCTGATACGGAAAACTATGGCTTGAATCCGGTTGGCACCGGTCCCTACACGGTGGAAAGCTTTGAACCTGGCATCCAACTGGTTTTGGTGCGTAACGGGGATTACTACGGGGATGCTCCCCGGTATGACCGCATTACCTACCGTAACATCGCCGATGCCTCTGCCCGTATTGCGGCACTGCAAAGCGGCCAGGTCAACGTCATTAACAAAATTCCGGCGGAATTTGCCGCCCAGTTGGAGACGGATCCCAACCTTGATTTGATCGTTAAGCCAGGTCTGCAAACCTTTGGCCTGTCGCTGAACTTTAACAACCCGGCCCTGCAGGATAAGGCGGTTCGTCAGGCGCTCAACTATGCCATCGACAAGGAAGCGATTGCTGCCGCTCTGTACATGGGCTATGTTACTCCCCTGGAAAGCCCTCTTGCCCGATATACCAGCGGATCTTTCCCGGTGGGCAGCTACAAGGTGGATGTTGCCAAAGCCGAGTCCATGCTGGAGGAAGCAGGTTATACCAAAAACGCAGACGGCGTGCGTACCAGGGATGGTGTAGCGTTGGATTTTGTATTACTTACTCCTGAAGGCTCCTACGACAAGGATGTTATTCTCTGTGAGACGCTGCAAAACCAGTTGCAGGCTATCGGTGTCAGGATAACTATTAACAAGGTGGAATCCGCCGTGTTCTGGGATCAACTGAAGGTTCCCGCAGATGCCACTAACTACGACATGGTGCTGTTCGGATTCAACCCCTCCCATGGCAGTGGGCAGATTCACCTGGAAGCACTGTATAAGAGCAACCCCAGCCGCAGTGAAAACCCGGTGACATGGAACTTTAACTGGTATGAAAACCCCGAAGTGGATGCATTGATAGCCCAGGCCGCCGAGGAGGTGGATCCCGACCGGTTTGCCGAAATCATGAAAAAAGCCCAGACGTTAATTTGGGAGGATTGCCCATATCTGTGGCTGCACTCCAACAACATTATTTCGGCCAAGCACAAAGATGTTGAGGGCGTTGCCGTTTTGCCGGTAGTATTTACACTGCCACATCGCTAATCTTTTCGCCTGTCCGGCCGCTGCCGGCCGGCAGGAGTACAGGAGGTATGATACCTTGGCTAATTATGTATTGCGGCGCATGATTTATCTGATTTTTCAGGTATTTCTGGTGTTGTCGCTGATGTTTATAATTTTCCGGCTGCTGCCTGGTGATCCGGCACGGCTGGTATTGGGACCGCTGGCCAGCGAGGCGGAATACGCCCGGTACCGGATGCAGATGGGTCTCAACGACCCTATATCAGTGCAGTACCTGCGTTATCTGCAAGAGCTGATGACCGGCAATTTAGGGAGTTCCACTTCCTATTCCCAAAGCGTAGCAGCAGTCATCCTGCCGCGCATCTGGCCCACCGTGCGCCTGATGCTTTGCAGCCTTGGACTGGCAGTGTTTATTGGCGTTCCTGCCGGTGTATTCACCGGTATATACCCCGATTCCAAGGTGGCTAAGGGAATTATGGGTCTGTGGGTGGCGCTGCTGGCGGTACCAAACTTCTGGCTGGGCCTGCTGCTGGTGCAGCTTTTTGCAGTCAGGCTTAACCTGCTGCCTTCCATCTTTGCAGGCACGCTTCTTTCTATGGTGCTGCCCACGTTGGCAATAGCCTCCCGGCTCATTGCCCTCATTGCCCGCATGACCCGCTCGGCGGTTATGGAGGTTGCCAACGAGGACTATGTACATTTTGCACAGGCCAAGGGGCTTTACCAGTGGGCGGTGGTGGTCCGGCACATTCTGCGCCCGGCTCTGCCACCGATTATCACCATGATTGGCATGCAGGCGGGGTATCTGCTGGGCGGCTCTGTGGTCATTGAGAACCTGTTTTCCTACCCTGGCATGGGGCAGCTGCTGCTGGCGGCGGTGAGTGCTCGGGATTACGCACTGATGCAGGGAATTACCCTGTTTTTTGTAATGACATTTTTACTGATCAACCTGCTGGTGGACCTGCTTTACAGTCAGGTCGACCCACGCATCCGGCTGGAATAGGAGGGGCGGCGCATGATACTGAAAACCGATTTTAGACAAAAGCGCGGCTTCGCCCATGGGCTTATCCGTCACTTGCCGGGACATGCAGGTCTGACCGCCGGATGCATAATCCTGTTGTTTTATGCGATATTGTCCATTGCCGGACCAATGATTTACCCACGGATTCCGGAGAACTTAAGCAACGTCCTCAAGAGTCCCTCCGCCGCTAACTGGTTTGGCACCGATGAACTTGGCCGTGACCTGCTGGCCAGGGTGTTCACTGGTGTTCGCATTGATTTCTTTATTGCTGTCGGCGGTGTCGGTTTGGCCTACTTTGTAGCCCTGCCCTTCGGTCTTTTTGCCGGGTACTTCGGCGGCAAGGTGGATCGGGCGATCTCAGTGGTGGCCGAATCCATGCTGACCTTTCCCTCCACCGTGCTGGCTATTTTTATTGTGACCATCTTTGGCTCCAGCGTATGGGGACTGCTGCTGACCATTACGGTGACCCAGTCACCACAGCTGGTGCGGTATATCCGTGGGTTTGTGATTCAGATCCGTAACATGGAGTATATTGAAGCAGCTAATGCCGTGGGGAGCAGGCTTTCCTTTATTTTGCTGCGCCATGTGCTGCGTAACACGGTGGGTAATACCGCAGTGGTGCTCAGCCTGCTGGCCAGCGAGGCGGTGCTGGTTGCGTCGGCGCTGGGTTTCCTCGGCCTGGGTGTTCAGCCGCCTACCCCGGAGTTGGGCACCATCCTGAGCCGTGGAAGAACCTATTTTACCATAGCGCCCCATCTGATGATCTTTCCCGGTCTGTTTATTGCCCTGCTGATACTGGGATTTAATCTGGTGGGCGACGGGCTGCGGGACAAAATCGATTCCAAACGCACACGATAAGGGGGGATTGAGTTGACAAAACAAATTTTGCAAATAGACGGTCTTAGCGTGAGCTTTGGTCAGATGGGCGAGCGCACCACGGTGGTAAAGGACGTGAGCTTTTCGGTAGGCGAGGGGGAAATTATCGGTCTGGTGGGGGAATCGGGCAGCGGCAAGAGTGTGACTGCCAAGGCGGTGATGGGCATGATCAAAAAGCCCGGAGCGATTGACAGCGGCAGCATCCTATTTCGGGACAGAGAACTGACGAAACTCCCTCCGGGAGAATACCGCAAGCTGCGTTGCCGGGAGATTTCCATGATCTTTCAGGAACCCATGACCGCCCTCAACCCGGTCTATACGATTGGTGAGCAGTTTGCCGAGACGGTGCATACCCATCTGGGCTATCAGAAAAAGCAGGCGCTGGAATATGGAGTGCAGATGCTTGCGAAAGTGGGTATCTCCATGCCGGAGACCCGGCTGCGGCAGTATCCCCACGAGCTTTCCGGCGGTATGCGCCAGCGCATGATGATTGCCATCGCCCTTTCCTGCAGCCCTTCGCTGCTAATCGCTGATGAACCTACCACAGCACTGGACGTGACAATCCAGGCACAGATTCTGGAACTGATGAAGGATCTTTGCCATCAAAACGATATGAGCACCATCGTAGTGACACATGACATGGGGGTAGTGGCTGAGATGTGCACCCGGGTGATGGTGATGTATGCCGGGCGCATCGTGGAGATATCGCCGGTGGAGGAGCTGTTCGCAGACCCGATCCACCCTTACACCGGGGCGCTTCTGCGATCTATCCCCCGCATTGGTGAGCACCCGGAGCTGCTATATACCATACCCGGCAGCATCATGACGCCGGGTCAGAGACACGCAGGCTGCCGGTTCAGTCCCCGGTGCGATTGGCGCTTACCCCGCTGCGACGAGGCTGAGCCGCCGATTTTCGCGGTGAACGGGGAGCGGCAGGTGCGTTGTTGGCGCTGCGAAGGAGGTGCTGCCCATGCCTGAGGCTTTATTGCAACTGGAAAACATAAAAAAATATTTTCCTATTAAAAAAGGATTGCTGCGCCGCACCGTGGGTTATGTAAAAGCGGTGGATGATGTTACCCTCACCGTTTACAAAGGGGAAACCCTCGGCGTGGTGGGAGAATCGGGCAGCGGTAAAAGTACGCTGGGCCGCACCGCTATCCGGTTGTTGGAGGCGACCGGCGGCAAGGTTTTGTTTGATGGCGAAGACCTCTCCCGGTTAACTGGGGAAAACAGGCGCAGCTTTAAGCGGGATATGCAGATTATTTTTCAGGATCCTTATGGCTCGCTGAACCCACGCTTTCGGGTGCGGGAGATTCTGGCTGAGCCGCTGATTGCCCACGGCGAAGCAGACGGCGACATGGCCGGGCGCATCGGTGCATTACTGGATGATGTAGGTCTTAGCCGGGATTATGTAAATCGATTTCCCCATGAGTTTTCCGGCGGCCAGCGCCAGCGCATCAGCATTGCCCGGGCACTGGCCCTGCGTCCCCGCTTTATCGTCTGCGACGAGGCGGTGTCGGCACTGGATGTCTCCACTCAGTCCCAGGTACTCAATCTGCTTAAGGAGCTGCAGCAAAAATACGGTCTCACCTACCTGTTTATCTCTCACAACATCGGGGTGGTGAACTTTATCTCACACCGGGTGGCGGTGATGTACCTTGGCCGCATCGTGGAGGTGGCGGAAGCGGACGAGATCTATCACAATCCACTGCATCCCTATACTAAGGCTCTGTTTTCGGCCATTCCGGAGCCTGATCCCCTGTTGAAAAAGCAGCGCATCATCCTGCCAGGGGATGTTCCAAGCCCTGCCAACCCACCCGGGGGGTGCGGCTTTCATCCTCGCTGTGACCGCTGCCGGGATCGTTGTAAAAGGGAAAGCCCCTGTCTGGAAGAACAGGGGAACGGTCATTTGGTATCCTGCTTTTATCCCGAAACTACCTCTCATGAAGGAAAGGATGTGACCATATGAAAAGTTATGCGACTTCCCTTGTGTGCGATGGCTGCGGCAAAGAATATTCCCTGCGCATGCCAATTAATCTATGCCCTTACTGTGGGGATTTGCTGGAAAC